>Ga0302181_10001049_pt1 | contig 21301 bp, 20 predicted proteins | sample I_Palsa_E3_3_FD_198786 | JGI IMG/M metagenome (GOLD analysis project Ga0302181, IMG submission 198786) | Peat permafrost microbial communities from Stordalen Mire near Abisko, Sweden - I_Palsa_E3_3 | ecosystem: Environmental > Terrestrial > Soil > Palsa > Peat permafrost | place: Sweden...
CGCGGTCCGGCCCTGCCCGCGGCCCGATCCCGGCTCACCGCTCTCGTCGTTTTCGCAGGTCACATGCCTGGACCGGTCGGGCGGCCCGGTGCTGCCGCTTCTTTTCGCCTGCGAGATGCGGGCCGGCGGGCCCCTGCCGTGTTAGCTTGGAGTGGTGATGGATCCCCCGTTTGGGGATGTACCACCACGAGGGGGGACCAAGTCCTCGGACACATAAATTCCCCATATCCGCCCGTTTCCGGGCATGACGGATTGTCACCCGCGTGCAGGCTGCCGCGAGCGCCGGGCGATCGGCGTTCCGCGCTTTCTCTTCCTTCCTGGTCAGGGCTTGCAGCCGGGTTAGCTTGCTTTCACGGTGACGGTCTTGGCAGTCTGCGTGGCGCGTGCCTGCAATGCCGCGGCGCCCGGGTTCCAGGTGAGGGTGATCTCGTGCTCGCGGAGGTACCCGATCACCTCGCCAGGACTGGCGGTGCTCCTGACGTCAGCACCGGCTCGGGTGCGGCGCCTGGCGCGCGTGGCGGGGCTGGTGAGCAGCAGGTGCAGAGCGGGCAGCTGCGCCAGCAGCTTGTCCTCGCGGACGTAGGCGTTCTTCGGCCGCGACGGGTCCGGCGCCGTCGCGCTGGTGCCGCCGTGCCGGCACCGGTACGCGGCTTTGCCGTTGGACCAGGCTGACTCCATTCGCCGCCCGCACAGCCCGCAGGCCAGCAGCCCCGCGAGCAGGTACCGACGCATCACCAGCTCGTCCTGCGGGGTGCGCGGGCAGCGGGCCGCGTTGATGCCCTGCGCGGCAACGAAGGCGTCTTCGCTGACCAGGGCCGGGTGCGCGGGCCGGTGGGAGATGACCCATCCGTCGGGCAGGTTCCACCGCTGCACGGACTTGTGCCCGAGGGTCACGTTGGCGGGGTCGGCCAGCTCGGTGTCGGTGCGCTGCCGGTTCCACACCTGCCGGCCCGTGTACCGGGGATTCTCCAGGATCGTGGTCACCGTGCCGAGTGTCCAGCCCGCGCCGCTCCGGTGCGTGTTCCTGGCGGGGTCGGCGGCGGACGGGCACGGCACCCCGGCCTCGTTCAGGGCACGCGCGATCCGCGCGACCGAGTGCCCGGCGAGCCGCTGCGCGAAGATCCACCGCACGGTCGGGGCGGTCGCCGGATCGGGGTCGAGGCGGTGCGCCCGGCGCCCCCACGCGGCGTGCGCCTTGTTCGGGTGCGGTCCGGCATCAGCGAGCTGGTACCCGTACGGCGGACGGCCGCCGAGGTAGCGGCCCTGCTCCCGGGTCTGCGCTGCCATCGCGGTGCGGACCCGGATGCTGGTCCTGGTGATCTCCCGCTTCGAGGACAGGCCCAGCACGGTCATCGTCTTCTCATCGTGCTCGGAGGCATAGTCGACCCGGCCGCCGGTCTCCGGCATCCACAGTTGCACGCCGTAGTGCTCGAACAGCGGGGCCATCGCCGCGTACTGGCTGCCGTAGAACGCGCGCTCGTATTCCCCGATCACGATCGCGTCCCACCCCCGGTCCGGGTCGGTGAGCTGTGCGACCAGTGCGGCGGACTGCGGGCGCCGTGCCCACGCCACCGTCCGGGACTCCCCCACATCGAAGAACTCCGCCACGATCACCCCGTGACCGCGGACCAGAGCCTCGGCCTGCTCCCGCTGCCGCGCCCGCGACGTCACCGGATCCTGCCAGTCCTCGGTCGAGACCCGCCCGTAAAACACGAACCGCAACCGCCCCGGCACGGGCCATCCGGCGGCAGTGCTCCCGGCGCGGCGTAGGGCCGACCGCTCCATCCATCTTGCCAGTCCGCCGCCGGCTGCCGCTGCGGCCATCGCATTCCCTTCCCGGCCTGGAAGAACGCTTTCTCTTTCTCAGGATCACCCAATTCATGCTGCCTGTCTCCCGAACAGCCCGGATTTAAAAGGCTTCGGCAGGAATTAAACGACTACATTAACTGGCTAAATAAGCTCATTAGCCGATAAAGGCGCCTACCCGCCTGTTCCGTGTCGGCCGGGCACGTGGCGCCTGCCGCGCACCACGGATCGCAAAGGATTTTGTCTTGTTCGGGTAGGTAGGTGACCCGGAGCCCGAGCTGTTCGTAGATGGCTGCCTTCACGGGGGGCTCGGCGGGCCTGTTCAACCAGCCCGGCCATAAATGAATCCTCCCAGTCCCCGGCGCGAGTGGCGCGAGCCCTGAGTGCCCGTGGTGCCTCCCTGGCCGCTCTGCGGGGCAGGTGTCATGGGTGGGGGCCGGGCCGGCTGGACCTGGCGGTAGCGTGCCAGGTGTGAAACCTGCGAGACGGCCCGGCGCGCATATGGACGCGGAGTTGCGGGGGCAACGTGGCTGGTTGAAAGGTGAAGCCGTCGCTGCCACCAGTCTGCACCCCTGTGAGCGGCGTCGCGCGACCTCGCGCTGTGCCACGCCGGACAGGACGAAGCCTACGTCGAACTCGAACCTGCCGGCTAGGACCCCGCACTCACCCACCCGGGCGCGGCCGCTCACTTCAAAGCCTGTCCCGGTTGCCGCAGCGACCCCGACGGTCTACTCGAGGCAATCAGGTATCCGCAGGGGAACGACTCGGTCTAGACGCCCGAGTCGCGGTCACGTGTCCCCGAGCCGCAAGGCGCGGCTGAACGTCAGCTCGTCGCTTCTCGGGGCTGGCGGTGGTCACGCGGATGACGGGTCGACCGCGGCCAGGAACCTGACAGGATCGATGTACTGCCGAAACTCCACGATTTGATGGTCTCGCGTCACCCATACATGAGCGAACGGAACCTCTAGTCTGACGCCGGTCTTTCGCCCCATTCCTGTGGCCGTGCCCAAGACGACGATCGAGTCGCCGTAGACGAGCATCTCGTGCTGCACCATTGCCAGATCCTCGACGTCGCCGATCTGGCGCAAAAGAACGCCCTCAGCGATCTCAGCCGCCCCCTGGTATGGCCTGCCGTCCGGTCGGGCGTAGGGTCCGCCAGGCATCTCGTACCACGCGACCTCGGGAGCGAGCACGCCAAGAGCTCGTGGGGCATCCTCTGCCAACAGCGCTTCGTAGAACTTGCTCACCACGGCGGCCGCGCCCTCATCGCCGTGCTCGACGCGCGGAGGTTGCGACTTCTGGCCAGGACGATCGGGCACGTTCTGATACGAGTCGGATGAAAACCGTTCTTCAGCCATTCTGCTCCTCGGAGAATCGATGCGCTGGGGTTCCTCAGTCGGTTATCGCTCGCAGAACGAGACTTCTTACCTGCGCGAGGGCGACATACTCCGGGGCTTGCTTAACCAGCCAGGAAACCGCGATCCCGAGCAGGGTGACGACCCCGGGCACGGGACGGCCCGAGCGGACCAGGCCCGGCGCCCGCTGCCGGAACTCCGGCGGGTACAGCCTCGGCATTGGTACCACTTCTCCTTCCAGGAGCAGCCGCATACTCTCAACAAGCTGATCCGGGAAACAGGGGGATGATCAAGTTGTCCGGACGGAGGGGACAACCTCACCTGCTCGAGCCTGGCCCAGCCAACCGCCTGCTTAGCTGGTAAGCGAGGTCTCGGTCATGCGCGCGAGGTTTCCGGACGCGTTGTGAGATCAGTCGATGCGTCCCAGAGTCGGCTCGCACGGCTGCGGCTTCGGCTTCGGCTTCGGCTTCGGCTTCGGCTTCCAGGAGGATTGGGCACTCGATGGCCGAGCATGAAGTGTCGACCGGTCGTGCGGGACAGCTTCTCGTCGAGCGCAGCGCGAGCGACCCAGCGCGCGGCCCTGGCGGGACGGATCATCAGCGGTCGGGCGAGCTTGAACAGGAGCGGGACATCCTTGGCGCTCGTCAGGTCGGTGCGGACTAGGAACGGGTCGATCACGTTGGCGTTGACGCCGCTGCCGGAATCTCGCTCGCGTCGTGCGAGTTCGAGCGTGTACATAGCAAGCGCCTTCTTCGATTGGGAGTACGCGCGCAGCCCGCCGAAATGATGCTCCCGCTGGAGGTCCTTGAACGGGAGGCGGCCGATCGGCTCGACCGCAGCTGTCAGAGACAGGACGCGCGAGGGTGCCGAGGCCCGCAGGAGCGGCAACAACGCGTTGGTGAGAGCGAATGGCGCGAGGTAGTTCACCGCGAATGTCCGCTCGAAACCGTCCACTGTCTGGACGCGCTCGGTGGTGATAATGCCCGCGTTGTTGATCAGCACGTCGACGCGGTCGACCCGCTGACCGATCGTCTCCGCCAGTTCACGAACCTCCTCCAGCGACGCGAGGTCGGCCCCGAGGAATGTGGCATGGCCGTCTGCGCCGGCGGTCTCATTGAGCGCCCGCTCGGCCCTATTGCCTTTTTCCGGGTCGGACCCAACGATGAAGACGTCGCCTCCGGCGGCGACCATTAGCCGAGCTGTCTCGAGGCCGACCCCGGAGGTGCCCCCGGTGATGACGATGTGCTTGCTGGATGCGGATTGGTCTGGCATGGGTCTCCTTCTGTGCGTCAGCGAAAGGTCTGACGCACTCGAGCGGTTTGATCAGGACGTAAGGGTTGCCGTCGGAGAGCTGCCGAGCTTGGCAACGAGGAAATTGCGCGTGAGATCTGCGATGTGGTCGGCTTGCTCTTCGAGGGCGAAGTGGCCGCCGTCGAGCAGGTGTACCTCTGCGCCGGGCACGTCGCGTTTGTAGGCTGCGGCCTCCGCAGCCTCGAAGGACGGGTCGTAGCGACCCCAGGTCACCAGCAGCGGCGGTTGGTGAGCCCGAAGCCACTGCTGCCACCCGGGGTAGCTCGCGACGTTCGTCTGGTAATCGAAGAACAGGTCTGCCTGGATGTCGGCTTGGCCGGGGCGCCGCAGAAAGGCGAGCTCGTCGGTCCAGAGGTCCGGGTCGTAATTTTCTGGCGTGGGGCTCGTTCCGATGTGACGCAGGCGGGTCGCGGCGGGCGAGAAGAAGTTCTCGCGTAGCGTCGTCTCGTGTTCGGAGCGGTGAGCCCAGAACTGGCGGCGGGCCTCCCACAGCGGCCCCAGCCCGTCTTCATGGGCGACGGCATTCTGCACGATCAGCGCCTGGACCCGGTCGGGGTGCGCCAGCGCCAGCCTGAACCCGATCGGTCCGCCGTAGTCCTGCAGGAACAGCACGTAGCGCGTGAGACCGAGCTTGCCGGTGAAGCCGTCAATGACCTCGGCGAGGTGATCGAACGTGTAGGCGAAGCCAGCGGGATCTGGGGTGTCGCTGTGCCCGAACCCGGGATAATCCGGGGCGACCAGGTGGAAGGCATCCCCCAGCCGGGTCAGTAGCGGTTCCCACATGCGTGAGGAGGACGGGAAGCCGTGCAGCAGCAGGATGGCCGGGGCGTGGGCGGGGCCCGCCTCGCGGTAGAAGATCTCGATTCCATCGACCTCAACCGTGCGGTACGTCGTCATATGTGTCTCTTCTTTCTTAGTCCTGCGGCTCGCCGGGCGGGCGGGCCGGACGGTCAGCGGGCGGCGTGGGCGAGCGCGGCGACGACGGCAGCGAGCCCGGCGCCGATCGCGAAGGTGACTTCCAGGCCGGTGGACGGGTGGAGGCCGGCCAAGAGGGTGCCGAACAGGGCGACGCCCAGGACGCTGCCGGTCTGCCGGAAGGCGGTGAAGGTGCCGGACGCGATCCCGGACTGGGCCGGGACCACGCTGCCGAGCAGGGCGGAGGTGATGGCAGTGACGACCAGGCCGATGCCGAACCCGGTCAGTGACAGGCCCGCGATCAGCGCCGGGACCAGCGGGCCGGCACGGGCGGTTAGCAGGCCGAGCATGGCCAGGCAGCCGGCTCCCATGAGCAGCGCCCCCGCCCATGCGACCGCGCGGGTGCCTCGTGCGGGCAGGATCCGCCCGGCGACCAGGTTGCTGACGACGATCAGGACGGTGACGGGCAGGAACGCCAGGCCCGTGGCAAGCGGCGAGAGCCCCTGCTGGCGCTGCAGGAACAGGCTGAAGGCGAAGATCAGGCCGAAGAAAACCAGGTTGACCAGCAGCCCGGCGCACGCGGCGGTGCTGAACGCACGCATGCGGAACAGCGACAGCGGAAGCATCGGGCGCTCCCGGGCGTGCTCGATCGCGATGAACGCGGCCCCGGCCGCAGCCGCGAGGGCGTACCCCCCGTAAACCAGCGGCAGGCGGCTGCCGGCCGAGCCGGCCTCGATGGTGGACCCGGCCAGGGCGGTGAGCGCGATGATGGCCGTGACCTGCCCGGGCAGGTCGGTACGCCGGCCCGGGTCAGCCGGGGTGGTGGTCGCGTACGGGCGGGTGAGCCACCACCCGAGGGCGCCCAGCGGCAGGTTGATAAAGAAGATCGACCGCCACCCCACCGCGGCGATCAGCAACCCGCCGATCAGCGGCCCGGCGGCCAGGGTCGCCGCGCCACCCGCTGTCCACACGCTGACCGCACGGGCCCGGCCTGCTGCGTCGGGGTAGGTGTGGTTGATCAGCGACAGCGAGGAAGCCCCGAGCGCCGCTGCGCCGGCGCCCTGCACGGCGCGGGCCGCGATCAGCTCACCGATACTGGGGACTAGGCCGCAGGCCGCCGAGGCCAGGGTGAACACGGCGAAACCTGCCATCAGCAGGCGCTTGTGACCGGACCGGTCCCCCACTGCCCCTGCCGACAAGATCAGCGCCGCGAACACCAGCGTGTAGGCGTCGACGACCCATTGCACGCCGCTCACGCCGCCGCCGAGCGCGGCCCCGATCGGCTTGACCGCGACGTTCACCACGCTGACGTCTAGCTGGATCACCCCGAAGCCCAAAGTTGCGGCAGCGAGCACCATGCCGCGGCGCGGCGGCGGGCGGGTATCGCTCCCCGAAGTCGCCAAAGCCGACCGTCGCGCCACGTTCTGCGTCATCGTTTCCTTCCCTTCCAAGCCCGGGATGCGGGCCGAGTTCGGCCCGGTCATCTCGCTTCGCGACGGTGATCGGCAGCATGAGTAACTGTTCAAAACGCTTTGCACGGTCAGATGTGCAGGATCTACGTGGCGGGATAAGCGCATGGCGGGTCCGTCCGTCCGGTCAGCAGGCCGCGATTGCCGCGCACGAGCAGCACACGATCCTTGACGACACCGTTCGCGGTAATACCTGCGCCGCCGTCGAACTCCGATGTCAGGTTTGAGGTGAAGCACGAGGGCGAGGCAGATGAGCCCGAACCCGGCCCACGGCACGAACCCGGCCAGCACGGCGGCGGACGTGAACAGTGCAAATGCCACCCGCGAGCGGTAGCGAGCCATTCGCCGCTGCTGGTCGGTGACCTCGTCGCTTTCGCGCAGGACGCGTCGTTCGAACACGTTGTAGGTGCCGTCAGCGCAGACGAATAGTGCTGCATACATGACGACCGGGGTGGCGGCGAGTCTGGTCTGTGCGATCCAGGCGGTGGTGAACGGCAGCAGGGACACGAAGAAGAGATGCACAAAGTTGATCCAGATGATCGGCAGGGTGGTGGCTCGCGTCAGCCGCGACAGGTAGTGGTGGTTGATCCAGATGATGGCGATGAAGACGTAGCTGACCAGATAGCTCACTGCCGGCTGCCACAACTTGATCAAGGCGGAGAGGCGGGGCGAGTGGGGCGCGCTCAGTTGCAGGACCATGATCGTGACGATCACGGCGAACACGGCGTCGGAATAGGCCGACAACCGGTCGGCGTCACGCGGTTGCTGCTTCACGGTCGGCATCCGTTACATGTCCAGGACGACGGGCCCGGCCGGTTGGCAGCTGCACAGCAGCACTTCGCCGGCCGGCGGCGGCACCGGAGGGTCGTTGACGTAGCGAACGGCACCCGACACGGTCGGTGTCGAGCACACGTGACAGACGCCGCTGCGACACGCCCAGCGGGTGGGCACGTCGCAGGCCTCGGCAAACTCCAGCAGGCTCGCATACCGTTGCCCGGCCCACGGCGCGCTGAGCCCGCTGCGGGAGAATGTGACCAAGGGCCCGTCGCCCAGCGCGCCGTCGGGGACCTGCGGGTGATGGACAGGCGACTCCCCGACAATCCCGGGATTAATGGCGTCCGGACTGCCGAACAACTCTCTGCGGACATCGGTGATCCCCAGCAGCCGGCACGCGCTGGCGATCTGTTCCATGAACGCCTGTGGTCCGCAGGTGTAGACGGTGGCGTCCACGGGTAGCGGCAAACGCCCGAGTGCCGCGCCGTCCAACGGCCCGGCGATGACGCCGTCCTCAGACGGCCCGGACCGGCTGAAGTACACCTGCGTGTGCGCGTTCGGCAGACGCGCCAGCAACTCCCGGGCCTCGGCAGCGAAGGGATGATGTTGGCCGTCACGGGCGGTGTGCAGCCACCACGTCACCCGCAGCGAACCGGTGGCCGCGAGCGCGTGCAGCATCGCCAGCACCGGCGTGACGCCGATGCCGGCGGAGATCAGCACGACCGGGTTGTCGGGTCGGCTGTCTAGCGTGAACACGCCGCGCGGAGCGGCTGCCTGCAGCGTTTCTCCTACCCGCAGGTGCGCGTGCAGCCAGGAACTCACGAGTCCCCCCTGCTCGCGTTTGACGGCGATGCGGTAACCGCCCGAATCGGTTACCGCGCAGATGGAGTAGGAGCGGACGGGCGCCGGATCGCTCGCGCCGAAGACCTGCAGCGTTAGGTACTGCCCCGGCAACGGCGTGGGAAGGGCGCCGCGCTCTTCCGCGTGAAGTTCGACCGAGAGCACCTGGTCGGTCTCCTGCGCCAGTCGCGTCACCGTCAACGGGCGGAACCCCTGCCAGCCGGGCTCCGAGCCGACCTCGACATCGGGGGGCCTCGTGCCGCGCTCGTGCGCGGCCAGTATCTCGGCGAAGGACTGACGCCAGCCAGGGCTGAGCGCGGGGACGTCCGACGCGTCCCGGACGCGGTCGATGTCCGGATCGGGCAGGTACAGCAGGCCGTCCACCTCCGCGACGGTGAGGGCGTCCGGTCCGCGGGAAATGAACTCGAGCGTGTCGCCGGCACGTACGTGCCCCTCCCGGATCACGCGGAGGTAGAAGCCGGGGCGGCGGTGCGCCACGAGCAGTCCGGGCATCCGTGGTTGGCCGAGCCGCACTCCGACGCGGAAGCACGTCACCCGCGGCTGGGTAACCTCGAGCGTCGCCTCGCCAACGCGGTAACGATCACCGATGCAAACCTGGTCGTCGGCCATGCCGGTGACAGTGAGGTTTTCGCTGAACGCGCCGTACTCGAGCGGTTCCAGCCCCAGCTGCCGTTCCCAGTACCGGTAGGACTCGACCTGGTAGAGCATGACCGCGCGCTGTTCGCCGCCGTGTCCGCCCTTGTCGCCCTGCCCGTCGCCGTCCACGTTGAGTCGGCGCACCATCACCGGGCCGTCGACCGGGTACTTCCAGATGCCGGTGTGCACGGTGCGGTCACGCCACTGCACGTCGCGGGGCATGCCGACATTGACCGACACCAAGGTGCCCCCTGTGCTGGCCTCGACCGCCGCGGCGGAAGTGATGTCGGACCGCGTGGCGAAGCGGTTGTGGATGTGCATCGTGGTCTCCTCCGTCAACGCCCGATGAGCTGCGCGTAGTCGGCCGCCGACAGCAGGTCGGCGGTACCGGCGTCGGGGCCGAGTCGGACGTCGATCAGCCAGCCGCCCCCGTAGGGGTCGGTGTTGATCAGCTCGGGGCGCTCGTCCAGATCGGTATTGATCGCCGTCACGACGCCGGACACCGGGGCCACCAGGTCGTTGACGCTCTTCGTCGACTCGATGTCGCCGCACGCCTGGCCCGCGGTGACGCGGTGGTTCGCCTCGGGCACGGAGATGTCAACGATGTCGCCGAGGGTCTCCTGCGCGAAGTCGGTCAGCCCGACCCGCGCGGTGCCGTCGGTGATACGCACCCACAGGTGGTCTCGACTGAAGAGAACTCCATCCGGTCCGCTGGTCACTGCTGTCCTTCCGTGTTGTGGAGGCCGGAATCGTCGCGGTGCGCGATCTCGTCGGGTTGGAGGCCACGATCCAAGCCGTGCGCAATCACCGTCTGCCCAGGCTCGAGCCCGAGTTGCTTCCCATCGAGGAATACGTCGATCTTGTCGGGCTCGAACGAGACCAGGTCATCTATGCGAGCGGCCTCGGCGAAGGCGTCGCGATAGAACCACGCGGCATCGGGGATTCCGGCGACGCTGTAGTAGCCGGCGATTCCCTTGTAGGGGCAGAAGGTGCTGGTCTGTGTCGCGGTCAGTGCGGTCTCGTCTACGTCCGTTCGGGGCACGTACCAGCGCGGCGCGAAGCCCGATTCGTAGAGGACGACGGGTGCGGTTGTGTCGGCGATGGTCGTTCCTGCCGCGCGGACGACGAGGTGGCGGGAGCTCGAGCGGATATCGACGCGGTGGTAGTTGTCGGCGGCGTGTCCGAGAATGCGTTCGTCTTCTTCGTAGAAGCCGTCCATCGCGCGCCATGCGAACGCGACGTGCCCGGCGAGCACCGATGCGTGCTCGGGCAGGTCTGTGTGGGTCCAGGCTGCCCGTTCGCCGCGGCGGCCGGGGCCGGCGACGGTGAACCACCGAGTCGCGCCGAGGTCGCGGTGGGTGGTGATGCGGTCTGTGGGTAGGAGTACACCCTCTTCTACGTGCTCTATCGGTAGGTAGGCGACCGGGTAGTGGCCTGGTTCGTGAAGCAAGATCGCCTGTTCGCTGTCGGCGATCCACGTGTCGTCGAAGCGGATCCGCATGCGGCGGCGAGCCGGCTCGGCGAACAGCAGCCGGTCGGGCAGGGGCTGGTCAGTGAGGAAGTGCCCGATTGCACCGGGTGCGAGTGGTCCTTGCTGCCAAGACAGTCCCATGTCGCTCAGCCGCCGGAGACGTCGGAGAGCAGGGCGGAGCAGGCTTCGGGAACCGCATCGGCTTCTTCGAGGGCGGAATGGCCGGTGTTCAGCAGGAACATGAGCTGCGTCCTTCGTGTTGGAGCGCAGGCCGCTCAGGCGTCGAACGCTGTGCGCATGAGCTTGCCGGTGAGTTCGGCGATGGTGTCGGCTTCTTCTTCGAGGGCGAAGTGGCCGGTGTCGAGTAGCACGATCTCGGCGTCGGGCACGTCGGTGCGATAGGCCTCGGCGCCGGGGGAGATGAAGAAGGGGTCGTTCTTGCCCCAGGCAGCGAGAACCTTGGGCTGGCGCCGGCGTAGCCATGCCTGCCAGTCGGGGTAACGGCCGGGGTTGTTCTGGTAGTCCCAGAGCAGGGCCTTCATGTAGTCAGCCCGGCCGGGTCGGTCGAGGACGGCCTGGTCGGCCAGCGCCTGTTCGGGGTCGATGTGCTCGGGATCGCGGGCGCCGGCCTGCCACTGGAGCTGGGTGCCGGCGAGGCTGACGAACCCGTCGACGGTCGCCTGCCCGGCAGAGCGGTCCTGCCACCAGTCGGCTAGGCCTTGGACGCCGGGGCCGAACCCGTCGGTGTAGGCGTTGCCGTTCTGGGTGATGACGGCGCGGACCCGCTGGTCGTGCTTGAGGGCGATGCGGAACCCGACGGGTGAGCCGAAGTCGAACATGTAGATGGCGTAGTCGCCGATGCCGAGCTGGTCGATGGCCTGGCCGGTGATCTCCGCGAGGCGGTCGAAGGTCGGGCTCTCCGGGAGCGGGTCGGAGCTGCCGAAGCCGGGGTAGTCGATAGCGACGGTGTGCCAGTCGTGGGCGAGGCGGTCGACGAGCCGCACGTAGGCGCGGGTGCTCGACGGGTACCCGGGGAGGAGGACGATGCTCGGCTTGGCGGGGTCGCCGGCTTCGCGGACGAACACCCCGAGCCCTTCGACGGTGATCTTGTGGTGACGGATGGCAGGCATTGCCAGTTCCCTTCACTTGTATGGGCGATTGCGGAGGCTGTTGGTGGTCAGAAGTGGCTGCCGGCCTCGGCGGCGCGCTGCTGGGCGGCGGTCTTGTCGGTGTCGCGGGTGGCGGTGAGCACGGTGGGCTGCCAGCGGATCTCGACGACGTCGGTGAAGCCGGCGAAGCGCAGCCAGTCGTTGAAGAACGTGGCGTGGAAGTCATTGCCGTACGCCAGGGGTGCGCCGGGCTGGTAGACGCCACTGGTGTAGATCACGGCGGCCTTCTTGCCGCGGATCAGGCCGCTGTAGCCGGCGTCGGGGGTGAAGCTGAACAGCCAGCCGGGCTGGCTGATGATGTCGATCCACTGCTTAAGGACATACGGCACGCCGGCGTTCCACATGGGCACCGAGAAGAGGTAGGCGTCCGCTGCTGCGAAGCGGTCGAACACGGCACGGGCGGCGTCCCACTCGCCCTGCTGCTCCGCGCTGGGTTGGCCGCCCCCGAAGACGGCCATCTTGGCTTCGGCCGCGAGACGGCCGAAAGCCGGGAGCTTCCCGTCGAACAGGTCAAGCTCCTCCACGTCCACATCGGGGTGCGCCCGACGGTGAGTGTCCAGGAACGCACCCGCAAGGGCGCGGCTCTCGCTCGATGCGTCCCTCGGGCTAGCGGAGACGTGCAGCAGTGTGCTCATGAGACGGACCTTTCTGATGCGTCGGAGTAACCGAAGAAATGGCTGAACAACGGTTGCGGTAGCTCTCTTGTTTGCCTGGTTGCAGGGCAAGCCCCTCGAATGCTCATTCTGATGTTCCTTCCGGCTAGGTGCGCAGGGGCAAGTCCGCTGCTTGCTCACGGGCAAGCCTGGCCGCCGCGACCCGGCCGCACATCGTCAGGTCAGGTAACCGCACGGGACCTGCGCGCGCCGATCGCATCGGCCCAGGCCATGGTCGGTCGCGTCCTGTTCGCGAGGCTGGGCTGGCACTAGCGCCAGCACAGGCACAGCGCGTGAGACGGCCGGGCCATGCGGGCGATCGGGGTGCTGATTCACGCCCTAGGAGCGAGCCTTGTCGATGCCGTCGGCGGGCGGTGTGCCGGCAAGGGTGTCAGTACGGGCGGTGCGACCGTACTCCTTCCGGCGTTGCATCCACCAGCCCCGGCGGGGCACGGTGGTCCGCCAGGAACCTCTCGACCGCCTGCTCGATGAGATGTCGGCCAAGCTGGTCCTGGTCACCGTGCCGGCGCGGTGGGGAAAGGCCTCCTTGCTGCGCGGCCGGTGCGCGTCCGGCGAAGTGCCCCGCACCGCGTGGCTGTCGGTTGACCAGGGCGACAACGACCCGGCGCGGTTCTGGGCCGGCGTCATCGCCGCGCTGCGCACCGCCTGGCCTGCCAGGGATCCTGATCGGCGGCCTATCCTCCGGAACCGGTACGCCGCTTGCGGAGCGTTATCAGCCGGCGCCGAACCACTGCGGAGCAACTCTCTCTGCGGCGCGCTGCACCTGCATGATTAGCCGATTTGACGATGTGAATGTCCGGTGAAGCGGCGAGCTTGCTGCGTGCGGGCCTGAGTTCGCCGGCTGCTGGACCGTACCGCAGGCGGCAGCGGCCCGCGACCAGCCATCGAAGGAGAGATACATGCGGAGTTATGTGGCAGTGGACAAATGGAAAGCGCTGACAGCGCGCATTCCAGGGCCCGGGCGCGCGGCCGGCGCCAGCGGGCAGGCAGCGGTTCGGCCGCCGGAAGACAGGGGCGCCAGGCGGCCGATCCCCCGCCTGATCCGTGCAGCGATGGCGGGCGGGATCGGGCTCGCCGCGGCTGGCGGCCTAGCGGCCATCGCCGGCCCTGCCCAGGCCGCCGGCTGGCCAGGCGCCGCAGGCGCGGTGTACACCATGACCAACTCACCCGCCGGCAACGCGATCGAGGCGTACGCCCGCGCCAGCGACGGGTCGCTGGCGCCGGCCGGCACCTACCCGACCGGCGGTGACGGCGGGACTCTGGGCTCCGGGCATTCGATCGTCGTCTCCCGCGACGGCAGCGTGGTGGTCAACGTCAACGCCGGCAGCAATTCGATCTCGGCGTTCGCCGCTACCTCGCGGGGCCTGCGCCTGATCGGCACGGCCAGCTCCGGCGGCACCGACCCGAACAGCGTCACCATCGCCGGAGACAACTTGGTCTACGTGCTCAACGCCGGCTCGGACAGGATCGCCGGCTTCCGGCTCGGCGGCGGGCTGCGCCCGATCCCGGGCTCGGTCCGGCCGCTCAACGCGGGAGCGCTGACGCCGCGGCAGATCCAGTTCACCAGCGACGCGCGGGTGCTGGTCGTTGACGAAGGAGGCTCCAGCACGCTCGACACCTTCGCGGTCGGCCGCGACGGCATGGCTGGCCCGGCGATCACGACGCCGTCGACCGGCGGCGGCCCGTTCGGGTTCGACGCCGACCGCGCGGGCTACCTGCTGGTCTCCGACGCCGCGCTAGCCACCGGCCACAGCGGCGCCACCTCCTACGACGTGGCCGACAACGGGACGGTGACCGCGAACGGCCCGGCGGTGCCGACAGATCAGGCGGCGGCTTGCTGGCTGGCCGCCGCGGGCGACTTCGCCTACACCGACAACGCGGGAAGCGGCTCGATCGGCGAGTTCGCGGTCGCTCGGGACGGTGCGCTCACATTGCTCGGCAACATGCTGGTCGAGAACAACGCCGCGTCGCACCCGCTCGACGAGGCCGTCAGCGCCAACCAGAACTACCTGTACATCCTGGCCAACGGCCTGTCGCAGATCGTCGGCTACCGGGTCGGCGCCCACGGGTCGCTCACCCAGGTGACCACCGCCGCGGTCGCCGTCGGCTCCGGCGGAATCGCAGCTAACTGAAACCACCGATCCCGGGTGCCTGCCTGGAGGGCGGAAGACCTGCATCTTTCCGCCTCCAGGCAGTCCCGGACGCTGATCGGGCCCTCCCGGGCACTGAAGGGTAAGGAGAGCGAAGATGGCGGCTGACAGGCCCATGCAGGTCGGCATGATCGGGCTGGGCCGGATGGGATCCAACCTGGTCCGGCGGCTGATGCGCGACGGCCACTATTGCGTCGTCTACGACCGCAACCCCGGCGTAGTGAAGTCGATGAAGACCGAGGGCGCGACCGGGGCCAACTCGTATGAGGAGTTGGTCCAGAAGCTGGACCGGCCGCGGAACATCTGGATCATGATCCCGGCCGGGACGGTGCAGTCCGCGCTGGATGCGCTCGTCACGCTGCTTGACCCCGACGACATCGTGATCGACGGCGGCAACTCCTACTACCGCGACGACATCACCCGCGCGGCGGCGCTGCAGCCGACCGGCATCCATTACGTCGACGTCGGCACCAGCGGCGGGGTGTGGGGGCTCGGGCGCGGCTACTGCCTGACGATCGGCGGCCAGACCGAGGCCGTGCGGCGGCTCGACCCCATCTTCGAGACGATCGCCCCCGGAGCCGGCCGCGGCGTCGGCGACTGCGACGACCGGCCGGACTGCAGCACATCGCCAAGACGGACAACTGAATCGGGCAGGGGTCCTGCCGGGGCCGGGAAACCTGCCGTTCTTGATGATGTGGACCGCCAGCGGTGCGCTGACGCTGGATCCATGTCGCGTACCAGCCGCCGATTCCCAGGACTGGTTGACCAGGACTGGCGCTTCTTGGCCGCCTGCCGGTCAGCCGATCCCGATCTGTTCTTCCCGGTCTCGCTGTCGGGCCCGTCCATGGCACAGGTGGCGGAGGCGAAGGCGATCTGCGCCGGGTGCCCGGTCCGGCGTGAATGCCTGGCGTTCGCGCTGCGGACACATCAGGTCCACGGCGTATGGGGCGGCCTGAGCGAACAAGAGCGCTACCCGCTGAGGTCAGCCGCCCTGACCGGGGCCGAGTGCAGTCAAGTCGCCGAGGTCGGGACAGTTCATGCCGCGGATCTACGAGATGACCATGAACACGCCCGAGCAGTTCCGGCAGCGGACCACCGTCCCCGGTCCGCGTAGGTAGACGAACGTCTCAGCGACAGGGCCGGCCGCCGATCGCGTTGCCGTCCAGCACCATCAAGTCCCTCCGAACCGCTCGGTCTTGACCCGGCCCGGCCGGGTAACTGAGGGCGACCAGCTTCCCGGCCACGGTCTCGACGAAGCGGGTGGGCCCGCAGACGAACACGAGCGGATGCTCGCTGGCCGGCCAGGCGATCTCCGCAAGCATCGCGGCATCCACCCGGCCTGAATAACCTATCCAGCCCGGGGGCTGACTGCGGGTCAGCGTTTAGCTGACCCGCGGTGCGGTCACCATAGTGGTCAAGCTCACGCAGGTAGATCACATCGGCCAGCGTGCGAGCCGAGTAGAGCAGGCGGACCGGGACAGCGCTGGCGATTCCGCAGGATCGCCCGGAGCGGAACCACCCCGGTTCCGCCGGCCACCAGACACCCAGGTGCTGCCCGGCCCGGTGCCCCGGCCAGGCGGGCACTTCCAGCTCGATCGTGCGGACCGAGTCCGTTTCGCTTGCTACGGAGCTCACCCGGGCGACCTGCCAGGTCAGTCGCCCGCGTACCGCTGTTCCCGCCATGGGTCTCCGTAGATGTGGTAGCCGTAGGTCTCCCGGAAACCGGGTTCGTCGTGATCGAGCAGTTCCAGGCCCCGCACCCATTTCGCGCTCTTCCAGAAGTACAGGTGCGGCACCAGCAGGCGAGCCGGGCCGCCGTGCTCGGCTTCGAGCGGCTGGCCGTCGTGATCGAACGCCACCCACGCCTGGCCGCCGGTGACGTCCTTGACCGGGAGGTTCGTGGTGTAGCCGCCGTCGCAGAACGCCAGCGCGTAGGGCGCGTCATAGGCCACCTGATCCAGCAGCGTGTCCACGGATACATCCCGCCACACGGTATTGAGCTTGGACCAGCGGGTCACGCAGTGGAGGTCCGCCGTGACGGTCTCGGCTGGCAGCGCACGGAACTCCTGCCAGGTCCAGGATCTGAGCGTCTTACCGCCCTGCCGGATCGAGAACGTCCATTCCGGCAACGGCGCATGCGGCGTCGGGCCGACCGACAGCACCGGGAAGCCCTGAGTCACGTACTGACCTGGCGGCACCCGCCCCTCCTTGCCAGGCGAGGGGCGGCGCGGGTGGCGGAAGCCACGCGAAACCGGGCTGCTCATGGCCTGTCAGCTCCTTTCTGCTGGGCCCGGGACTAAGTTCCCGCAGCAAGGCCCACGATCATCGCGCCTCGGGCCGCCCACACCGTCAACATCGCTAATTCACCGGCGCGCGCCCGTCCGCCGCCTGCTCGATGACGATGCGGGTGAGTTCGACACGTGAGGCGATGCTGAGCTTGCGGAAGGCCTGGCGGAGGTGGTGGGCCACGGTGTGGGTGCTGATGTACATGCGGGCGGCGACCTGGTTGTTGTTCAGTCCCTCCGCGACCAGGCCGGCCACGGCCTGCTCGGTGCCGGTCAGGCTGTGCCACCCGGTGACGGGCCGGGCGGGGGGCGTGCTCCAGTGGCGTCGGCGGATGCCGAGCTGGCGGAGCCGCCGCCGGATGCGGGCCTGGTCACGGCCTGCGCCGACCTGGCGGTACCCGCCGAGTGCGTCTTTCAGGTGACCGATGGCCTGATCCCGGTTGCCCTGGCTAGCGTGCAGGACGCCGAGGTCTTCGGCGGCGGAGGCCCGGGCCCAGGGATCGGGGTGCTGGGTGGCGGCTTGGGCCAGGCGGTCCGGGTCTCGGCCGGCCAGGCCCCGGCTGTGGGCCGCGGCGCCGGCCAGGGCCGGGAACTGCGGGTGGGCGGCGGCCAGGGCCTGGGCGGTGCGGGCGGCGCTGGCGGCCAGCTCGCCGTCGCCCGCAGCCAGGGCGGTACGAGCTAGCCAGGGGGCCAGGGCGGGGTCGCCGACCAGGAGCCCGGGCCGGGCCTCCAGGTCGGCGCACAGCTGGCGGAGATGGCCGAGGGCGGCGGCCGGCCCGTCGCGCGCCTCGGTGATCTGCGCCTGAGCCGTGGTCGTTTCGGCGCGCGCGTACAGGTCCGCGAACTGCGGGTCGCCGGCGGGGCGGGCGGCGAGGTGCTGGGTCGCGGCCGCGATGTCACCGCGGCGCAGCTCGATCACGCTCAGCACGGTGTGCGCGGTCGCGGCGTACCCGTGTGCGCCGAGGGCCCGGGCGGTGGCCAGCGCCGCCTGGCCGTCGGCGGCGGCGTCGGCCAGCCGGCCTGCGGCCAGGTGGATGCGGGCGCGCAGGATGGACAATCCAGCCTGCGCCGGGATACTCTCCAGCGCTGGATTGTCCGCGGCGCGGAGGATGTCCTCGGCCTCGCCGAGCTGGCGCAGGTCGACCAGGGCGGCGGCGAGCGCGAGCAGCAGCCGGACATGGCGGGCATCCGGGCAGGTCCCGGTGCTGTGCCGCGCCGCGCCGCGCAGCAGGTCGAGCGCGTCGCTGATCTGGCCGCTGTCCCAGGCGAGGACCGCCCGGGTGAGGCGGGCCGCCGTGGCGGCGTGACCGTCGTGCTGGTCGGGGGCGGCCAGGACGGCGTCGGCGGCCGGGCCGGCCAGGTCGTCGCGCAGCCCGGTCAGGGCCTGCAGGTGCGCGGTCAGCGCCTGGTCCCGCACGCCGCGGGGCAGCTGCGGCCGGGCCAGGACCAGCTGGGCCTGCCCGGCCGCGTCCCGGGCCTGGCCGCCGGCGCACAGGACCGAGGCCAGGGCGCAGCGCAGCCGGTCCTCGGCCGCCGGCGGCAGCGGCCTGGCCAGCATGTCATCGGCGATCCGGGCGGCCTGGTCAAGACGGCCGGCCGCGGTCAGGGCCTCGGCGGCGGCCACCGCGCGGGACAGCGCGGCCGGGTCGGCCGGGGGGGTCAGCTCCAGCGCGCGCAGCGCCAGTCCGGCCGCGGTCTGCGGCGCGCAGGCCAGCGTCTGCGCCGCCGCCTTGTCCAGTCCGGCCAGCGATACGGGGTCGCCCGGATACGCGGCCTGCAGCAGGTGACCGGCGGCCCGGTCCGCTGATTCGCCCCTGGTGAGCAGGATCTCGCCGTACTGGCGGTGCAGCGCGTTGCGGGCCGGACGCGGGATCATCTCGCCGACCGCGCGGCGCAGCAGCTGGTGGCAGAAGGCGAACGCATCGCCGGCGGCGGTGATGATCGCGGCGTCCATCGCCTCCTGCACCGCGGGCAGCAGCGCAGCCGGGGTCTGGCCGAGCATCTCGGCCGCGTCTTCCAGCCGGAACGCCCGGCCCAGCACCGCCGCCGTCACCACTAGGTGCCGGGCCCGCGGGCTGAGGCCATCGAGCCGCCGCTGCGCGAGGCGGTGAATGCGCCGCGGCAGCCGGGCCGAGGCCAGCACGGCGCGTCCGCCGGCGACCTGCACGGCGTGATCGTCGCGCAGGCCGCCGAGCAGCTCGGCCAGCAGCGCCGGGTTCCCGGCGGCGCTGCAGGCCAGGTCCGCCAGGCCCTGGTCCGGCGGCGCGCCGAACGCGGCGGTGAGCATGGCCGTCACCGCGTCCTGCTCCAGCGGGGCCAAGATGACCCTGGCGGCGCCGTCCTGCTCCAGCTGGCCGAACAGGTAGTCCACGTCGCGGTGAGGTGCGCTGGACCGGGCCAGCAGCCACGCCACCGGAGACCGTTTCAGGTCCCGCGGCAGTGCCCGCAGCACGGCCAGCGTGGCCGGGCTGGCCCAGTGCAGGTCATCCAGGCAGACCAGGACTGGAGCCACCGCAGCCCGCTGTTCGAGGTGAGTTCGTGTCTGGCTGATCCACCACGCAGCCGCATCTGGCAGATCACGACCGAGATCACCGGTGGCGAGCCCGGCGAACGGCTCCCGCAGGGCCGCGGACAGCGCGAAGAAAGGGATCGCCTGGCCCAGCTGGTCCGCTGCTCCCGCAACCAGCGAAAACCCGCGCTCCGCTGCCTCGTCGGTGGCGTCGCGGAGCAGCAGGGACTTGCCGATGCCCGGCTCCCCGTCGACCAGCACCACGCCGCCGGCCCCCCGCTGGGTGCGCCGCAGCAGGTCACGGACGATCTTCTGTTCTGCCTCACGTCCGCGCACAACTTCCCGGCCGGCCGGTCGCTCCGGCGGCGTCGTCCCCGCGTGCCCCGCTGAGGAGGAGTCAGTGATCGTCGCGGTCATGTCACTACCTCGTTCGTAGCGGCCTTGCCGCTCGGCAACGTCAGGCGCCACATGTAGAGCAGGCCCCGCAGGTGCCTTTCCGTCTCCAGCGCGGCTCCCTCGCCGTCGCCGACGCGCAGGTGCGCCAGCAGCCGCCGCCGCGAGCTCACGATCATGCCGTCCGCCCCGCGTCCGACCGCCAGCATCACCTGCCGCAGGTACGCGCCACCCCCGGCCAGCAGCGGACCCAGCAGCGGGTCATCCGCCACGTCGGCCAGCAGGCCGAAGAACTCCGCGTGCGCTGCCGCCTTGCGGTCCCACTGGGACCCGGTCGCTAGGCGGCAAGCCCGCTCCACGCTGTCATGCAACTCGGTGAGATGAAGGATGGTCATCCGCGCGCAGGCGATGCGCGCCGCCATCGCGTGCGCCTGGATCATTCCCTCCTCCATCAGCCTTCCCCGCCTGCCGTCGATCGGGCTGGCTCACGCCGCCCCGCCTCAAGTGGGCCTGACGCCTGCTCAGCGGACAGCCGCGGACGGGCAACCAGCGGCTCATCGGCATCCGCGCCCAGGCCGGGCCCCGGCGGCGAATCCGCGAATGCCTCCCGGGCCGCAGCGCGCGCCCAGCGCATCCGGATCACCGCCGTCTCGGGATGATCGCCGAATTCCTGCGCTACCCGTCCGGCACAGCCCGAGCGGCCGAATGCCCGGATGGCTGCGGCGACGGCCTGCCGCACCTGACCCGCGCTGGGCTTATCACGGCGCTGCAGCCCCGACACGAACACGGCATCAGCCCGGACAGCACCGATGTTAAAGTAAGCCATCAAAGGCCACATCATGAGCCTCCTCGGCAGCACTCGCCCCCAGCCGCCCGCCCGGACCGTCGCGTGCCAGAGCAGGCCGGGCGCGGTTGCCTGCCTCGGTGAGGGCGGAACGTAGATGGCCGGCAGCGGGCCGATGGCCGGGCTGACGGCGAAGGCGTCTGGCCGGGCCTCGGCGACCTCGGCGGACGGCATCCGGTGTCCGAAGGTGGTAGGCGCGGCGGGCGGGGTTTGCTTGTTCATGGCGCGTCCAGGTTTTACATGTCCACGAAGATGTCGGTGCCAGACTGGGCGCAGCAGATGAGCACCTGCCCGTCGGCTGGGGATCCCAGCGGGGCCGGGGCGTAGGTGATGTCCCCGGACAGCAGGGCGGTGATGCAGGCGTGGCAGACGCCGGTCCGGCAGCTCCCAGCGGGTGAGGACTTCCCGTGCATAAGCGGCGTGGGACATCGCAGTTGCCTCCCGGTCTCGGATGATCCGAGCCTCGCCCCGCGACCAGGCCATGGACCTCCCCCCTCGCCCCGCCTCACCCGGGTGAAAAACCCGCGGGATCGCCCGCAGCACCGGATTGTTCGGGTCGATGTTCGGGCTCGGACGCGGCTCGGACCTCATCCAGTCCGTTCCACGCTTACGAGGTCCAGCCCCAGCTCGCGCACCAGGTCGAGTACGCCATACAGATGAGACTGATCGCGGATCTCAC
>Ga0302181_10001052_pt1 | contig 21234 bp, 18 predicted proteins | sample I_Palsa_E3_3_FD_198786 | JGI IMG/M metagenome (GOLD analysis project Ga0302181, IMG submission 198786) | Peat permafrost microbial communities from Stordalen Mire near Abisko, Sweden - I_Palsa_E3_3 | ecosystem: Environmental > Terrestrial > Soil > Palsa > Peat permafrost | place: Sweden...
TTGCCCGACCGCCGGACAGCTCGCGCTCGAGCTCCGCCCGGGCGGCCGTCACGGCGCGCGCGGGCAACGGTCCGTCGGTGCCGGCGTTCAGGTACGCCAGCCGCTCGAGGACGGGAAACTCGGCACGTAACCCGGAGAGCTCCACAAACCGCGAGAATACCCGGATGGCCAGCGCCCCTGAGCAGGCACCGCTGTGGGAACCGACGGCCGGGGATCGCGAGCGCGCGGAGATGACGCGCTTCATGCGCTTCGCCGGCGAGCGCCGCGGTCGCGCGTTCGCCGACTACGACGAGCTGTGGCGCTGGTCGGTGGCGGAGGTCGAGGAGTTCTGGGCGAGCATCTGGGAGTTCTGCGGCGTACGCGCGTCGAAGCCCTACGAGTGCGTGCTTGACCGAAGCCGGGGGACATGCGCCTTCGGCGCGAATCCCCGTTTCGGCCAACACGAGATGCCCGGGACGCACTGGTTCGTGGGGGCCGAGCTGAACTACGCGGAGAACCTTTTATTGGGCCCACTCACCCCGCGATCGGGCGCGGTGCGCGATCCGGACGAGCCCGCTGTCCTGCACTGCTCGGAGCTGCGCGAGCTGGAACAGCTCACGCGGGGGGAGCTGACCGCAGAAGTCGCCCGCGCCGCCGGGGGCTTGCGCGCGCTCGGCGTACAGCGTGGCGATTGCGTCGTCGCCTATATGCCGAACATCCCTGAGACGCTGATCGCCTTCCTCGCGGTGGCGAGCATCGGGGCGATCTGGTCGAGTGCCGCGCCCGAGTTCGGGGCGCGCAGCGTGATCGACCGCTTCGCGCAGATCGAGCCCAAGGTGCTGCTCGCGGTCGATGGCTATCGGCACGGCGGCAAGGACTTCGACCGCCAGGCCGTCGTTGCGGGCATCGTCGCGGAGCTGCCCTCGGTCGAGCACGTCGTCCTGCTGCCCTATCTCGATGCGGACGCACGCTGGGGTGAGGAGGCGCGAGTCGACGCGAACATCTCGGAGGATGCCGACAGCAGATTTGATCCCGACCCCCAGGCCGGCGAACGTCCCGGGGGGCTCACCTGGGCGCAGCTGTTAGAGGGGGGATCTGAAACAGAGCTGACCTTCGAGCAGGTCCCGTTCGACCATCCCCTGTGGGTGCTCTATTCATCCGGCACGACCGGCCTGCCGAAGGCGATCGTGCACGGCCATGGCGGGATCCTGATCGAGCAACTCAAGAAGAGCCTGCATCTCGACCTGCACCGCGGGGATCGCATGTTCTGGTTCACGACGACCGGCTGGATGATGTGGAACTTCCTCGTCGGCTGTCTGCTGTCTGACGCCGCGATCGTGCTGTATGACGGCAGCCCGGGGCACCCCGACCTGGGGATGCTGTGGAACCTGGCCGAGCGCACCGGGATGACCTGCATGGGCGTCAGCGCGGGCCTGCTCGCGAGCTCGGAGAAGGCGGGGATCGAGCCGGGCCGCGACCACGACCTGAGCGCGCTGCGCGCGATCGGCTCGACCGGTTCGCCGCTGGCGCCGGAGAGCTTCAAATGGGTCTACGAGCACGTCAAGCCCGACGTCTGGCTGTTCTCCACGAGCGGCGGCACCGACGTCTGCACCGCGTTTGTGGCCGGATGTCCTCTTCTGCCTGTCTACGAAGGCGAACTGCAATGCCGCGCGCTCGGCTGCGCGGTGCAGGCCTGGGATGAGCAGGGCAACAGCCTCACCGACGAGGTCGGTGAGCTGGTGATCACGGAGCCGATGCCGTCGATGCCCTTGTTCTTCTGGAACGACCCCGACGGCGAGCGACTGCGGGAGAGCTACTTCGCGATGTACCCCGGCGTCTGGCGTCACGGAGACTGGATTCGAATCACGCCCCGCGGCGGCGCGGTGATCTACGGCCGCTCGGACTCGACGATCAACCGTCAGGGCGTGCGCATGGGCACGAGCGAGATCTATCGTGCCGTTGCCACCGTGCCGGAGGTGCTCGACGCGCTCGTCGTCGACGTTCTGAGGGGTGGGGGTGAAGGAGAGCTATGGATGGGATTGTTTGTGGTTCTCCGTGACGACGCAACGCTGGATGAGGACCTGGCGAAGACGATCAAGCGGCGGATCCGCGAGGACTGCTCGCCTCGCCACGTGCCGAACGAGATCCTCGCGATCGAGGAGGTGCCGCGCACGCTCTCGGGCAAGGTCTTGGAGGTCCCAGTCAAGAAGATCCTGATGGGCACCGCCCCCGAGCAGGCCGCGAGCATCGATTCCCTGGCCAACCCACGCTCGCTCGACTACTTCGTGGAGCTCTCCAAGAACTTCTAGAGGCCCATCGATCTACCAATGATCTCCTTCATGATCTCGTTGGCGCCTCCGTATATCCGTGTGACGCGCGCGTCCGCGTAGGCGCGCGCGATCGGGTACTCGGTCATGTAGCCGTACCCGCCGTGCAACTGCAGGCAGCGATCGACGACGCGGCCCTGCAGGTCGGTGCACCACCACTTCGCCATCGCCGCATCCTCAGGCGTCAGGTCACCCTCGTTGAGAGCTTCCGTGCAACGGTCAACGTAGGTACGAGCGATCTCCGTTTCGGTGCGAACCTCGGCAAGCACGAAGCGGGAATTCTGAAACGAGCCGATCGGCTGGCCGAACGCTTGGCGCTCGCGCACGTACTCCAACGTCCATTCCAGCGCCGCCTCGGCCGCCGCCACTGCCGAAGCGGCAATCGAGAGGCGCTCCTGCGGCAGGTTCGAGACGAGATAACGAAACCCCTCGCCCTCCTCGCCGAGCAGGTTCTCCACCGGCACGTGCACATCCGCGAACGACAGCTCGGCGGTGTCCTGGGCATGCTGGCCGACCTTCTCGAGGTTGCGCCCGCGCGCGAAGCCCTCGGTGCCACGCTCGACGACGAGCAGCGAGATGCCGCGGTGGCGCTCGGATGGATCGGTCTTGACCGCGACGATCACGAGGTCGGCGTTGATCCCGTTCGTGATGAACGTCTTCGTCCCGTCCACCACGTAGTGCTCGTTCTCGCGTCGCGCGCGCGTGGAGAGGTTCGCCAGATCGGAGCCGATCCCGGGCTCGGTCATCGCCAGCGCGGTGATCAACTCGCCGGAGGCGATACCCGGCAGCCAACGTTCGCGTTGCTCCTCGTTGCAGTACGTCAGGAAGTACGGCAGGCAGATGTCGTTGTGCAGCGTGATCCCCAGCCCGAAGCCGCCGACGCCCGCGCGCTGGGTCTCCTCGCCGATCACGAGGTTCAAGCGGAAGTCCCCAGCCCCCGCGCCGCCGTAGCGCTCGGGGACGGCCATGCCGAGAAAGCCGCCGCGACCGGCCAGCGCGAACACCTCACGCGGCACGATGCCCTCGCGCTCCCACTCGCCGTAGCGGCCGGTCTCGCCGAGCACCTCGCGCCGCAGGAAGGTCTTGAAGCTCGCGCGGAAGTCTTCGTGGACGTCTTCGTAGAGAGTGCGCCTCATGCAGCGAGGGACACTACCGGCGCAGGCTCTCCTCGATATTGCGGCTTGGCGAGCAGTAGTTGAACATCCTGGATGCGTCGCTCGCGAAAGCCGCCCTCGCAATAGCAGAGGTAGAGCTCCCACAGCCGGCGGAAGCGCTCGTCGTAGCCGAGGTCCGCGAGCCGCTCGGAGGCGTCGAGGAAGCGCTCGCGCCACAGGGCCAGTGTCGTCGCGTAATGGGCGGTGATGTCCTCCAGGTGCACCTGGCGCAGGTCGGTCACGCGCGGCAGCTGGCGCGAGATCAGCTCCAGCGAGGGCAGGCACCCGCCCGGGAAGATGTAGGTGTTGATGAAGCTCTTGCCCGCCTTCTCGACCTGGTAGGCGCGGTCGTCGATCACGATCGCCTGCAAGAGCATCGCGCCGTCATCTGCGAGCAGCTCCGAGCAGCGGCGGAAGTAGGTTGGGAAGTTCTGCCAGCCGACGGCCTCGATCATCTCGATCGAGACGAGCTTGTCGTAGCTGCCCTCAAGGGCGCGGTAGTCCTCGAGCAGGACCGTCACCCGCTCCTGGAGCCCCGCGGCGCGCACGCGCTCGCTCGCGTAGGCGTGCTGCTCACGCGAGATCGTCGTGGTCGTCACGCGGCAGCCGTAGTGCTCGGCCGCATAGACGGCGAACCCACCCCAGCCGGTCCCGATCTCGAGCACGTGGTCGGCGGGAGAAAGGCCGAGCTTCGCGCAGACCCGCTCGAGCTTCGTAAGCGAGGCCTCTTCCAAGCTGGCCCGCGGCGAGTCGAAGATCGCGCAGGAGTACATCATTGTGGGATCGAGGAAGCACCCGAACAACTCGTTCCCGAGGTCGTAGTGCGCGGCGATCTGCTTGCGCGAGCGTCCGATCGTGTTGCTGCGCAGCCAGCGCATCCAGCGCTGCGCCGGGATCAACACGGGCGCGAGCACACGGCGCAAATTGTCGAGCGAGCGGACGTTCAGCGCGGCCAGGCGGGTCAGCGCGACGAGGTCCGAGCACTCCCAGAGGCCGTCCATGTAGGACTCGCACAGCCCGACGCTGCCGCGCAACAGCGCCCGGTAGAAGCGGGGCGAGTGAACCTCCAACGTGACCCGCAATGGGCGTAGGGCCGGCGTGTCGCCGAAGGTGAAGCGCTCGCCGTTCTCGACGATCGTCAGCTCACCGTCGTGAATGCGACCCAGTAGGCGCAGCACGAGCCGGCGGGCGATGCGGTTCATGTCTGTACACCTGCCTTACCCGGGTGGGGGAAGTACTTCGCTCCACGCAACCTCAACCGCAAAGCGTGGGTATAGATCCGCGCGAGGATCCGCGCGGTCAGGAACGGGTAGCGCAGGAGCGCACGACGCAGAGCACTCGGGGTCAGCTCCCGACGGTGCAACGACAGGGTCGCGTCAAACACGCTCTTCCCGTCCGCACCGCTCGACTCGATGTTCACGAACAGCTGCTCGGAAGGCTCGGTCAAGCGCCAGTCGTAGGTGTGATTCATCCCCATCAAAGGCGATACATGCAGCTGCTTGTGCAACCGGGCCCGCATCAGGCTGACGGTTCCGTGATCAGTCGCACGATCGACCCTCATCACATAGGAATGACGCTCGCCCCAGGGTGTGTTCGTCACATCGGCCACGACCGCGACCACCTGCTCACCCTCATCCCCATCCCCATCCCCACCCGAGAAGCAGTAATAGAAGCTGACGGGGTTGAAGGACTTGCCGAAATAGCGCAGGTGCGTCAACAGCCGAATCGGTCCATCCAGCTTGATCCCTGTTCGCTCCCGCACCAGCTCACGTACGGCCTGATCCAGGGGAACGTCAGGGTCGCCGAGATAATCGGAACGACGCCACCATGCCAGTGCCGGTCGGCGGGCCGACCAGGACCAGGTCCCGTCGAAGCACGATGGCAGCTCGCAAAGATCGAGGTAGGCCATGAACAGCGGGTAGCGAAACTCATTATCCACCTCACCCATCCGCCGGTGACGGACGGAGCCCTGATAGAGGCAGCTGTTCACAGGGACACCCCGAACGGCGCACACGCGCGCAGGGCGCTGAGCACGCCGTCCTCGTGAAACCCCCAACCCCAGTAGGCGCCACAGTAGTGCGTCCGTGTCTCAAAACCCCCGATTGCACCATGTTGGGCTTGGGCGGCGACGCCCTCGGGAGTGAAGACGGGGTGGGAGTAGGGGATCGTGCGGATGATCTTCGCCTCCTCGATCGCCTCAGTGCGGTTCAGGGTGACGCAGAAGTCGCGGTCGGCGTGCAGCCGCTGCAGGTGGTTCATGTAGTAGGTGACTGTGCTCAGCGGCTTCGGCTCGCGCAGCAGGTGAAAGTTCCATGCGGCGCGCGCGCCACGGCGGCGGGGAAGCAGCGTCGAGTCGGTGTGGAGCACCGCCTCGTTGGGCTGATACGGGATCGCGCCGAGCACCTCGCGCTCGTGCGCGGAGGGGTCGCTCAGCAGCGCGAGCGCCTGGTCGGAGTGGGTGGCGATCACGACCTGGTCGAAAGATTGTGTATCGCGCCCACCCCGCCGGCCCCCGCGATCCTCGGCGGTGATTTCCACGCAATCCCCTGAGCGGGTGATCGACCGCACCGGCGAATCGAGCCGCATATGCCCGTGCAGCGGCCGCGTGAGCGCCTCGACGTAGCGCGCCGAGCCCCCCGCGACGGTCGCCCAACGCGGGCGGTCGCGGAAGCCGAGCATCCCGTGGTTTGAGAAGAACTCGGCGAGGAAGCGGACCGGGAACGAGGAGATCTGCCGCGGGTCGGCCGACCACACGGCGGAGACCTGGGGGACGATCAGCCGCCGGATGAAGACCTCGGAGAAGCGCCGCCGCACGAGGAAGTCCCGCAGCGACTCGCCCGTTTCCTCGCCGCGCGCGAGCAGCCGGCGCAGCTCGCGGTTGAAGCGCAAGAGGTCGGCGAGCATCCGCTGAAAGGGCGGGCTGAGAAGGTTGCGGGGCTGGCAGATCAGGCCGCGTGGCGTACCAGCGTATTCGAAGTCCTCGTCCTCGCCCTTCACAGAGAAGCTCATGTTCGTCGCCTGGGTTTCGACCCCGAGCTGGGAGAGCAGCCGCGTGAAGTTTGGGTAATTGCGGTCATTCATCACAATGAAGCCCGTGTCGACGTGGTGGGTCTCGTGCGCGGTGTCGACGCGGATCGTGTTCGTGTGTCCACCGGCGTAGGAGCCGGCCTCGTAGATCACGACCTCGTGCTCGCGCGCCAGCAGGTGGGCCGCCACCAGTCCGGAGACGCCGGCGCCGACGATCGCGATCCTCACAGCGGGACTTCGTCGGCCTGCACGGCGCGGTTGGCATGCATCTCTCGCATTGTGTGCCTATCTTCGCTCGGAATCGGGGCAATGGATCATCGGCCGGGAAGGAGTGCGGGGCTCCGGCGTCGAACAAGAGCGCCGATGAAGCGTGTTGGCACACCGACCCAGGATCGCCCGCCGGCCAACGGCACGAGCGATCACCAGAGCCTTTCCAAGTACATCCAGGCGCGCTTCGATGAGTGCTCACGCTCGCAGAAGGACGTCGCCCAGTACATCGTCGACCACCTCGACGAGGCCGCGTTCCAGACCGCCGAGGAGCTGGCGCGCCGCGCGAACACGTCGAGCTCGACGGTCGTGCGCTTTTCTCAGGCGCTCGGGTTCGAGGGCTTCCCCGAGCTGCAGGCAGCCGCGCGCGAGGAATACCGCCGCGTGCACACGAAGACCGAGCCGAGCAAGAACGGCGCCGGCGCAGCGGCAGCGGGCGCTTCCACGCCGCTGTTCTCGCTCGACCAGAACGAGTTCGAGACCGCTCTCACCGCCGACCACCTGAACGTCGAGGAGACCGCCCGCAAGGTCTCGCGCAGCTCCGTGGAGGCGCTGATCTCGGGAATAGTCTCCGCCGAGAAAGTGCTCGTCGCGGGCACCGACCAGATGGCGTTCTTCGCCAGCTACCTGCGGCACCTGTTGATGCTCCTGGATCTGCGCGTCGACGTCGTCGCGAGCCCTTCCCAGGAGGCGCTCAGTCGCCTCGGCCGGATCGATCAGGGCACGCTCGTGATCGGCCTCTCCGCCGGGCGCCCGCATCCGCTGGTCGTGCGCGCGATGAAGCTCGCGCGCCACCGTAAGGCGCGCACCGCCGCGATCACCGACGCGACCCTGTCCGAGGTCGCCAAGCTCGCGCAGATCAAGCTCTACTACTCCTCGAACTCTCCCGCCTACGTGCGCTCGCACACGGCCCTGCTGAGCCTGATCCAGGCCCTGGCATATGGCGTCTACGCGCAGGACTCGGCGCAGTACGACGACCGCATCAAGGCGTTCCGGCTGAAGTGATCCTGCGCTGCTTCTCGTCGTCGGCGCTCGCCGCCGCCGAGAACAGCTCCGGATCCCTGCCCAACGTGTAAAGCGGGCGGGTCGCGGGGCGGGCTTGACGTCAATAGGCTGCCACGGGCATGGGCACTCCCTGGGACGCGCGCACTTATGAGCGCATCAGCGGGCCGCAGCAGGCTTGGGCCGCGGATGTGCTTGCGCGGCTGGACGGCATCGCGCCGGATGCGACTGTGCTGGACGTCGGCTGCGGCACCGGGCAGGTCACCGAGGCGCTGTTCGCGCTCGTGCCGCAGGGGCGCGTGTTGGCGCTGGACGCGTCGGCAGAGATGGTGGCGCTCGCGCGGCAACGGCTCGGCGATCGCGCGGAGGTGTGGTGCGCAGACGCGCTCGAGCTCGAGCTGGATGAGCCGGTCGACGCGATCGTGTCCACCGCTGCGCTGCATTGGGTTCCCGAGCACGATCGGCTATGGGAGCGGCTGGCGCGGGCGCTTGCGCCCGGTGGCGTGCTGGAGGTCCAGTGCGGGGGAGAGGGCAACATCGACGCGGTCCGTGAGGTCATCGAGGCGGTGGCCCGCGATCTCGCTCCCGAGCTTGTCGGTTGGTCGCCGTGGACGTTCTCGAGCCCGCTGGAGACCGAGCGGCGCCTGACGGCCGCCGGTTTCAGCGCCGTGCGGTGCTGGCTACAGGAGCGCCCGACCTATCCGCAGGACGTTGACGCGTTTGTGCGCACGTCGATCCTCGCCGCCCATATGGATCGCCTGCCCGAGGCGCGGCGCGAGCCGTTCGCGGCGGCGGTCCTCGCGGGCGTGCGACTGCCGCTCGACTATGTCCGCCTCAATGTGTCCGCCGTCCGTGCCTCCGGTGAGCACTGATGGGACTCTCTGTTGCGCGGTGGCGTACTGCGATAGCAGGACAGGGCGCGCGATTGGAGTAGTGGCCGCGACCTCCCTCGCGGGCGAGCGCCTGTCAAACTAGGGTCTATGCACGACGAGGCGACATTTCGGGTGAAGACCGGGCTGGCGGAGATGCTCAAGGGCGGCGTGATCATGGACGTCGTCACGCCTGAGCAGGCGAAGGTCGCCGAGGATGCGGGGGCAGCGGCGGTGATGGCGCTCGAGCGCGTGCCCGCGGACATCCGTCGCGACGGCGGCGTGGCGCGGATGTCCGATCCGGAGATGATCGCGGGGATTCAGGAGGCCGTCTCGATCCCGGTGATGGCCAAGGCACGCATCGGGCACTTTCTCGAGGCCCAGGTGCTGCAGGCGCTGGAGGTCGACTACGTCGATGAGTCGGAGGTGCTGACGCCCGCGGACGAGTCGAACCACATCGACAAGTGGGCGTTCAAGGTCCCGTTCGTGTGCGGAGCGACGAATCTGGGCGAGGCGCTGCGGCGGATCGGCGAGGGCGCGGCGATGATCCGCTCCAAGGGTGAGGCTGGCACGGGCGACATCGTCGAGGCGGTCAGGCACATGCGCAGCATCAACGGCGCGATCCGCCGCCTGGGAACGCTCGACGACGCCGAGGTCGCGACCGCCGCCAAGGAGCTGGGCGCGCCGCTGGATCTGGTCCACGCGATTGCCCGCGACGGGCGGTTGCCGGTCGTGTTGTTCTGCGCCGGCGGGATCGCCACCCCTGCCGACGCGGCGCTGATGATGGCGCTGGGCGCCGAGGGCGTATTCGTCGGCTCGGGCATCTTCAAGTCCGATGACCCGCCCGCCCGCGCGAGCGCGATCGTCGAGGCGACGACGCACTGGCAGGACCCCGAGCGCGTGGCGGCGGCCTCGCGCGGTCTCGGCCCGGCGATGGTCAGCCTGGAGAGCTCCAAGCTCGATGGCGAGCAGTTGCTAGCCCAGCGCGGCTGGTAGTCGTCCCCACGTGGTCTCGATGGCGGGCGCGCCGCTGATCGGTGTACTCGCCCTGCAGGGTGACTTTGAGGCGCATGGGCGGATGCTGAGCGCGCTCGGCGCCGAGGTGCGCGAGGTGCGGACGCCGGCTGATCTGGACGGCCTCGAGGGGCTCGTGATCCCGGGGGGAGAGTCGACCACGATGACGTTGGGGATCGAGCGCGAGGGGCTGGCCGGGCCGCTGCGGAGTCTCGCGGCCGCGGGCACGCCGATCCTAGGCTCGTGCGCGGGGCTGATCATGCTCGACCGCGAGCATCTCGGCCTGATGGACATGCGCGCCGAGCGCAACGCGTTCGGGCGTCAGCTGAAGAGCTTCGAGGCGGATATCGAGCTGCGCGGCATTGATGGTGGCCCGCTGCGGGCGGTGTTCATTCGTGCGCCCTGGATCGCAGAGCACGGACCCGGCGTGGAGATCCTCGCGGAGGTGGACGGTCATCCCGTGGCCGCGCGGCAGGGGAAGATGCTCGCGGTTGCCTTTCACACCGAGCTCGGCGAGGACGATCGGGTTCACCGGTTGTTTCTGAGCAGCGTCGCTCAGGCGGCGTGAAAGCGAACCACGCCGTCGGATTCCTGTTCGACGACGCGCTGATCAGCAAGCAGCAGGTCGACGTGTCCGAGCACCTCGGAGAGCGTGAGGTAGGCCTGAGTGACGGCGACGTTGCCCCACAGCTCGACCGCGATCTCGTGCGCGGTGCGCGGCTCGGTGGCGATCAGGCCGTGGATCTTCTCGGCGCGGCGGTCGTGCATGCGGAAACGTTTGTCGATCAGAGGGATGGGATCGGTGATGGGCTCGCCGTGCCCCGGCAGTACCAGATCGAGGTCCATCGCCCGCGTCTCTTCCAGCGAGTCCATGTAGGTGATCAGCGCCCGCGGGCGCGGGCCGTCGTAGTCGCCGCTGCAGCCGAGCGGCCGGGCGAGTAGCGGGTTGGAGGAGATGTGCTTGATCAGGTGATCGGCGGCCAGCAGGATCGAGCGATCCTCGTCCAGGAACACGGTGTCCGAGGGGCTGTGCCCGGGCCGGTGGAACACCCTCAGCGTGCGGTCGCGCAGCCGCAGCTCGCCCCCGTCCCGCAGCGGGCGGGTGACCTCCACCGACGCGCCCCAAGCGCGGAAGCCCGCGGAGACCGCGCGCAGCGCGGTGACGACCTCTTGGGGTATGCCATGGCGCAGCATCAGCTGCTCGGCGAAGCGGTCTTCCAGGTCGGTCTCGTGCCCGTAGGCGGCCAGGAACGGGGCCAGTTTGTCGAGCGCCGCGACCTCGGCTCCTGAGCGTCTTGCGAGGATCGAGGCCAGGCCGAAGTGATCCATGTGCTGGTGGCTGACGACGAGCAGCTCGATGTCCTCGACCGCGTGCCCGTGCGCCTGGAGCGCCTGCTCGAGCTCGTCCAGCGCCTTGCCGGAGTTGGGGCCCGAGTCGATCAGGGTCAGCGGGGAGTCCTCGATCAGGTAGGCGTTGACGCGCCCGACCATGAACGGCGTGGGTATCGCCAGGCGGTGAATGCCCTCCTGGGCGGCGCGCTCCAATAACTCTTGCTCGCCGGGCTCCTCCTCCGATGAGGACTCGCCAGTCTCCTTCACGACCGAATCAGATCCAGGACTTCGTCGCGGCGGCGTTCCATGTCTTCCGGAGAGACAAGCGACTCCAGGCAGAGGCGCAGCAGCGGCTCGGTGTTCGAAGGCCGCACGTTGAAGTGCCAGTCGGGGTAGTCGATCGAGATGCCGTCGAGCTGTTTCTGCTCGGCGTCGTCGAAGCGCGCGGCGATCTCCGCCATCTTCGCCTCGGGATCGGCGACCTCGGAATTGATCTCGCCGGAGATGAAGTAGCGCGAGCGGTAGGGCTCGAGCAGCTCGGACATCGTTTGACCGGTGCGCGAGAGCAGCTCCAGCACGAGCAGCGCCGGGATCGTGCCGGAGTCCGCGCAGTAGAAGTCGCGGAAGTAGTAATGCCCGGAGACCTCGCCCCCGAACAGTGAGCCCTCCTCGCGCATGCGTGTCTTGAAGAAGGCGTGGCCAACGCGGTTGATGTGGGCGGTTCCGCCGGCGCGCGTGACCGTGTCCGCCACTGCCCGGGAGGCCCGCACGTCATACAGGATCGCTTGGCCGGGAGTCTTCGCGAGCAGCGACTCCGCCAGCAGCGCGGTCAGGAAATCGCCGTCGACGAAGCGGCCGGTCTCGTCGATGAAGAAGCAGCGGTCGGCGTCGCCGTCCCAGGCGATCCCGAGGTCGGCGCCGGCGGCGAGCACGCGGTCGATGATGAACTGCCGGTTCTCCGGGAGCAGCGGGTTGGGCTCGTGCTCGGGGAAGTTCCCGTCGGGTGTCCAGCAGGTCTCGATCAGATCGAGCCCTAACCCCTCCAGCAAGGGCCCGGCGACGGGCCCGGCCATCCCGTTACCGCCGTCGACGACGACCTTCAGCGGCCTGATCACCGACGGGTCGATGAACTCGAGCACCGTCTCGTGGAACTCCCCATAGAGATCGACCTGCTCGAGCGAGCCTTCGCTGGAGGACTCCTGCAGGCCGGATTCGATCATGTGGCGGATGTCCTGGATGCCGCTGTCGCCGGACAGCGCGATCGCGCCCTCGCGCACGAGCTTTGCGCCGGTGTAGGCCTTGGGGTTGTGCGAGGCCGTGCACATCAGGCCGCCGTCCAGCGCCCGCGAGCCGACCAAGTAGTACAGCATCTCGGTGCCGACCTGGCCGGCGTCGAGCACGTTCGCGCCCTCGGCGAGCAGGCCGGCGCGGTATCGCTCGGAGAGCTCGGGGGCGGTCAGGCGCATGTCGCGCCCGAGGCCGACGCGCAGCTCGGAGACGGGCTTGCCTGAGAGCTCGGAGAGCACGCGCGCGAAGGCACGGCCAATCTGCTCGGCGATCGGGCCATCGATCTGCTCGCCGTAGAGGCCGCGGATGTCGTAGGCCTTGAAGATGTCGGGTGTGGGGGTGCAGGGCATTGTGATCGGCAATCCTAAGGGTTGCTTGGGAGACCTTGATCGGAGGACCCCGCGGCGCGTGGATTCGTAGACTGGCTTACATGTCAGGTCATTCCAAGTGGGCGAGCATCAAGCACAAGAAGGCGATCGTCGACTCGCGCAGGGGCGCGCAGTTCACGAAGCTGGCGCGCTCGGTCACGGTCGCGGCGCGCGACGGCGGCGGCGATCCGGTCGGCAACCCGGCGCTCGAACTGGCGATTCGCAAGGCCAAGGAAGCGAGTATGCCCAAGGAGAACATCGAGCGCGCGATCGCGAAGGGCACGGGGGAGGGGGGCGAGGCCGAGGCGATCGAAGCCGTCCTCTATGAGGGCTATGGCCCCGGCGGCGTCGCCGTACTCGTCGAGGCGATGACCGAGAACCGCAACCGCACGGGCGCCGATGTGCGCCACGCTTTCTCCAAGCATGGCGGCAACCTCGGCGAGCCGGGCTCCGTTGCCTACCTGTTCGAGAAGAAGGGCACGATCGTGATCGACTCCGAGCGCTACAGCGAAGACGATCTGATGGCTGCGGTCGAGGCGGGCGCCGATGACATCGTCACCGACGAAGGCGTATTCGAGGTACTGGCCGAGCCCGCCAACTTCTCCAGCGTGATCGGTGCCCTGGCCGAGGCGGGCGTGGAGACCGAGAGCGCAGAGATGTCCTTCCGCCCGACGAGTCTCGTGCCGATCGATGAGAACCAGGTGCGCAAGCTGATGGGACTCACCGACTCGCTCGAAGAGCTCGACGATGTGGACGATGTGCACGCCAACTTCGACGTGCCCGCCGACGTGCTGGAGCGCGTCGCCGGCTGAGGGCGCACGCCCCGGTGTGTCAATAATCCCCGCTGCATGAGCACCCCCGAGACCGCCTCCCGGCCTGTAGTCGTGATCCTCTGCGGCGGGCGCGGCACGCGCCTGCAGGAGCACACCGTGGCGATCCCCAAGCCGCTGGTTGAGATCGGCGGCAAGCCGATCGTGTGGCACGTGCTCCAGCTGTACGCCGTCCAGGGCTTCCGCCGATTCATTCTCGCCACCGGTTACAAGGGCGAGCTGATCGAGCAGTTTGTCGCCGAGTGCGAATGGCCGGATGGAGTCACTGTCGAGTGCGAGGACACAGGTTTGGAAACCCCTACGGGGGGCAGGATCAAGCTGCTCGAGGAGCGACTCTCAGAAGAGGAGTGCTTCTGCACGACCTACGCCGACGGCGTGGCCGACATCGACCTGGACGCTCTACTGCAGTTTCACTCAGGACACGGCGCGCTCGCGAGCATGACCGTGGTGCGCCCAGAGCTGCAATTCGGTGTCACAGAGCTCGATGGCGCAGACGGCCGTGTCACCGGTTTCCGCGAGAAGCCGCGCTCGGAGCACTGGATCAACGGCGGCTTCTTCTGCATGCAACGGGACGCTCTGAACTACCTCGAGTCAGACAGCGTCTTCGAGCGCGCGCCGCTCGAGCGTCTGGCCCAAGAGAGCGAGCTGCGCGCCTATCGGCACGAGGGTTTTTGGGAGTGCATGGACACCTACAAGGATGCGGTTGCCTTGAACGACCTGTGGGCTTCGGGTCGGGCGCCCTGGCGGCTGTGGGGTTAGGACTGCGGTATGGTCGGATACCGCACGACTTCGCGCCTCCTACGTCAGAAAAGGAAGGGAAGGGGGGATTGGGACTGATGCCTAAGCAGACGCTCGGTCGGCGCGATGGTGCGTGCCGGTATATCGATCATCTGACGTACACACCACGCATCGCGCTGAGGGCATCTGTGGCCGTGCTGGGTGCCGGCTTGATCTGGATGCTGTGCTCCGCGCCGGGCGCGCAGGCGGCCGCCTGCGCGGCGGGAAGCAACGACTTCACCGGTTCCGTGAGCCAGGCGTGGAACGTCGCGGGCAACTGGAGCAAAACGGAGGTCCCGACGAGCACGGAAGCTGTCTGCATTCCCGAAGGAAAGGGCACGATCACGGTCGCGGCAGGCGTGAAAGCGGAAGTTAAGACGCTCGTCGCCCAGTCAGCCGTGACTATCGCATCCACCGCGACGCTGGCGATCTCGGAAACATATGTGCACGAGAACCCGGCGGAAAACGAAGCGAAAGCGAGCAGATTTGACGGGCTGACGATCGATGGGACGCTGTCCACGGCCGGAGACTGGATCCTGCTGTCAGGCACGATCATGCTCGAAGGCGAAATCAAAAACACCACCGGGAACCTCAACGAAGTCACCGCTCGACTTGAGAGCGGCACGCTGGAGGGCGACGGCACGATGGACATCCCGTTCAGCAACATCGGCGGTACGATCGAGCCGGGTGGGCCTGGGGTTCTCGGCACGCTGCACTTTCCCTCGGGGGGCGCTCAACAGGCCGGGGGGACGCTCGTGCTCGACATCGCCTCCGCGAGCTCCTTCGACCAGATTATTGGCGGATTTACGTGGTTCGGAACGCTCGACGTAAACCTGCTGAGTGGGTACGAACCGCCGGTTGGAACCGACTTCGAATTCCAGACGGCGGGAGGCACGATCGGGGAGTTCGAAACAATCACGCCCGGCTGGGAAGAGCTCCCGCTGGGTAACGACGACACGATCAGGGTGGCGGAACGCAAGCCGACGGCGGTGACCGAAGAAGCCTCAGACGTGACACAGACCTCGGCGGTCCTGAACGCCAGTGTGAACCCCAACCAGGAGCAGGTGACGATCTGCTTCATCGAATTCGGCACCAGCGCCACCAACTACGGGACCAGCGCACAGTGCCCTACGCCCCCGGGCAACGGGTCCAAACCCGTGGCGGAGACCGAGGCGGTAAGTGGCCTCACCCCCGGAACGACCTATCACTACCGGATTACGGCGACCAATGGAGACGGCCAGAGCATAGGTCTCGATGAGTCCTTCGCGACCCTGACGGCCACCAAAGGCAAAGAAGAAGAAGAAACGCCCAAAGAAAAATCGGTGGAAGAAAAATCCTCGACCAGCGAGGGCGGCGCCACGACCACCACGACCGGCGGCTCGACAACGCCCACAATCGGCCCCTCGACGATGCCGGGTGCAGTCCCAGCCACTGTCGCGACAGCGCCGAAGGCCGTCGAAGAACTGTTGCTGGGTTGCGGCAGCAGCCAGCTGGTTCTCAACGATGCCTACATCCACGGTGGTCGTGTGCTGCTCATCGGCAGCGCCGCGAAGAGCCTCGCGGGCAAGAAGGTCAAGATTCTGTTCAACGAAGGCAAGCAGGTAGCCACGGCCATGGTTGGCGCCAATGGGCAGTTCGCGACCACGGCGCCGCTACCCCCGGCGAAGGTTCGCGAAGCGCTCTCCACCCGCTATTCGGCCGAGATCGGCAAGGTGCGCTCACTGCATCTGAAGCTGACCAGGCGTCTGCTGTTGGAACCGCCGAAGGCTTCAGGCGCCACGGTCACGTTGACCGGCCAGGTGACGCTTCCGCTGACCAAGCCCGTCGCCCCGGTCGTCGTCGAAGAGCAGTTGGAATGCGGCAAGACGGTGGTCGCTGAGACCTTCACGCCGCCCGCGAGCGGTCGTTTCGATATCACGCTGAGCGTCCCATCGAACGCTAGGGCGGGGATCTTCCGGCTGACGAGCAAGGTCGCCGCCAACGCGCATGCCGTCAAGCACGGCTTCACGACCTTCAGCCTGCCGCTACCGGTGGCGCTGGGCTGAGCGGCGTCACGAACCCGGCTCTGTTATCAGGCCCCGGACTCGGCGAGCCGCCGCGCGCGGAACAGGGGCACGGGCTCGCGGATGCCGCGCAGGCGCCGTTCGCCCGCGTAGGACCAGCGGTAGGCCTCGCGCGCGGACTCGCGCACCTCGCGCTCGGCCAAGAGGCTGCCGGGGCGGGCGACCTGAGTGATACGGCTGGCGAGATTGACGGGGCGACCGAACCAATCCCCGGCGCGGCTGAGCGCCGGACCGATCGCGATGCCGGCGCGGAGCTGGGGAAAGTCCTCGGACTCGGCCTCGGCGGCATCGAGCAGCGTGAGCGCGGCGTCGAGCAGCGGCTCGGGCTCCAAGGAGGTGAGCATCGCGGCGTCGCCGATCGTCTTGATCAGGCGCACGGGCGCATCGATCACTTCGGTCGTGAGCGCCTCCAGACGGACCGCCTTGCGGGCGAGCTCGTCCGGTGGGAGGAGCTCGCCGAGTCGGGTGAAGCCGACGAGGTCGGCGAAGCAGACGGCGATCTCGCGCGAGCCGGCGAGCTGTCCACCGCTGCGCTCGGCGGCGCTGAGCGCCTCGCTCTGGGCCATTTCGCGCAGGTGCAGCGTCAGCAGGTTCGTGACCAGTGGCCCCACCATGGGCGAGAGCTGCGAGGCGGCGTAGGCGTAGCGCTGGGCGAGTTCGTGCTCGCTCACGCCGGGCTCCAGCACGAGTCGCATCGTCAGCGCCCGCATCGTCTCCGCGGTTTGCGAGAGGCCGCGCCCAAGCGTGCGCAGCAGATCGAGGATCTCCTCGTCGGAAATGCCGGCGGCGCGAAAGACCTCGGTCATGCGCACCGACTCGAGGTCGCCCTCGGTGTAGACGGGCTCGTCCGGGTCGGGGATCGGCAGGCCCATCGCGCGGCGGACGGCGATCAGGAAGTCGAGCTCCGTCCCGGTCTGCTCGGCGATCTCGCGGGCCGAGTAGCGGGCGCGCCCGCCGATCACGCGCTCGGCGGGCAGGAACATCAGCGTGCCGGAACTCGTGGCGCGCTGCAGATCGCTGAGCGGTACTCCGTCGGTGGCGAGGTACCGAAGCAGCGCCTCCCGCTCGGCGCGCTGCTCGCCCTGCAGGCCATCGAGCAGGCCCGCGGCGACGAAGTCGATCTGGGACCCTTCGGTGGTGCTGGGTTGGGGCTCCTCGGACACTGACCAGAACCTACTTGCTGGGGTGCCGCGACCACCAGGACCGCGGAGCTGAACGCGATCGAGCTGCATGGAAGGCAGGCGTCCGAGGCGGGGCGCAGAATCACTGATCGTGATCGTTCTCGGAATCGACCCCGGCCTCGCAAACACCGGCTACGGCGTGGTACAGAGCACCGCCGGGCGGCTCGTGGCGCTCGACGGCGGCGTGATCGAGACGCACGCCGGGTCTCCTCAGGAGCGGCGGCTGGCCGACATCCACGCGGCGGTCGATGCGCTGCTGGCCGAGCACGAGCCCGATGCGGTGGCGCTGGAGGAGCTGTACTTCGGGCAGAACGTGAAAACGGCGTTTGCGGTCGGTCACGGTCGCGGCGCGGCGATGCTCGCCGCGGGACAGCGTGGGATCGAGTGCTCGAGTTACACGCCCCAGCAGGTCAAGGCCGCCGTCTGCGGCAATGGTCGCGCGGACAAGGAGCAGGTTGCGCGGATGGTGCAGACGCTATTGGCGCTGCCCCAGGCGCCAACCCCGGACCACGTGTCAGATGCCCTCGCCGTCGCGATGTGCCATGTCAACCGCGCGCCGCTGTCGGCCGCGCTCGCGGGAGTCGCGGGATGATCGGGATCTTGACTGCCGGCCCGCACGCACGATGTGATGCCGCGATCGAAGTCCTGAAGCCAAAGTTCGGGAGGACGAGGCGATGATCGGGATGCTGAAGGGCGAGGTCGCGGTCCGCCGCACCGATCACGTCGTGATCCTCTGCGCCGGTGTCGGCTACCGCGCCGCGGTCTCCGCGGAGACACTCAGGCACGTCCCCGCGGCGGGGGAGGACACGACCCTGCACTCCCACCTGATCGTGCGTGACGACGCGCTGTCGCTGTACGGCTTTCACTCCGAGGAGGAGCGCGATCTATTCCTGATGCTGCTGTCGGTGCAGGCGGTCGGTCCGAAGGTGGCGCTGGCCGTGCTATCCGGCGGGACACCGCGCGAGCTACAGGCGGCGATCGCGGGGCAGGACGCGGCCCGCTTTCAGGCGGTGCCGGGGATCGGCAAGCGCACGGCGGAGCGGATCATCGTCGAGCTGCGCGAGAAGGTCGGCGACGCCGTCCCGAGCGGTCCGATCCTCGCGCGCAGGGGCGATGGGCCAATGGCGCTGGCCCGCGACGGGCTGATCGAGCTGGGGTACGCGCCCGGCGAGGCGGAGGAGCTGTTGCGGGGCGCGGAGGGAGACAGCGCCGAGGAACTACTGGCGCAAGCACTACGGACGGCGCGCGCACAATGACCGCCGAGACCGCCCGCATCCAAACGCCTTACCTGGTCGAGGAGGACGAGCTCGACCGTTCGCTGCGCCCGCGACGCCTGCAGGACTTCGTCGGGCAAAAATCGCTGCTGGAGCAGCTCGGCGTTGCGATCGAGGCGGCGAGCGCGCGGGGGGAGGCGCTCGACCACCTGCTGCTGGCGGGGCCACCGGGCCTCGGCAAGACCTCGCTTGCGCAGATCGTCGCGGCGGAGCTGGAAGTGCCGTTCGTGCAGACCGCCGGCCCGGCGCTCGAGCGCAAGGGCGACATCGCGGCGTTCCTGACGGCCCTGGAGCCGCGGAGCGTGTTCTTCGTGGATGAGATTCACCGCCTGTCACGCACGCTGGAGGAGACGTTCTACCCGGCGATGGAGGATCACAGGCTGCCGATCACTGTCGGGCAGGGCGCGGGCGCGCGCGTGGTGACGCTGGAGCTGCCGCCATTCACGCTTGTTGGCGCCACCACGCGTACGGGCCTCTTGACGACGCCGTTGCGCGACCGCTTCGGCATCCAGGCGCGGTTGGAGCCCTACGCCGTGGACGAGCTCGCGAGCATCGTCTCACGCTCGGCGGGGATCCTCGAGATCGGCCTGGAGGACGACGGCGCGATCGCGATCGCGGCGCGCAGCCGCGGGACGCCGCGCGTGGCGAACCGGCTGCTGAAGCGTGTGCGCGACTTCGCGGAGGTCAGGATGGAGGGGGTCGTTACAGCCGCGGCGGCGGAGGCGGCGCTGGAGCTGCTGGAGGTCGACGAGCGTGGGCTGGACCGGCTGGACCGGGAGATACTCAGAGCGATCTGCGTGAAGTTCGATGGCGGTCCGGTGGGGCTCTCGACGCTGGCAGTGGCCGTGGGGGAGGAGCAGGATACGATTGAGGACGTCTACGAGCCCTACCTGCTGATGCAGGGCCTGATCAAGCGCACCCCGCGAGGCCGCGCGGCGACGCCGGCGGCTTTTGCGCATCTGCGCCTCGATCCACCGGCCACCGCGGTCGACCCGGCGCTGTTCTAGCTCCCGCTTCCCTACTCTGTCGATCAATGGCCCACCCCTTCATCTGCCCAAACTGCGGTCACCGCACCTCCGAGCTCGATCGCAACCTCGGCTTCACGCGCCAGCGCAAAGGCTGCACGAAGTGCGGGTTCGCGTTCCTGTTCGAACTTCTAGACGACTACTACCCGGCGCCGGACGCGGCGTTCTTCGTGTGCGACGGTCAGGGCCGGGTGGTCGGCTGCGGGAAGAACTCGTTCGCCTTCACGGGCCTGGAGGAGGAGGAGGTGATCGGCCAGCGCGTGGAGCAGGTGCTCGGGCTGAGCTTCTCGGGCGGCGAGGATCCGGTTGCAACAGTGCTCGAGTGGGGGGTCAGGGCGCTGGGCAAGCCGGTCGAGGTCTCAGGCGAACGCGACGTGGCCGCGAGCGCGAAGGCGGACATGTTTCCGGCCTATGACGATGACGGCGGGCTGTTGCTCGTGCTGACGCCCGACAAGTAGTCTCTGAAGAGACCCATGACCGACCGCCGCCGCAACACCTTCGTACTGCTGGTCGTCCTCGGGCTGGTGATCCTCTCGCTACTCGTGATCGTCGGCATTCCCGGCGTCGTGAAGGCGAAGAAAACGCGTCTCGGCCTGGACCTGAAGGGCGGCGTCGAGCTTACCTATCAAGCCCGTCCGACCGCGCAGTCGAAGGTCAACTCCGAATCGCTGAACCGGGCGATCGACATCATGCGCAAGCGTGTCGATGTGCTGGGCGTCTCCGAGCCGGAAATTCAGATCTCGGGCAAGGACGAAATCGTCGTGGCGCTGCCGAACGTGAGCAACGCGGGACGCGCGGAAGCGCAGGTGGGCAAGACCGCGCTGCTGTACTTCTACGCCTGGGAGCCGAATGTGATCGGCCCCGATGGCAAGCCGGCGCCGAGCGAATCCACCGTCACCGGCGGGGAGCAGGCGGCCTCCTCGGAGTCCGGACTGCTCGAGTACCAGGCGGTGCTGCGCGCCGCCAAACGGCCGGCGATCATTCGCAAGAACGACACGACCCTGAGCCCGGGCTGCACGCCGGAACAGAAGGAAGGCTGCATCTACGGGACCTGGTACCTGCTCGACACCAAGCACGAAAAGGTCCTGCGCGGACCCGAGGAAACCAAAGCGAACCTCTACTCCGAAGGCTTCAAGGCGCCGGCGGGCGCAGAGACAAAGGCGGTGCGCGTGAACCCCGGCACCGTGCTCGTCCAGGCGCGCCCGGTGGAAAGCGCCGCCGGGAAGGTCACGCAGGCCTCGCCGAACAGCTGGTACGTGCTCAACGACGACCCGGTGCTGGAAGGCAAGGACATCACCAACCCGCAGGAGAGCTCGGAAAGCGAATCGGGCCAGCCGGACGTGAACTTCGGCTTCACCTCACATGGGAAGAGCGTGTTTCAGCAGGTCACCAAGGAAATCGCCGAGCGCGGTCAGGAAGCACAGCTACCGGGCGTGAGCAAGGAAGCGGCGCAGCAGC
>Ga0302181_10001054_pt1 | contig 21161 bp, 19 predicted proteins | sample I_Palsa_E3_3_FD_198786 | JGI IMG/M metagenome (GOLD analysis project Ga0302181, IMG submission 198786) | Peat permafrost microbial communities from Stordalen Mire near Abisko, Sweden - I_Palsa_E3_3 | ecosystem: Environmental > Terrestrial > Soil > Palsa > Peat permafrost | place: Sweden...
ACAGGGGAGCGGTCCCGGCGATGGCCGGGTCGGGATCGAACTCGCCGAACTCCGCCCTGACCCGCTGCGCGGCCCACCGGGTCGCGAAACCCTGGGCGTAGGACGCCTCATGCAGCAACGCGTACAATGGCCCAGCGGCGAAGCTGAGCTCGCCCATAACGGCGTACAGGAAAGCGTCGGACAACAACGTCTCGTCGTCCGAGAACGGGTTCTCGAGCAGGTAGTGCAGCGCGTGGCTGCCGTCGCTGCGGCCGAGCATGGCTCCCACGGACTGGAACGCCTCGACGCACAACGGCGCGCCATCGGGCCGCCGGACGTCATGGGTGGCCAGGTACGAGGCCACCCGCTGCGTCTGCTCCACGTCGGCTGGGTACCGCTCGTAGTGCGCGGCGTTCTTGCTGATGACGGTGCGATAGGTGTGCCGGTAGACGTCGTCGGCGGTCACGGTCAGCCCGGGCAGCCCGCCGGTGATGAACGCCTCCCGGATGCCGTGCGGGGCGAAGGACAGGTAGCTAACCGTGCACATCCCGCCGAAGCTCTGTCCCAGCACGCTCCACGGCACGTCACCGGTCAGCTCGCGCCTGATCAGCTCGGCGTCGAGCACGATGCTGTCGGCCCGGAAATGCGTCAGGTAATCGGCCTGGGCCTTCGGGCCGAATCGCGCCAGCGTCTGCCGGTTCACGGGGGAGGACCGGCCGGTACCGCGCTGGTCGAGCAGCAGCACCCGGTAGTCGTTGAGCGCCCGGTCCAGCCAGCCTTCCCGGCCCGTCGGGCGCTGCGCCCCGAACCCGGGACCACCCTGCAGGAACAGCAGCCAGGGCAGTTCCGCGTCGGCCTTATCGACAGCAACGACCTCACGGCCGTACACCTCGATCTGCTCCCCGTCCGGGCGGCCGTGGTCGAGCGGGACGGCGAAAACATGGTCGGTCAGCACGGTGCCGGGCTGGCGGAAGCTGGTCACGATCCGACGTTACCGTGATGGCCCGGTTGAGTAAGGTCGGCTCCATGCGTACCGGCATGCGGCTGGTTAGTCCGGCTCAACGGCGGGCCAGGCTGGCTGTCCGCCACCACCTGGCGCCCGCCGCGCGGGCCGGCTCGGTGGCCGGCGCGGTGGCGGGCATGATCGCGCTGCACGGCACCGATCCGGCGTCGGTCTACCTGGCCGCCTGGGCCCGGACCGGCTCAGCCGATAAGGCCGACGTCGAGCACGCGCTGTACACCGAACGGGCACTGGTGCGGATGCTCGGCATGCGCCGGACCGTGTTCGTGGTGCCCGCCGCCCTGGTCCCGGTGATCCAGGCCTCCTGCACCGACCAGATCGCCGAGCGCCTGCGCCGGCAGCTCACCCAGGTCGTGCAGGGAGCGGGAATCGCTCCGGACGCGGCGACCTGGCTCAAGGACGTGGGCGAGGCCACGGTGCGCGCGCTCGCCGCGCGCGGCTCCGCGACCGGAGCGGAGCTGGCCAGAGAGGAGCCGCGGCTGCGCACCCAGATCGTGGACGCCGCGGACAACCCCTACGGCGGGTCGGTCAACCTCACCTCCCGGCTGCTCACGCTGCTGTCCGCCGAAGGGCTCATCGTGCGCGGCCGCCCGCGCGGGGGGTGGACCTCGACCCAGTTCGCCTGGTCCGCCGCCGGGGCCCGGGCCGAGCTGTCGGCGGCCGAGGCCCGGGCCGAGCTGGCCCGCAGGTGGCTATTCGCCTTCGGTCCGGCGCCGGTCTCTGACCTGCAGTGGTGGACCGGCTGGACAGCTGGGCAGGTCAAGCAGACGCTGGCCCGGCTTCAGGTCACCGAGGTGGACCTCGGTGGGGCCACCGGCATCATGCTCACCGCCGACAAGCCGGCCCTGGACGAGGCGGCGGCGGTCCCGCCGTGGCCGGCCCTGCTGCCCGCCCTGGATCCCACCGCGATGGGCTGGCGGGACCGGGCCTGGTACGTCGGCGACCATGCGCAGGCGCTCTTCGACCGGTCGGGCAACATCGGTCCCACGGCCTGGTGGGACGGCAGGATCGTCGGTGGCTGGGCGCAGCGGAAGGACGGCGAGATCGTGGTCCGGCTGCTGGAGGACACCGGAGCCGAGGCTGCCGCGGCGATCGCCGACGAGGCCCAGCGGCTCCGCGCCTGGATCGGCTCCGGCCGGGTCACCCCGCGCTTCCGCACACCGCTGGAACGCGAGCTAACCGAGGAGCAGGCGCGATTATCACGATCAACCGCTGTTTTTGCTGACAACGCATATATCGCGCAGCCGGGAAAGAATAAGAGCATGGTTACCTTCATCATCGTCCTGATCATCATCGGCCTGATCGCCGGCCTGATCGCCCGCTTGCTTCTCCCGGGCCGCGACTCCCTCGGCATCCTCGGAACCATCGTGCTCGGCATCGTCGGATCCTTCATCGGCGGATTCCTGCAGAACCTCATCGAGTACCACCACGTGAGCATTCACAGCTTCAACACCGTGGGCATTATCGGATCGATCATCGGTGCCTTCGTGCTGCTGCTCCTGCTGCGGGTCACTGGCATGGAGCCTGGACGACGCCGCCGCCGGTAGCGGACCCCGGCCCACAAGGTCATAGGAGAACGGCGACCGGTCTGTCCGCCAGCCGCCGGAACACCGGAGACGGGGGCGGCAGGCGGCCGTCCCCGTCCGGTGTGCACTGAGCTGTGATGCGCGCAGCGGCGTCGGGCAGAAACGGGCTGAGCTCCCGGCCCAGGATCTGGCACGCGTCCAGCAGCGTGCGTAGCGCGGCGTCGAGTCGGCCCTCGGCGTCGGCGCCATCTTGCTCAGCCTTAGCCAGCTGCCAGGGCCGGACCCGGTTGACGAACCGGTTCGCCTCGTCCGCGATCGCCCAGACTGCCGCTGTCGCCTGCCGGAAGTCGAACTCCTCAAGCGCTGCGCCGACAAGATCTCGCGCCCGACGGCAGGCCAGGTCCAGGTCCTGGCCGGCGGGCAGGCCGCAGCCCGGTCCCGGCAGTTCCGGCGGATGGCCGTCACGGTAGCGGTGGATCATCGCGACCACGCGGTTGACCAGGTTGCCCAGACCGTTGGCCAGTTCGTCGTCGGCCCGGGCGATCAGCCGTTCGACGGTGAAATCGGCGTCACCTACCCGCGGCACCTCCCGGAGCAGCCACCAGCGGACCGCGTCAGCGCCGTATTCGGCGGCCAGCGCGGCCGGCTCGCAGACCGCAGCACCAGCGGACTTGCTGATCTTCCGGCCGCCGGCGGTCAGGTAGTCGTGGACGAAGATGTCGGTGGGCAGCGGCTGGCCCGCGGAAAGCAGCATGGCCGGCCAGTAGACAGCGTGGAACCGCAGCACGCCCTTGCCCAGCAGGTGGACACGGCGTCCGCCGCCGTGCCACCATCGCCGGTACTCGTCATCGCCGGTACCATAGCCGAGGGCCGTGAGGTAGTTGCACAAGGCGTCGAACCACACGTAGATGACCTGGTCCGGGTGACCAGGTACAGGGATGCCCCAGCCTCCGGCCCGTTCGGCGGGCCGGGACACCGAGAAATCCTCGAGTCCGCTGTCGATGAACGCGAGCACCTCGTTCCGCCGCCCGGCGGGCTCGATACGCAGCCGCCCCGAGGTGATCGCCGAACGCAGTGGCTCGGCGTAGCGGGACAGCCGGAAGAACCAGTTCTCCTCGGTGACCTGCTGCGGAACGGTCTCATGCTCGGGACAGCGGCCGTCACGGAGTTCGGCGGACCGGAAGAACTGCTCGCAGCCCGTGCAGTACAACCCGTCGTACCGCTTACGGTACAGGTCACCGGCGTCGGCGCAGGCCCGCCAGAGACGTTCGACGCCCGGCCGGTGGCGGGGGTCGCGGCTGGTGCGGATGACGTCATCGACGGACAGCGACAGCGCGTCGTCCAGGGCCAGGAACGCGTCGCCATTGCGGTCGACGAATTCCCGCACCGGCTGGCCGGCCGCCTGGGCGGCGAGCACGTTCTTCAGCGAGTTATCATCGGTCCCGGCCTGGAACCTGACGCTTTCCCCGCGCCCGCGACGGTGGCGGGCCAGCACGTCGGCCTGTACCAGCTCAAGCGCGAACCCGATGTGCGGGCGCGCGTTGACGTACGGGATCGTGGTGGTGATATAGGTCTGCGGCGCGGTCATCGCAGCCTCCTTCGGGGGGCTCCGAGCGCCTAAACACATCGAGGCCCAGTAGCAGGGCCTCGGAAATCGAAACGTCCGGACGCGTCAGCGGCCCCGCGAGCGGGGCATCATGACCTGGAGTCCGTAACTGTTCACTCTTCAAGCATACCGCTCCCGGCCGTGGCGGCCGCCGGGTCACTCGATAGGTTGAGTCGGTGCGACTAGGCGTGAATGTCCCGAACTTCGGGCCAGGGACCAGTCCGGACACGCTGGCCCGCTGGGCCCAGACGGTGGAGGGTCTCGGCTTCGACCTGCTGATGGTCTCCGATCACATCGCCGTGACCCCTGACGTCGCGGAACAGTACCCGGCGCCGTTCTACGAGCCGTTCACCACGCTAGCCTGGCTGGCCGGCCTCACCCACAGGGTTCGGCTCGGCACGACGGTGCTCATCGTGCCCTACCGGCACCCGCTACTGGTTGCCAGGATGGCGGCCAACCTCAACGACCTCAGCGGCGGCCGGCTGGTGCTGGGCGTCGGCGTCGGCTGGGCCCGGCAGGAGTTCGACGCGCTCGACGTGGCCTTCGGACAGCGGGGGAGGCTGACCGACGAGCACCTGCTCGCGATCCGGGCCGCCTGGCGCGACGACCGGGACTACCGCAGCGGTCACATCCCGCTCTGGATCGGCGGCAACAGCGACGCCGCGCTCCGCCGGGCCGTACGCCTCGGCGACGCCTGGCACCCGCTGCGATTCACCCCCGGCTGGCTGACCAGCGCGGTGGACCGCCTCACGACCGCCGCCGCCGATGAGCACAGGCCCCGGCCCGCCCTGATGCCGCGCATCGCCTTGCAGCTGACCGCTGCCCCGGTCACCGGCGAGGACCGGCTGGCCGGGCACGGCACGATCAGGCAGATCACCGACGACCTGGAGCGGCTGCGCCTGCTCGGCGCCGGCACCGTGGTGCTCGACCCGTTCAACGGCGATCCGCGCGAGACGGCCCGCCCGCAGGCAGCGTGGCACGCCCTCGCGGCGGTGGCCGACCGCTGGGCCCAGCAAGAAACACACGACGTTGATTCGAAACGGAGCCGTGGTGACACATGATGGCCAAGTGACAGCCAGCCCGGGAGACATCTCCCCGGAAGAACTGCCTCACCTGCGCCGCTGTGTGGAGCTGGCGGGCGAGGCAGTGGACGCGGGGGACTTCCCGTTCGGCTCGGTGCTGGTCGCGGCCGACGGGCGGGTCCTCGCCGAGGACCGCAACCGCGAGGTGAGCATGGGTGACGCCACCCGCCACCCGGAGTTCGAGCTGGCCCGCTGGGCCGCGGAGAACATGACCGCGACAGACCGGGCCGCCGCTACCGTCTTCACCTCGGGCGAGCACTGCCCGATGTGCTCCGCCGCGCACGCCTGGGTCGGGCTGGGCCGCATCGTGTACGTGAGCTCGTCCCGGCAGCTGACGGCCTGGCTCACCGAACTCGGCGTGGGGCCGTCACCGGTGCGCCCGCTGGCCATCGACGAGGTCGCTCCCGGCTTGGTCGTGCAAGGTCCAGTGCCCGGCCTCGACGAGCAGGTCCATGACCTGCACCGCCGCTTCCGCAGCTGACGGCCGCGGGGGCCGGGGCGGCGGGGGAGGGGATCAGGCCATCCGGACGAGGTCGCCGGTGCGGATGCGGCCCGGGTTCAGCACCTCGGCGTAGACGCCGGCGCAAGGCTCGGGGTCGAGTGAGGTCAGCGGTTCCACCCGGTTGTGCCGGGCCAGAACCCTGAGGGCTTCGGCGTCGCGGGGCAGGTCGCCGTGCGCCAGGGTCGGCACGGCGCACCGCGGCGTCCGGGCGATCACGCGGAGCGTGAGCTCCTCGCCGATGCGCAGAATCCGCTCGAGCCAGTCGTTCTCGGTGAAGCCGGCGGCGGCTGTGCGGATGACGATGTTCGGCCGGTAGCGCTCGAGCCGGGCCGTTCGGTACGGGCTGAGCGCGGCAATGCGCCCGAGCGTCGAGGTGGTCAGCAGGTGCAGCGGCGCGAAATCGACGAAGGTGCCCGGCGGGGAACCCGTGCCCATCTCGCTGACCTCGAAGGGCACCTGCGCGTTGATGCCGGCCCGGAGCACCGCCTCGGGAACGGCCCGGTCCAGGGACGCGGCGGGCGGCCGGGTGTCGGTCAGCGTGACGGGCTCATTGAGCAGCTCGGACAAGATCGTGTCGACGTCGGCGTCGGTGCTCCAGACGGTCTTGCCTCCCGGCAGGGTGATCCTTATGACGTCGTGGTCCAGCGCCTGGGCCGAAAGGGTGAGCAGGTCGCGCCACAGCCGCGGGTACTTCGCGCTCGCGACCTTGCCCGTGCTGCGGCTGATCACGGCCAGGCGCCGGTCCCTGGCCAGGCCGACCAGGCTCACCTCGCTCGTGTCCACTTCCTCACCGAGCATGGACTTGACCGGATACCGGCGCAGCGTGGCCACAGTTCCGAGCATGCTCTTATTATCCCGGCGAGGGTCATCCAGGCTGGCCCGGAATCCCGCCGCCGCCCGGGGGAAGCTACGACCAGTGCTTGCCGCTCCGGAAGTCGGCGGCGAACGTGCTGGCGATCGCGGACAGGACCGCGTGGTTGGAGATGATCAACCCGAGCTCGCGATTGTCGTTGAGCGAGGTGCTTGAGAAGTTTTCCGAGCCGACGAAGGCTTTCGCGTGCGAGGTGCCGTAGTCCGCCTCGATGACCTTCCCGTGGATGTAGAAGCCGGTGGACGAGCTGTAATAGCTGATGTGGATCCCCGCCCGGGCCAGCTTGGCGTACGCGCTGTCATACTCGCCGTCCTCGTTCTCCCCGCAGACCTGCACGTCGACGCCGCGCTTAGCCGCCTTGATCAGCGCGTTCTCCACCGTCGTGTCGCCCATTTCCTCGCTGTAGATGCGCAGGCTGCTGGTGGCCCCGTTAATGAGGCCGAGCAGTTTCTCCTGTGCGTCCGTCGGTGACCAGACGAGATCGCTCCCGTTGCCGGGATGAACGGCCCGGTGAGCGAAGTCGGCGTTGAACACCGCGGTGATGGCGGAGACGTCGGACCGGTTGGTGTCGAGGATCAGGAAGTCCCGGGAGGTCGGATAGTACTCGCCGGTCAGGTTGGCGGTCATGATGACAGCCTCGGACCCGTCGACGATCAGGGTCTTCTGGTGGGTGTAGTGGTAACTCGGCGAGGACCAGGTGACCATGACCCGGTGGGAGCCGAGGTAGGAGTACGCGGTCGCGTTCTCGCTCTGCTCGCGCCGGTCCAGGATGACGTGGACCCGCACACCGCGGCTGGCCGCCGCCGCCAGGTCATGCTCCGCGGTGGTGTCGGCGAACTCATACATGGTCACGTCGATGGTGTGCTTGGCGCCCTTGATGAGGCTGTAGACCGGGGAGAACCCGGCGCCGGGCTCGATGATCAGCGGACCGGATCGGGTCACGGCCGAGGTTGCCGACTGGGCCTGGACCGCGGCCGAGGAAGTAGCCTGAGCGGCGGTCGGCGCCTCCACCTTGCAGCCGGCCACGGCCAGCATCCCCGCCGCCAGGCCGAGGACGGCGAAGACGGAAGCTACGGCACTGCGACGGCCCATGGTAGGCATCCTCCCGGTCTCATCGAGCTATCCGCCGTGATCGTTCCTCATCTACCCGCGCGGCGGGAACTAAGCGGGGAGAGGGACGATTTGACAAGACCATATCGTTTGTCGTTATTATCGAATATCAATAAGCCGCTGAACGCGCGGATGGCCGCGCGCACGTCCGCGCGGCGAAGGACGTGGACCGATGCTAACGACAGAACGACGGAAGCTGACCGAGCCGCTAGGAAGCGTCACGGTCCTCTTCGGCGGCTTGCTGCTGGCCTTCACGCTGCTCGGGATCGTCGTCGCCCTGACCGGTTCGGGTTCCCTCTGGGGCTTCGGCCACACGCCGATCTGCGCGACCCAGCCCGGTACCTACGGATCTAGCGATTGGACCACTGCCCATCTGGGAATTACCGCCCGCCCGGGCACGTCGATCTACGTCAACGGCGCCCTTCAGGCGTGTATTGACCATCCCGATATCGGTCAGCGGGCCCTGTACACAATGACCGACCTGCCGGCCTGGCTGGTGTGGGGATGCGTGCTGTTCCTGCTCTGGCGCGTTATCGGAGCCGTCCGCCGGACCGGTCCGTTCACGCCCCAGGCCGCCGCGGCCATGCGACGGCTTGGCTGGCTGATCATCGCGGGTAGCGCGGCCGCCGCCCTGATCCAGGGATTCGCCCTGGACGAGCTGCTTCACACCATGCTCGCGCCGACCAGCTTCTTCAACTTGATCACACTGCCGTTCCACGCCCTGCTGCCAGTAGCCGCCCTGACAGGAGCGGCGCTGCTGACCTTTGCGCGCATCATCCGGGTCGGCGCGGCCATGGACGACGAGATCAAGGGCACGGTGTGACCAGACGGCGAACCGATGCTGGCCCCGGCGGCAGTAACGAGAAGGCGGGGGAGGACGAGGCCGCTGCCATCCGGCTGCACCTTGACGAAGTGCTCAGCCGGCGCGAGATGACGCTTACCGAGCTGTCGGCGCAGGTGGGTATCACGATCGTCAACCTGTCGATACTCAAGAACGGCCGAGCGCGGGCGATCCGGTTCAGCACCCTGGCCAGGCTGTGCGAGGTGCTGGAATGTCAGCCCGGTGAGCTGCTGAGCTACCAGCCTGGCCCGCCTTCTCACGCCGAGCCCGGATCAGACGCATGGCAGGATGCCGACCTGGGAGAGCCGATCGGCCTGCGTGAATGACATAGCTGTCGTTTAGGCGGGTGCATCGCCCGGGCGCCCCGCGGATCAGAACTTCCATCTTTCTGGATAACTCGGACGACCGGCCCGAGTGGGGCCTCACCTCGCCTAAGGTGTTGACGACCAGGCAAGGTGTGGGCGGGTAAGGGTGCCGGAAAATGAGCGATTGGCAGGACGGCTGGTACCGGCCGGAACCCGGACAGCCTGGGACAGGTCAGGTACCGTCCGGTGGAGCAGGCGGCGGTCGGGCCGCATGGCCCGAGCAGCCGCCAGCGCGGCGGGGACCAGGCCTGCCCGCGACGGGGCGGCCAGGGCCGGCCGGACCGGGAACCGGTCGTCGGCGCCAGTCAGGCCATCGCGGGCGGCGGATCGCCCTGATCGTTGGTCTGGTCGTGGTGGTCCTCGTGGTGGCGCTCGTGGGTTCGTACTTCTACGTAGACTCCAAGCTGAACCGGTCGGTCACGCTTCCGGCCTTTTCCGGCCAGTCCGCGGGGCAGAACTGGCTGATCGCCGGTGCGGACAGCCGGCAGGGGCTTTCCCAGCAGCAGATAGTCAGCCTGCATGTCGGCGACGTCACCGGGACCGAGAACTCCGACTCCCTGATGCTGCTGCACATCGGCAGCGGCAGGCCGGTACTGATCAGCATCCCGCGCGACTCCTACGTGCCGATCCCCGGTTACGGCGACAACAAGATCAACGCCGCCCTCGGGTTCGGCGGGCCGGCGCTGCTCGTCAAGACCGTGGAGAACGTCACCGGACTGCAGATCAACCATTACATGGGGATCGGGTTCGGCGGGCTGGTCAGCGTGGTGAACCAGGTTGGCGGGGTGACGATGTGCCTGCCGAAGGCGCTGCACGACTACGACTCCGGCGCCAACATACCCGCGGGTTGCCACAACCTGGACGGCGCCCAGGCGCTGGCCTTCGTCCGGGACCGTCACTCGTTCGCCAACGAGGACCTGCAGCGAATCGAGGACCAGCGGGCGTTCCTCAAGGCCCTGCTCGACAAGGCCACTAGCCCGGGCGTGTACCTCAACCCGTTCGTCGCCCTGCCGTTCGGCTCCGCCGCCGCGAGCTCGATCTCGGTCGACCAGGGCACGCACCTGTACGACCTGATCCAGGCCGCGCTGGCGCTGCGTAACCCGCAGACCGGCACGGTCCCGGTCGCCGACTCCAACTACGAGACGGCGAACGCGGGCGACGCGCTGCTGTGGAATCGCAGCGAGGCCCTGCAGCTCTTCAACGACCTGAAGAACAATCAGCAGGTACCGGCTGATCTGCTGACCGGGACTACAGTCGGCTAACCGTCCCACCGCGAGGACGACGACCTGATCGACTCCCTCGCCGCACAGGGCATCGCCTACGTGCCCTACTTCCCGCTTGGGGGCTTCTCGCCACTGCAGTCCGACACACTGGAATCGGTTGCCGCCCGGCGGGGCGCCACGCCGATGGGCATCGCACTGGCGTGGCTGCTCCACCGCTCCCCGAACGTTCTGCTTATCCCGGGTACCTCATCCATTGCCCATCTGCGTGACAACGCCGCCGCCGCCGCGCTAACCCTTTCCGGGGCCGAGCTGACCGAGCTGGCCAGCATTGACGCTGAAAGATTAGGCCTGCTCCTGCATTGACGCGATCGCGGGTGTCTTCCTGGTGAGACTCATCTTCGGGCGTCCGCGAATGGCGAGTTCCGAGGGCGATAATGGGCGGCGTGGACAACAGCCACTACAGCCTTGTCATCGCGGCCGCCCAGGCTGCTGGGCCGTGTCCTCCCGGTGGAGAGGCGGCGTGGGGCCGCCGGGTACACGGCCTGACGGTGGACCTGCACCTGATCGCCCAGCAGGCGAGGCAGGATATCGAGCGGCTTGAGTCGGCACGAACCTTCATTGCGTTCCTGGAGAAGATCGAGATCGAGGAATCGAGCCGTCGCGGGCTGCTCACGCTGCGCCTGCCGTCGGGGGAGAGCGAGCCGATCCGCACCGAACAGAAGGACACCGACCGCGGACAAGCGCTGATCGAGCGGGCCCGCTCCCTGGAAGGACGCTGGGTCCTCGTCTACCGGTACAACGAACGGAAGACAGGGCAACGGAACCAGTCGGTCCGGATGCTGGCGCACCTCATGGACCTCGGCGTCGACGGAGCTGTGCCCAACACTGCGGCGAAGAAGATGGTGTTGCAAGAGGCAGCTGGTGACGTGTCGCGTGCCCAGCAGGCGTGGACGGCTACGGGCCTGCCGGAGGCCGGCCCGGTCAGTATTGATCAGCTGGAGCAGGCCCGAGAGGCAGCGCGGGAAGCCGGTTAGCGGCTGAAGCGATGAAGGCGTCATTATCAGCGTCCCGTTGTGCACGATGGTGATAACAGCAAGAAGCGTGCGCTAAATCCACCCGGCGCGTCCCTTTACGGCGCCTCGAGTGGTCCGGGACGGACCACTCCGAACCGAACCGATCCGCTCCGGTTCGTTCCGGACCTGACACACCACCGAGAGCTAATCACAACATTTCAGAGCCTCTCGCTTCTTGCTGTTATCACGCGAGACAGGTACTCTTCCGGCATGCCAGCGACGGGGGACAGGTCGGCACGCGAAGCCATTGACGACTTCATCCGCCGCCTAGCCGACCGCCAGTTCACCGTCACCACCAGGCGAATCCGCAGGCACTACCTCGACGAGTACCTGCAGCACGCCCAGGAGGGCGCTGGCACCATCGATATCGCGGTCGGCGAGCTCATGGACCCTGCGCGGGCCGACGCATGGCTCTCTGATGCGGCTGCCGGCAAGACCCGCACCCGCAACACTCTCCGCGGGCCCGATGCAGCCGCCTATTCCAACTCGATGCGGGTGCGCATCGACTCGTACAACGCCTTCGCCGAATTCCTCCGCCTGTCCGAGCGCCATGACAGTCAGCCGCCTACCTGGGGCTACTACCTCACTCCCGGCGACACCGAGCGCCTCCTCCACGACCTGGCCGTCCGTAGGCCCATCCATGCCAACGCGGCGACTTCGCTGCGCACCGCCGCCGTGGCCTCACTCGTCGCCGACACCAGCCGGACCGTTCCCGAACTCGCACGGCTCAAAGTCAGCGCGCTGCACCTCGATGGCGAGGCACGCGTCGAACTCGCTAACGTGTTTTACCCTCTCAGCGCCTCGACCGTGCAGATCCTAACTCGGTGGCTCGCTGTCCGCGCCACGATCATCGCCGAGCTCGAGGGCAGCGACCCTGGTCACCTGTGGATCCCGACCAAGCCCGGCCGGCCCCGAGGCGGTCAGGAGCCTGTCAAGCCAGGCCTCACGCCGGCCGCCGTCCGCACCCTTCACGCCGCCCATCGCGCTCTCGTCAGCCAGGTGCTCGGTACCCCGCTCCGTCCGGGTGCCTTCCGCGTCAGGCGACCGGCTAGTCGGGCAGAGACATCAGCGCGCGGCCCGAGAAAGGTTAGCAGCCCGCTTCCCGGGTAGCCGCGCGTCGACGGGGGACCGCCATTACCAGGCACGGATCCGCGTGATCGGCCTGTCCGGGACAGCGCGGCGCGAGGGCTGGAGAGCACGAAAAGTCGTCATGGAACCTAACTCACCTGATAGACAAGCCGACGGGAAACCGGCCAACCGCACCGGCCAGGCCGCGTCTGTCGTTCAGGACCGCGTGGAACCCGTCGAGGCCGAGGCGGATGCGGAAGCTGACCCACCGATCTTGGAAGCGGTCCAGCAGGCCGAGCGGATGGCCGAGGAGACCGGTGGCCTCGGGCGCCCGGGGCGGCCGCTGAACCGGCGGTCGCCGTTCTTCATCGGGATGACCGCTGCGGCGGGTGTGGCCGTCACGGTCGGGGTTATCGAGCTGCTGATCAAGGCGGGCTCGATCCTCATCCTGGTGGGCATGGCGCTGTTCATCGCCGCGGGCCTGGACCCCATCGTGAGCTGGCTGACCCGGCACCGGGTGCCACGCTGGCTGGGCGTGGTTATCACGCTGCTGGGCCTGGTCGGCATCCTGGCGGTGTTCCTGGCGCTGGCCATCCCGCGGGTAACGGCGGAGGCCACCGCGCTGGTCAACCAGCTGCCGCACTACGCGAAGGAATTGCAGAACCACAACTCCGAGCTCGGCAAGCTGAACGCCAAGTACGGCATCGAATCGAAGCTGTCCACGCTGATCTCCAGTCACGGCAGTTCCCTGGTCGGGGGAGTGCTCAGCGTCGGGGAGGTGGTCGTGAGCGCGGTCTCCTCCTTCCTCCTCGTGTTCGTGCTCACCGTGTACTTCCTGGGCGGGTTGCCCCGGATCAAGCTCTTCGCCTACCGGCTGGTGCCCGCCTCCCGGCGGCCCCGCACGATCCTGCTGACAGATGAGATCTTCAGCCGGGTCGGCGGATACGTCCTGGGCAATGTGCTGACCTCGCTCATCATCGGAGTCGGCACGGCGGTGTGGATGCTGGCCTGGGGCATCCCGTATCCGTTCCTGCTGGCTATGTTCGTGGCGTTGGTCGACCTCATCCCGGTCATCGGCTCCTACATCGGCGGGGCGGCGGTGGTGCTGACCGCGCTGACCGTATCGCTGCCGGTGGCCATCGCCACGCTCGCCTTCATGGTCCTGTACAAGCTGGCCGAGGATTACTTCATCGTGCCCAGGGTCATGGGCCGCACGGTGCAGGTGCCGGCCACGGTCACCTTGGTGGCCGTGCTGATCGGCGGCACCCTGCTGGGCATCATCGGCGCGCTGGTGGCCATCCCGGTGGCCGCTGCGGGCCGGCTGCTGCTGCAGGAGATCGCGTTCCGCCGCCTGGATAATAGCTAATCCAGAAGCACCGGGGACAGGATGTTGGACACCCTCTTCTCTAGGCCACGTTCTTTTGATATGAGAGAACGGGGCCTGGGCTTTCCAGGCCCGAAATCCTGACGTCAGGAGATGACGGCGATGGTGTATAACAGCCAGGACACCGCGCGGACTCCGGGTGGGCTCGCGCATGCGGCCGCGACATTTTTCGAGAGCGTCGGGCTGCTCAACAAGGGTTCTGCGGACGCCAAGGCAGTACCGGATGACGCCGAGGCCGCCAAGATCCAGCCGATAATGTCCAACTCTCTGAACGTTACCCGCGTCGGCGGACTGGCCTCCCTGGTCACGTCGGTCGGAGCAGTCGCGCTCGCCATCTTCAACGTCAACAAGAAGACTGATCCGGCCAATGTCGTCATGGCTGCTTATCTGGCCGCGGGGGCCATCGTCGTCGCCGCCCTGCTGACCGCCGCGATCATCGTCTCAGCCGACATCCGGGCCAGGACCTCCGTGGCCGTCACGCATTCCCCGGATACGCCAGCGCCAATTGCCGCACCACCGGCGACCCCGGCGCAGAACCATCAGCCGACCACAAGCCCCGCTCCGGGTACTAGTATTCCTCCGGCTGTGCTTGTCCCGCCCTCTCCTGACCCGCCCTCTCCTGTCCTGCCCTCTCCTGTCCCGTCCTCTCCGGTCCCGCCTGCCGCGGGCACGCAGGCCTCGGCAGGGCCGTCAGTGACCGACCACGCGACGGCGACCGTGCAGGGCCCAAGATCTTGGCAAATGAACCTGTGCCCACGACAGGCTCTATATCGGTCTTGCGGCAGAAGCTCAATCCAGATCCACCGCCGCCGCCAATCGAACGCAACATTGAGCTGCAACCTCACCTGATCCCGCTCAACGCCCATGCGGAGAGAGAAGTTGAAAAGTGTGAAGAGTTCCCCGGCGGGTCGACTGACTGCGTAGTAGACAAAAAGACAGGAATTCCGACAGGAAAAGTGACGCAGAGCATTGACGAGAAAAACCCTTGCACTAGGCCCTGTGTTCAGCAGCACGAAGCAGTTCATGTCGAACAGCTAAAGAAATTCTGTCCGCAGCTGCGAGACTGCTATCTCGCAGCTGACAAGGGTATGCGCTCTCCGTTGGACTGCTTCAAATTGGCGGCCACTGGGATAAAAGAGCGCGAATGCGCGGCTTATAATGTATCGGTTCCTTGCGTGGAGAAGCGACTGAGAACCGCCAAGGAATGTCAGACGCCCGACAACAAGGAATACGGGGCACGGAAGCTTGTAAGCGAAAAATGCTTCCAGGATCACGATTGCGCGGGCGCGGCTGGCAAGTGAGACTATGCATACGGCTCGCAGGCAGCAGACGCTGTGACGCGTGCCTGGAGAGTGGGTCGGCCCGCCGATTCCCGGACAGACAAGCACCGCAGCGATGGACGTAGTCCGCGACGAGCAGATCTAACTTTACATAATGTTCATTATCGGCGCTTTAAGTATGAACGAGCACTGCCGACTGGACCTGCTGTTGTCCCGTGCCGCGATAGATGTCGTATGCCAGCCATCTCGTCGTTTCACGTGTCGTTGTGACAGCCATCATGTCGTCGGCGTTCCTGGCGAATGACGGCTCATCCGACAACAACCTGAGACGAGCTGGCCGGCCGCCAGATCCAGCCTCGGGTATGTCGCAAATCCCCCCCGGCCGGGACAGCGGCCTCTGGTCCCGGGACATCCAGGGCGGCGATGCTCTCCACGGTGCCGCCGCTCGGGCGGCCGGAGAAGGGAGCATCTGATGGGAATGTCTCGGTGGGTGACGGCAGGCGCGCTGGTCTGCCTGGTGGCGGGCCCGGTCGGGCAACTGGCTCAGTACCTGGTGTCGCCGGTGGATGAGGCGGCGTCGCCGGCGGAGCAGGTGACCGCCGCGGCCGCGCATGCGCCGGCTATGGGTATCGCCGTGGGCCTCGACGTCCTTCTCCTGCTGCTGCTGCCAGCGGTGCTGTACGCCGGGATGGTGGCCGGGGGCACGGTGTCGCGGCTTGCCGTGGCGGGGACGGCGCTGAGCTTCGTGTCGATGCTCGGGGCGGGCTACCTGCTGGCTCAGGACGTGGTGATCCGGGCGGCGGCGGCCCAGCCGGACCACGACACTGCCGTCGGCGTGGTCTCGGCGTACGAGCACAGCGCGGTGGTGACCGGGCTCACTGTCTTGTACCTGGCCGGTCACGTGATCGGGTTCATCCTGCTCGGCATCGCATTGGTCCGCTCCCGGGCGGTGCCGGCCTGGGCGGGGATCGCGCTGTGCTTGTGGCCGGTGGCGGAGATGCTGGGCGAAGGCGCCGGGGTGAAGGCGCTCGCGGCCGCCGGATTCGCGCTGCTCGCCGTGGCGTTCGGCGCCTGCGCCTGGGCGCTGGTCCAGCGGCAGGCGGACAGCGGCACGCGGGGCGTGCTGTCGCCGACCGAACATGCCATTGTGTAGCGAAGCACGCGAACAAGAGCGGAAGCAATGACCACGATGACCGTCGCGATCACCCGCGCCGTCGTCACCGCCGCCGGGCTGCTGGTGGTGGTGACGGCGGTTCTGGTGGCCGCCTTCCGGCTGGATCCGGTCGGCTTGGGTCTGGCCGGGCTGGCGATCGCGTCGCTGTCCGTCCCGCTGGTAGGAGCGGCGGCCACCCGGGCCCAGCGCCGCAACCCGGTGGGCTGGCTGCTCCTGCTCACCGGGGTCAGCATTCCGCTCGCGGTCGCCGCCTACCTGTACGCGCACGCCGCTGACACGGGCGCCGACCTGCCTGGAGCGAGCTGGGCTGGCTGGCTAGATGCTTGGCCCTGGACGCCCGCGCTGACCTTGGTGCCGGTCCTCGGCCTGCTGCTGTTCCCCACCGGGCGGCCGCCCTCGCGGGGCTGGCGGGTGCTGATGTGGACCGGGATCGTCGTGCTGGCCGCCCAGCTCCTCAACGAGCTGCTCGCGCCGCACTTGCTGGACTTCCCGGACCGGAACAACCCGACCGGCCTGAGCGGTGCCGCGGGTTCGGCGGCCGACGCGCTCGGCGCCACCATCGTGGCCGTGCCCGTCCTGGCTACTGCCGGGGCCTGGGCGCTGCACCTGCGCTGGCGGCGTGCGGCACGGGCTGCTGACGACTTGGCGTCCGATCCGGCGCTGGCGGCGGCGTTGGGGCTCGCCGTCCCCGCCGGGTGGCTCATCGCCGCGTCCTGGTGGGGGTGCGGCGTTGCCATCGCGGCCACCGGGAACAGCAACGACGCGCTCGTGCCCGAACTGCTCGGGATCGTGGCATTGGCCGCGGCGGCATGGGCCGCCATCTACCGCTACCGGCTCTTCGACGCGCGCCAGGTGCTCAGCCGGACCTTGGTCTACGCCGGGCTAACCTTGTGCGTCCTGGCCATCTACTTCGCCGTGGCGACCGCTGTCGGCGCCGTTGCGCGCGGTACCGTCAGCCAGCCGGTCGCGGTCGTCGTGGCCGTCGCTCTGGCCCTGCCCGTCCAGGGTGCGCTGCGCCGGTGGGTCACCCGCCTGGTGTACGGCGACCGGGACGACCCTTACTCCGCGCTGGTGCAGCTAGGCCGCCGCCTGGAAGACGCCGCCGAGCCGGATGACGTGCTGCCGGCGGTGGCCCGGACCATCCGGCGGGCGCTGCGGCTGGAATTTGTCGGCATTCAAGTCGGTGAGATGACCGTCCGGGCCGGAACCGATCACGGTGAAAGCGACCAGTTCCCCCTGGTTTTCGCGGGCGAGACGATCGGCTCGCTGACCGTGAGCCGCCCCGAAGGCCGGCCACCCGGGCCGGCCGAGATGCGGCTGCTGGACGGGGTCATCCGCCAGGTCGCCGCGGCCGGGCACGCGGTCTCGCTTACCATGGATATCCGCCGGTCACGCGAGCACCTGGTGACGGCGACAGAGGAGGAACGCCGCCGCCTGCGCCGGGACCTCCACGATGGACTGGGCCCGGGGCTGGCTGGGGTGGTGCTTGGCTTGCAGCGCGCCCGCCGGCGGATCCCGTCCGATCCCGACGCGGCGATCGCCCAGCTCGACACACTGACCCGGCAGACGCAGGAGGCCATCGCCGAAGTCCGGCGGCTGGTCGAGGGCCTGCGGCCGGCCGCCCTGGACGAGCTCGGCCTGGTCGCCGCGCTGACGCAGCGGGCAGAGTCGTTCGGTGACATCACGGTGACGGGGCCGGAGCCGTCACCGGATCTGCCCGCCGCGGTTGAGGTCGCCGCCTACCGCATCGGGGTCGAGGCCATGACCAATATCAGCCGTCATGCCCGCGCGGGGCACGCGACTGTCCGGATCAGCGTGGGCGGTGACTTGCAGCTGGAGATCACAGACAATGGTGAGGGCCTGCCGGACGCGTTCCGGGCGGGGGTGGGCATCTCTTCCATGCGTGAGCGGGCCGCCGAGCTGGGCGGCCACTGCACCGTAGAGCCCGCGCTCCCCCGCGGCACCCGGGTGCGCGCCACCATTCCCCTGGAGATCCGGTGACCGAGTTTCCCGCCGGCCCGGACCGGCCGATCCGCGTGGTGATCGCCGATGATCATCCGGTCTTCCGGGCCGGCCTGCGTACGCTGGTTGAGGAGAGCACGCAGCTGGAGTACGCCGGGCAGGCGTCTCACGGGCAGGAAGCGGTCGAGGTCTGCGCTGCCGCACAACCCGACGTAGTGCTCATGGACATCCGCATGCCCGGGATCAGCGGGATCGACGCCACCCGGCAGATCCTGGACGCCCGGCCGGGCACCGGCGTGCTCATGCTCACCATGCTCGAGGACGACACCTCGGTGCTGGCGGCCATGCGGGCGGGCGCGCGCGGCTACGTGCTCAAAGGCGCTGACCCGGACCAGATTTTGCGGGCCGTCATCGCGGTCGCGGCAGGCGAGGTGATTTTCGGCGCCGCCTTGGCCGCGCGCATGGCCGAGTTCTTCCGGGGCGGACCGGGCCGGATCGCGCCTGCGTTCGCCAACCTGTCCCAGCGGGAGCACGACGTGCTCGACCTCATCGCGGCCGGCGAGTCCAACACAGATATCGCCCGGCGGCTGGGGCTCAGCGAGAAGACCATCCGCAATAACGTCTCGGTCATCCTTGCCAAGCTTCAGGTCAGCGACCGGTCGGCGGCCATCGTCCGGGCCCGAAACGCGGGCCTGGGCAGCCGTGGCGGGACACCGGGCGCGGTTGACCGCTTTCACCTTCCCCCGCATGCGGGCTGACGCAGCAGGGCCGCCGCTACAAGCTGGCGGTCGTAGGGCACGCCCGCGGGAAGCGGCGCGACATGCCAGTGCAGGTGCGCGTTGCCCTGCCTGCTGCCCAGGGTGAGGCTGTGTACACCCGCTCCGTCGGCACGACCTCCGATACCGCCCCGGCCACATGGTCGCGCCTCCCGTGCCCGGCGCTTGTAAGTCCGGCCTTCGGAATCGACAGGATGAATGAGACGGACGAAGGCGCCAACGTCTCAGGAACGTGTCGCTTCCCTGGTTCTGTTCGACATGATGGCTGAGACGGGACACCTATGTCCCGTGACAGCCATCATGTCGTTTCACATGTCGTTGTGACAGCCATCATGTCGCCTCGCCGACGCCATGGCTCGGCGGTCGCCGCGAGATGAAGATCCTGGACTAGCTCTCAAGCCAGCCTGCCACGTTCTGGCAACTCGTTGCCGAAAACTGGCCGCCGACAGCCGGGAGCCGGGAGCCTGCCAGGGGTTACCCCGAGATAAGCTCCGGGCCCGGTTCACAGGCCGTAGGTTAGAGGCGTGGTGCTGCGCGATCTTGCCTATGGCCTGTACTCCCGCAAGCTGCGCAGGGAGCTGTCCAGTGTCACGCTGCCCAGGCACGTCGGGCTGATCATGGACGGCAACCGCCGCTGGGCACGGCAGATGGGACTGGCCAGTCCCAGCCTGGGGCACAAGTACGGGGCCGAGCACGTCGAGGACGTCCTGAACTGGTGCGAGCGGGCCGGGATCAGGCACGTGACCGTGTTCGTGTGCTCCTCGGAAAACCTGCAACGGCGCGGTGACGACGAGATCGCGTTCCTTATGCAGGTCATAGAAGACGTCCTCGCCGCACGGCTCGCCCGGCCGGAGGCCACCTGGCAGGTCCATATCGCGGGCACGCTCGACGTTCTGCCCGACACGACCGCCCGCGCACTGAAAGAGGCAGTCGAGGCGACCAGGGAGCGCGCCACCGGAGCGCACGTGACACTCGCCATCGGCTACGGCGGGCGCCAGGAGGTGCTCGACGCGATCCGCGCGCTGCTATACGAGCAGGCAGACGACGGCGGCACGCTCACCGGGCTCGCCGAGGCCCTCACCACCGACGACATCGCCCGGCACCTGTACACAGCCGGGCAGCCTGACCCCGACCTCGTCATCCGCACCAGCGGTGAGCAGCGCGTGTCCAACTTCCTACTCTGGCAGACCGTGCACTCTGAGCTGTACTTCTGCGACGCTTACTGGCCCGCGTTCCGCGAGATCGACTTCCTGCGGGCACTTCGCAGCTACGCAGCTAGGCAAAGCCGACGCGGAGCCTGACGCCACCGCCGCAGTCCCGAACACCTGAGACTTTAGATCTTGGTGGAGGTGAACGGAATGTCCACGAGCAGCCCCGCGACGCGGCAAGGGACTCGCAGTATGACGCGGCTGGCACCAGGGTCATCGCGAGCATCAGTCGGATGACCAGCGGATAGGACATGATCCGGCGCCGCTGCCGCGGCTTCAGCCGCCCCGCCGCGGCTGCCAGGACCATCCCGTCGCGGCGAACAGACGCCGGGGCCGTCACTACCGGGCGGCGGAACACCGCCAGCTCGCCCGCGGCTATGGATCAGCGTCACGATCAGGGACAACCGGGCCCAGTGGAACTGGGCCACCGGACTGCAGATCGGGCTGCTGATCCTGATAACCACCGCAGACGCCGCCATGATCCGGCAGCTGCACCGCGTACGCCTGCCGCTCTCCACAGGCCACGGAGCGGCTTCGTGGCCCGGCGCCCGCCAGGAGAGCCAGCTGAGCCCTGACTGACTTCTTCCTGTTCGCCGACGAGCACAGCAGGTTGCTCGGCCCTGCCCGCCGGCCGGCTTGCAGGCTGCTGAGCTGGGGGCAGCATCGGCTGGCGGGGGTGATCCGCCGTCACCCGGTGTGGACGGCGCTGGCCGCATGCACCGCGTTCGGCGCCGGCGCCACTCAGGGCATCCGCGAGGGCTATTACCTCCCGGTCACCGCCGTGGCCGTCGCTCTGCTCACTGCCGGGATGTTCGGCCCGCTCACCGCATCCGGCTCCTACCTCGGCCTGGTCCGGGGCAACTCCCCGCTTTCAGGACGGCGGCGCCAGCTCGCCGAGACCGCCGTGATCACCTGCATCGGCGTTCTGAGTCACCACGTCGGAAGTCATGTCGGAGGAACGCCTCACACGACACAAGTCTGAGACGCACAGCTCGTGTCTTCCTAGCGGGCATCGCTGCGGCGCTCCAACACGTGCTGGGAGGCGAGGTGGCCGCGACGGTCAACGAGCCGACCGGGTTCTCCAGGGGACTATCTGGCCGATCTGGTGTG
>Ga0302181_10001055_pt1 | contig 21160 bp, 21 predicted proteins | sample I_Palsa_E3_3_FD_198786 | JGI IMG/M metagenome (GOLD analysis project Ga0302181, IMG submission 198786) | Peat permafrost microbial communities from Stordalen Mire near Abisko, Sweden - I_Palsa_E3_3 | ecosystem: Environmental > Terrestrial > Soil > Palsa > Peat permafrost | place: Sweden...
GGTCGCGCCCCCTACTCGCGCCTTGAAATCGAAATGCGAGGGGTCGGCGTCGTTGGAAATGATGTTGACGACGCCGTTCAGCGCGGTGGCGCCGTAAAGCGTCCCCTGCGGCCCGCGCAGCACCTCAATCGACGACAGGTCGTAATCGTCGGTGTTGGGCACGGCGGCCGATCGGACCAGCGAGAAAGGAACGCCATCGACATAATATCCCACGGTCGTCGAACCATCGCCAAACGCAATGGCCGGCGCGACGCCGCGTATCGAAAGCTGTGTCATGCCACCGGCGTCGCTTATCGATGAACTGATGCTCGGCGTCTGGATCAGCGCCTCCAGCGTTCCGCCAATAGGCTGCTGGTCGAGCTCTTTTCCGCTGAGCACCTGGATCGAGATCGGCACATCCTGCAGCCGCTCTTCGCGTTTCTGGGCTGTAACGATGATTTCTACGAGCTCTTCCGAGTCCGATGCTGCCGCAGTTGGATTAGGGCTTGTGGTGGCGGCCTGGGCCAGCACCAGGTTCGAATTCAGCATCAGTAGGAGGCCGCTAAGCGCGGCGCCCACAACCTTGAAAACGCGAGCGTATCGATGGGCCGGCTCGGACTCGCCGAACCCGGATTTTGGGTGTTCGTTCATCATCCCCCTCCAGATCTTAGTAACGTCAATATTCTTTTCTTGTGCGCCCAGCTTTCTGATCGCCGTGCAGACTCTTTGGCCTAGCTCGGCAGTCCGAAATCCGGATCGCCACGCTATGATTATCGAAACGTTTCGATTTTGCAAGAAATTACTGTCCCTAAGCTGATCCTCGGTTAGCCCCTGCCCCTTATAAGATCTTCTGTTACATTGCCCTGCAGTTGACCTAAAAGGGATCGAAACGTTTGGCTTCTAGCTCAGATCGACCGCGTGGCCGGCCGGCTGCGGCCACAATCAGGGATGTCGCCGCGGCGGCCGGGGTCTCGATTGCGACGGTTTCCGCGGTCCTCAACGGCACGCCTCACGTCTCAGCGAAACGTTCCAAACTCGTCCAGGATGCGATCGCTTCGCTCGGCTACGCGCCGCATGGGCCCGCTAGAAGTCTTCGTCGTGGCAAGACAAAAGCGATTGGCATTGTTGTCGGTGACATCGCCAACCCCTTCTTCACCTCGCTCATTCGAGTGGTCGAGCGGCGAGCCAGCGACGCCGGTTATTTCGTCATCGTGGCGAACAGTGACGATGACATGGACAAGGAGATTAATCTCCTCAGGGTCTTCCGCGAACAGCGCGTGGCGGGAATCCTTCTCGCTCCAGCCGGCGATGACGAAGCTTACGTTTCAACACTGCGAAATTCTATTGACGTCCCCGTGGTCCTCGTAGATCGCCAGCTTCCGGGCGCGCCCTTCGACGCCGTTGTGGTCGACAATGTCAAAGCCGCCCAAATGGTCACGGATTACCTCATCCGATTAGGGCACCGACGAATAGCCATCGTGATTGGCAAACAGCACCTCTGGACAACAACGCAGCGCTTTAACGGTTATCGCGAAGGATTGAGGCTGGCAGGTATTGGTCCCGATATTGACCTCGAGTGCATTGCAGATTCGCGGACCGATTCGGCTTACCGTATGGTTCAGAAATTGTTAGGTATGTCCAATCCGCCAAGCGCTATATTCGCTGCTAACAATTTGATGATGCTTGGAGCGATCGAGGCGGTCATCGATATGGGATATCGTTGCCCTGATGATGTATCAATCGCAGGAATCGACGACCTACCGTGGAGTTCGGCGATTCGCCCCAAACTTACAACTGTTGCTCAGCCGATCGACCTCTTGGGCGCCCACGCCCTGGATATGCTGCTGGAGCGAATCCAGCGCGAAGACGAGCGGGGGGATCTGCTTAAAGCTCGAATTACGATACTGGAGCCTGAATTTATTATCCGCGATTCATGCGCCCGAGTCGGCACTGCGTTAGCTAAAGGTCAAAAGCGCGCAAAGCCGGCAGAGCACACGGAGCCGTCATGACAGCCTTGAAGAACTTGCGATGCGCTCATGATCAGAGGCGCGCACGCCCGAACCGTGCATTGTAATCGCGCCTGAAGCTCTGGAGAAATGCGTTGCCTCCGGCGATGGATGAGATTCCCGATTCAGTGCACGAACTTCCAACTCAGATTGGGTCATCCAATTCCATCACATGACGCAGACGGTCCTCGAGAATTCCGGCGAGCGCCAGCGCGTCGTTCAAAGCGTCCTCGGGGTCGCGCTCCAGCGATTCTCTCAGAGCGCTCTTGAGCCAGTTCGATGCCGCTGGATCACCGAGAACCTCGTCGACACCGGGATCGACCGCGGGCGTGCTCATCGCACTGGATCCTCGCGCTTCGGATCACGGGTCTTGGTCGGCGCGGTTCGCTCCGGTGTTCGATCGCGGAGCGACGTCGATGGCAAGGGCTCCCCCTTGTGAATGGACGCTGACATAGCCCCTTTGACGAGATCGAGGAAGCGCTCGCGATCCTCGGGGTTGGCGATCCGCTTGGCCGCGAACTCTTCCGCCGCCCGCACGCTCAAGAAGGTGGACTTCAGCTCCGGATGTGCGCGCACCGATTCGCGCACGTCGGCTTGTTCGTCGCGGAGCCGGCGCGCCATCCGCACCCGCTCGGCGAAGAAGCTGACCTTCTCCACGACCCAGTGCGTACGGTGCGCATAGCGCTCCTCCTGCCGGATCACTCGCCCTTCCTTATCGCGCTCCCGGGCCGTGACCGTGACGGCCTCGCGGGCAACCCGTCGCGCACCGATCAGGTCACCCACTTTGGGGCGGGTTTGACCCTCGGTGAGCGCACGCTGAAGATCCTTTCCCCAGAGCACGCGCTCGCCGCGGCTGGTCAGGAGCTTCACGTAGTAGGAAGGGTCTTCCTTCGCCCGAAATTGGTAGTTCGCGGCGCCGTGATCCTTCAAGCGGCCGATGAGGAGCTGACCACTCCGGCGTGGATTGAACTCGCGACGACGAGATCCGGAGTCCGCTCGATCATCCGAAGCCGCCACGAATCAGCCGCGCACGGGGGCGGGTTCGCGCTCGGGCGCCTGGGGAGCGCGCGTCGGCGCGCGCTCGCGTAGGCGCACTGCGGGTAGCGGCTCGCCGCGGGCCACGGAATCGGCGAGCGCCGAGCGAACCTTCTGCACGAAGCGCTCGCGATCCTCCGGGTCGCGAAGACGCTTCGCGGCGAGCTCGGCCGCGTGTACCTGCAGATAGGTGCCGGCGAGCTCGGGATGCTCCTTCACGGCTTGCTTGGGGTCGATCGAGGTGTCCCGCACCGTGCGAGCTGCTTGCGCGCGGGCTTCGAAGAAGCCACGTTTCTCGATGATCCAGTGATTACGGTGCGTGTCGAGATCGTGCTCGATGAGCGCCCCGTCAGCGTCGCGCTTCTGGGCACGCACCTTGACGGCCTCCTGGCGAACGGCGCGCAGCCCGACTTCATCTCCGATCTCCGGCTTCGTCAGCGACTCCTTGAAGGCGCGCTCGAGATCCACACCCCAGATCGTGCGTTCCCCGCGCGGTGTCTCGAGTTTCACGAAGTACGATATGGGCTCGTGCGGATCCTGGCGATACGGCGCCGCGCCGTGATCCACGAGCCTTCCAGTCAAGAGCCCTCCGCGCTTCTCATGTTCGCGCGCCTCCGGCTCGGCTGGCGGTGGCCTATCTCCGGCCGTCACACTGTCCTCTACAGGCGCCGGGCCCTGACGGCCGAGTGTGCGCACCAGGCGGCCCTGCTCGAACTCGGTCGGCTGGTAGCCACGCACCTCGAGCCCCGCCAAACGCGCCGCGAACCACGCCTCTTTGCGAAAGCGCTCGGTCCCGCGCACCGTCACCTCACTCCAGCCGCGGACTTCCGCAATCTGGATGAGACTCCTGACCACCTCGGTGTTCTCACTCGAGGTGGTCAGGCGCGTACCGCGATCCGTAAAGGCACGCGCGCCATCGGGAAAGTAGTAGCGGTTCTTGACCTGCACGAATCGCTGGCGCACCTCCTCGGGCACGGCGCGCTCTGGCGCCGGCTTCTCCGCGGCACTTGACGCCGAGGTTGCACTAGTGATTTGCGGCGCAATGCCGTCCTTGCGCAGCTTCTTCGAGGGCCGGATGGAGTTCTCGGCACGGGCGCCGCCCGGCGTTTCTCTTGTGCTATCGGTTGCCATGCCAGTTCCCTATCGGGTTTTGAGCGTGTCGAGGAAGCTCTCGACGGCCGCATTGAGTTCTTCCGATGTCAGCCGCTCACCTTCGGGCTTCTGCGGGATCTTCACGCGATCGAAATCCACCGCGAAGTCCTCGAGCGTCAACGTTTCCAGGCGATCGATGTCGGCCACGGTTGCCTCGCGCGTTGCCGGGCGAGCCTCGGGTATCTCGCGGAGCTTCGAGTCGGCAGGTGGCGCGCCCGCCAGCGGGGTCTCGACAACGGGCTCCGCCGTCACCGGCGTCTCGCTCAAGAAAGATAGAGCGGGCGCCGCGCGCTCGGGCGGCGGCAGTAGCCGCGCCGTAAAGCGCCGATCCTGGAAGTAGCGGATCTTCTTCGCACGGATCGGCCGCAGGCCCTCGTAGAAGATGATGGCGTCTTCCGGCCCGAGCTCCTTGACCTCCTGAGGCAAGAGCAGCGCCCGACGCTGCTCGCTCACGTTTTGGCTGCGCGTCCGCTGTCCCTTATTGCCCGCAAATCCGAACAGCGGCGTCGAGATGCTCTTCGCGCGCACAGTGGTGTAGCCGAGCTCATCGGAGATCTCGCGCGCATCGGCATGGTCCTTCGCCGCGAAGACGATCCGCGCCGCGAGGCTCTTGAGCATCGTCTCGGCGTTGTGCGCACCGTAGACCTCGCGCAACTGCGATGGAGTTTGCACCACCATGACAACGCGCACGTTATAGCCGGGCAGGAACGAGATGGCTTCCGCGATGATTGGCAAGCGGCCAAGCGCAGCGAACTCATCGAGCAGCATCATGACCTGGAACTTCAGGCGCGGGTTATGCTCCGGCAACTCGCGCGTCTGTAGGCCGATCGCCTGCTGGAAGAGTAGGTTGACGACGGGGCGCAGCCGGCGAAGGTCATCGGGATTGACGCCGACGTAGATCGACATGCGCCGGGCGCGCAGTTCGCGCAAGTCGAAGTCGTTGCCCGAGGTCGCCCAGTCGAGGATCGGGTTCAACCACAGATCCAGCCGCGAGGTGAACGTCTTGCGGATCGAGCTTGCCGTCACCGGCGCTAGATCAATCACGTCGTAGAGCGCTCGCACGCACTGCTGCGAGAGGGGAACTTTGCCGCTGTTGCGCCCCTCGACTATGCGCTTCCAGTGCTGTCCGAACCCCTCATCATCCGAGGCCATGCCCTGGCGCAGCACCTCGCCGATGGTCTTCGGCAGCGATGGCGTCTCGAAGAGGTAGAGCGCGACGCCTAAGAACAGCGAGCGGGCGCTCGCGGTCCAGAACGGATCCACGTTGGGCGGGTCGGGATAGAGCATCTCGCCGATGCGCTGAAGATCGTTCACGCGCCGCTCAGGATTCGCCGCCACATAGAAGAAAGGATTCCAGCGCGCCGTGCGTCGATCATCGGAAAACGGATCGAAGAGATAGCAGTCCTGACCGCTCGCTGCGCGAAAACCCGCGGTCTGTGCCCAGTTTTCGCGCTTGATATCGACGCAGATCACCGAGTCGGGCCAGTTGAGGAGATTCGGGATCACGACGCCGGTGCCCTTGCCGGCGCGGGGCGGCGCTGCAAGGCACACACCCTGCTGGCCTGCGAGCATCAGACAGTGCCGTCCCCACTGGCCGAGCACGATGCCGCGGTCGCCCAGGAGTCCCGCGCGCACGACCTCGCGTCGTGTCGCGAAGCGCGCGTCGCCGTGTAGCTTGCGCCGGCGTGGCAGCAACAGAGCCAATGGCGCAAGGCCTACGAGGCCCAGTCCAGCGAACGATGCGACCCACAGCCGGGCGCGCATCTCCGAGCGCTCGCCGTAGTAGTAGCCGTAGCGCGCAATCGTCAGCGGGGCCGCTGTGCGCGGATTCAAGTGCAGCGACCAGAGCAGCAACCAGCCGGCGAGGTACTGCGAGAGCAAAAGGGTGAGCACGCCGACGCCGGCCCACTTGAGCCACGCTGATCGCCGGCGCGTCTTAGGCTGCAGGACTGAGACTGCGGCGCTTGCGGCTTGGGTCAAACCAGACCTCCTTGACGAACCGCCGATGATGCTCGACACCGAACTGGATCACGACGTCGACCAATAGATAGAGCAGCTGCTTGATGTCGGCACGCGGTAACTCCTGGCCGCCGCGGCTCTGCTTGACGAGCAGCACCAGCTGCTCGAAGGCGAGTTCGGCGCTCGCCGCGTGCACGCTCGTGATCGAGCCGGGATGTCCGGAGTTCACATTGCGTAGATAGTCGAACGCTTCTTCTGCTCGGAGCTCCGCGAGCAGAATCCGATCAGGCTTCATGCGCAGGCACGACTCGAGCAGTTGCTTGGGCGTCACGCGCGCGAGACCCTGGTCGTCCTTGGAGTAGAAGAGCCGCACGTGATTGGGATGACGATCGAGCACCAGCTCCTGCGCATCCTCGATCGTGATCAGGCGCTCCTCGCTCGGGATCTCGCGAATCAGCGCCTTGGTCCAGGTGGTCTTGCCGGAGCCGGTGGGCCCGGAGACCAGGATGTTCTTGCGAGCCACTACGGCGAGGCGCATAAACGCCTCGTAGTTCTCCGCCTGCAGGAGCCTCAAGAGCTCGTTCTCATTTTCATCGAGGGTCTCGCTGGCGCGGCGTGTGGCACGAAAGATCCCGCTCGCGGAGAGCTCATCGATCGACCAGACCTGATCGGACGGCCGGCGGATGCTGATCGCGACGCAGCCTGCACTCGTCGCCGGCGGCAAGACGATCTGGATGCGCTCACCGCTCGGCAGTGAAGCCGATAGCAGCGGGGACTCCTCGTCCACACGCTGGCGGGTTGAATTCGCGACGAGCTTTGCGAGTCTTCGGCACCAGTCGAAATCCGCAAACGGAATCGCTTCGCGCTGCCAGCCCTCGTGCGTCTCGAGGAATGCCACCCCCGGCTGATTGATGCACAGCTCCGTGACGTCACTTCGCGTCAGGAGCGGACGCAGCGCGCGCAGGTTCAGATCCAGCGCGGAGGACGTCGCAAGGCAGGCGTTGTCAGTGCTCTGCGGTCTTGAGCTCATACACGGACCTGAAGTCGAGATCGCGGGCGACGAAGATCTGGATGCGATCGCCCTGGTTCTTGGTCACCGTCGGCGGGATGTTGATGGTGCTCTTGAGCACTTCGGTCAGCACATCCTGCGAACCGGAGGGGTTGTAGATCACAGTTCCTCCCGAGTTGCCCGACGTCACCGCCGCCTGAATGGCACCATTGATCACGGAGATCAGGATCGCCGCGCCAAAGCGCTGGAAGAAATGCCGATTCACATTGCCCGAGAGACCCGAGCGGCCGAGCTCGTCGGTGCCGGGCGAGGCCAGTGGCACGATGACGCCGCTCGGCGTGCGCGCCTCGGTCCAGAGCACGAAGATGCGGGCCTGTCCCTGGGCAACTTCCCCACGTGTCTCGCCCACGAGCTTGCTGCCACGCTCGATGAGCACGGTGCTGCCATCGACGCCGAAGGTGTCGGTCGCCGTTACGCAGGTCGTCATGCCGGGCAGCGTCGAGTCGATCGCGGTCTCGAGTGTGCAGTCGATGAAGGCGCCTTTCGGCAGCAACAAACGCTGTGCCGGCAACACGCGCGCGCGCGTGGCGGGGGTAGAGGTGGGTTTCAGGAGCGTCGCGAGCGCACTGTCGCCTGAGGCCGGCTCCTCCGTCCCCGCCGCAGGTGCCCGCCCCTCGCCCCCTGCAGGCGGTGCGCTCGAACCGTCGTCCTTGAGCTGGGGACCCTCTGACACGGGTCCCGAGAGGCGCCGCTCCATCGCAATCATCCAGGCGGGTTTGCGCGCAGGCTGTGCTGACCCCGCCGCCGGCGGCATGCCCGCTGGACCGGGCGCATCCAACGGCGATGCGCTCGCCGGCAGCTCGGGCGCGGGCCCCAGGACTGCCACAGCCGGCGCCGGCGGCTCGATCTTGCCGAGGGAGGGCAGCGGCATCTCACCCGCGGCCTGATTACGGGAGGCGCTCTGCGCCGCGCGCTTGGCCTCAGTCTGGCGAGCAAACGTATGGACGTAGTACCAGCCCAGGAGCCCCAGACCCAGCGTGGACATCAGACCCATCGCCAGCAGGTTGCTCACCCGGGACTGCAGCGAGCGCGCCGCATTCACGGAGGCAATGCCACGCTCGCCGGTGACGGTTTCAGGCCCCGGCCTGGGCTCCTCGTCGGTGCCCGTACTCACGGGTGCACGTCCTTGCGCTCGCGCGTCACGTCCGGCGCCACCGTGCCCGACTTCAGGATGTCCCCGCCGCCGGCAAAGCCCTTGTTCACGATGCAGCCAGTGAGGCGCCCGCGTCGCACAATGAATCGCGCCGCTACCCGGTGGATCAGCACGTCGCCCTGATCTATGCTGAAGTTCAGGAGCGACTCCGTCCCATCGTCGTTGCGCACGAAGAGCGCCGGCAGCTCGCTGCGGGCTGCAAAGGTCAGGCGCGTCTGGATGCCGTCATCGGAGGCCGCGGTCGGCTTGACGGCCTTGTCACCGCAGAACCAGTAGTCGGTGTTGCGCGGCCGGTTCTGCCGCGCCTTGGCAAGCTCGAGTTGCAGGCGCTGCTCGTCCGTCAGCCCATCACCGCTGGTGTGGGCCGGCGGATAGGTGAAGCGCACGGTGTACATGACCGGGGCGGCATCGGGATTGGGCCGATGCGCGGACACCGAGTACTCGAAGTAGTAGCGATGCTTGCTGGTCGTCACCGCAAGATTCATCTCGGTGTAGGCGACCTTAGGTTTCAGCGTCAGCACATTCCCGTGCGCGCTGTAGGTGAGCCCCTCGAGATCTCCACCGCTCAAGGATTCGAACGTCTCATCCGCCTCGAACTCCAGGTCGAGGTGATAGCCGACGTAGCCGTAGAGCCGGTACACCTCATCCGGGCTGTAGAGGGCCGTCCGGATGCGCGGATCGACGCTGCCACTCTTGGGCAGCGTCTCGGCTCCCGCGGTCAGCGCCAGAGCGATCGCGAGGAGCGCGGCGATGCCGCACTCCCTCACCCTCCCGCGACAATCCTGGCCGTTCACGAGGCGCCCGCCGGGTGAGGGCTCGCGGCCGGGCCGGAAGGGGCGGCGCTCGTGGGGGTCGGCGGCCCGCCCACTTCCGGCTCGGGACGAAAATCCACGACCTTGAACCCGAGCGGATTCCAGCGGCGAACCTGAGGGTCCGTGGGGGGCGCCGCGAACGTGTAGCGGATGCTCGCGATCCAGTAGGTGCGCGCCTCCTCGCTACTGCCCGCCTGGCGCTGGCCCTTGAAGTAGCGCACTTGGGCGAGATCCGTGACCCCGTCCGAGCGCGTGAAGAAGCTCACCGAGGTCACTTGTGCGCGGATCGTGGTGCCGTCCTTGTAGAGGTTCAACGGCGACTGCGGATTGGTCTTGTTCCAGGCCGCATACCAGGCCGCGTTGCGCTGCGCGGTATGAAAGGCCCCGCACTCGGCGTAGTCACTCTCGGCCGTGCCGAAGTTGAAGCGCTCGCAAACCGTCACGTAGTGATCGAGGAAGTAGCGCGTGACCGCCTCGGGCATCGGCTCCGTGCCGACATACACCGGCACCACATCGACGAGCCCGGTCGTGTTGTCCACGCGGATCACGAAGGGCTCGACTCGTTTCAGGGGCATCAGGAGCATGAGCGCGATTGCCACGGTCAACGCGCAGACCCAGCCGCCGCCCGCAACCCACCAGGCGATGCGGGCACTGCGCCGCTGCATGGCGACGCGGTCGGCGTCCCAGGACGCCGCCTCGGTCAGATACGCCTCGTGCGCCGCATCGTTCTTCATGGGGTTTCGGGTTTGGCGCCAGGCGCAGGAGCCGATGACGTTGTCGACACCGCCGGCGTTGCCGATGGCTTCACGACCGGCGTCGGCGGATTGATCGCCGTGAGGCGTTTGTCGCAATCAACCTTGCGCGCCTGATGGCTGCACGCAGCCAGGAGATAGAGCAGGACAACGCCGATGAGTGCTTTCATGTCACGCCTGCCTTCTCACGAGGTCGGCCGTATGGTGTTCGGCCGCGCGACTTTAGCCAGGCGCGTCAGACCCGCACCGGCGCCCTGCCGTGCGTAGTACCCCGCCTTGCGGCTCAAGGGATCCCAGCGCGTGGACTCACGATCAACGAGGCCGCGCGCGAACTGTCCTGTATGACGCGTAGCGCCCCCGAATCCCCACGCGAGCGCCGCACTCACCAGGCCAAAGGAGGAGAGCGCAAGTCCGCTCGCCAGGCCCGCGGCCATCGGCATCACCTGGCGCATGATGAGAAACGTCAGGCCCGCGGCCATGCACACGCGCACCGCATCGGCGATCTGAATCCCCCCGCCCTCATCGGCCGCCTGCTGCGCGGCGGATGAAACAATACCCATCATGAGCGCGGCCACCATGACGGTCAGGATCGTCACGAAGGCGTAATTCGCGAGCTGCGCGATCCAGGATTCGAAGAAGCGCTTGGTCGTCTCGAAGAAGAGCAGCGCGATAAAGAGTGGCCCGAGCGCCAGGAGGATCGAGAGTGCGATCTTGGAGAGGGCCAGCAGAAACATCGCGTAGATGGCGGTGAGTCCCACGATCAGGTAGATAGCGAAGCCCGCAATGTAATAGGAGAAATCGCCGTTGAAGATGCCGCCCTTCTGGATCAGAAGGCTCGCGGCATCCCCTCCCGAGAAGATGATCTGATCGATGATGTTGACGGGGTCATAAGCGCCGATGACGCCGGCGGCGAGCTGACCGGGCGCGTTGAAGAACGTGTCGACAATGAAGGCGTTATAGAGCCACAGATCGAGCGCTCCTCCCAAGATCACGACCAACAAAATGATGCGCTTCAAACCGTTGATAAACGGCTCCTCGATCTTCCCCGTGAGCTGCAGATACCCCCACACCATCACGTAGACCGTCGCTAGCGTCAGCACCGCCGGCTGCAGCAGCGAGGCAATCGTCGCCGTGTTATTGCCGATGTAGCCGGTGAGGATGCCGTTGAGCCAGGTGCTGAAGGTGGCAAAGAATCCCATGAGGCCCCTACTTCTTGTTATCCGGCAGCCGAAGCGGCGGCAGATCGCGCAGCGAGCCGATCCCGGCGCTACGCTCCGCCTCGCGCACGTTCACGCAGTCGGCAGAATTCCTAAGCGATCCAGGATCCGCCGTGCAGCGCGCGAACTCTTCATGCCGAAGCTGCGCGTCCTGCTGGTAGTCCGCCACCGTGTGGCTGGCTCGATCCGGCGCCGGTGCACAGCCGGCGGCGCTTAGCGCCGTGACAACGAACCCTAAACACTTCCGCACAGACCGTGCACCGGGCCGAAATTGCATGACCATCCCTCAAGGCAAGCGCAACGCGGGGAGCGTGCGCAGATTGCCGACGCCGGAAACGACCTGCTCGAGCGCGCTCTGCCTGCGCGCCAACTCCTGTGCCTGCGCCGCCTGGTACAGCAAGTTCAGCTTCGTGCTGTCCGTTTGCAGCATCCCCTGTTCCGCCTGAATACGAGCCTGCAGTTCCAGTATTCCCTTCTGGTCAGTGGCGCTCGGAATCGCATTGATCAGCGTCTGCACCGAAGCGAAGCGGCTACTTGTGGTGGCGTACGCCTGCTGGGTCGCCACCTGCAGGAGCGCCGCGTTACCGCGTGCGGCATTGAGTTGCTGCTGTTCTGCGGGTGAGAGCGCTGCCACCTGTGCCGAGGTCAGCACCGCATTGGTATTGACCTGAGACTGGATCGGTGAGGCCAGCCCAATGGGCAGTTGTGCCCAGGTCGTTGGCAAATAGTTTCGGTTGATGTTGCTCAGCAGATTCTGCATGCCGCGCAACCCTGTGATCGACTGGTACTCCTGCTTGGCCTGGTTCAGCTCGTTCTGCGCGGTCTGCAGCACCTGCTCCATCTGCTCAACTTCCTGGACCAGCTGCACGATCGCGCCGACGTCGATCACCGCGAATTGCGCCTTCGCTTGCGGGCAGAACCCGGTGATCGAAAGCAGAACGACGAGAACGATTGCTGGAAGTCTCTTGTGCATGGTGATCTCCCCTGAAATGCTTGTATGAGCCCTACCCTTCTGATGCGCGTTCGAACTCGGGCAGCCATTGCTCAGGCTGGGTCCCCAGCCTTTCCATGATCGAGTACAGGCGTTCGACCGAAGTTGCCCGGCCAGAAATCACCGCGAGCTCCGATCCGAAGCCTTTGAGATCCAGTTGGCAGACGACCGAGTAATGTCCCTGCTTGACGAGGAACATGCGCGAGCCCGGCTCGAGTTGTTCCTTGATGAGCTTGAACTCGCGCTCCGAGAGCCCGAAGCCTTCGATGTATTCCTCGCTCTTCGCATCCGAGTTCGGAAAGAGGATCTTGGTCGGTGTCTGTTCGATGATCGTGCGCGCGATGGAGCTCGAGAGCGCATCGCTCGGACTCTGGGTCGCGGCACACAGGACTCCGTTGAGCTTGCGCCAGACCTTGAGTCCGTCCTTGGCAAACTGCTCGAAGGCGGGATCGGCCAGCAATCGCGAGAACTCATCGGCCCAGCAGACGAAGCGCCGCCCGTCGAGCAGCGTTCGGATGACGTGGAACAGATAGAGCGTCACCGGCGCGCGCGTGATCTCGTTATCCAGGAAATCGGTGACATCCGCCCCGAAGAGTGTCGATTCCGCGATGCTCGACGAGAGTGTGTCTGACGGATTATCGAACGCCCAGGCATAGTCGCCCCTAGTGCTTGCGCACCAGCGCGAAAGGCGCGCATGGATTCCATCGCTCCGGGTCGCGTCCGTGAACTCGATGAGTCTTGAGAGGCGGCGGGCCGCCGGCTCGAGCGCGAGCGTTCCGCGCAGGGCGTGGTCGAGGTCGGCCTCCTCTCGGACCGACAGCAGCGAAGTCCCACGCACGAGGCTTCGTAGCCAGAGCTTAAGGAACTCGACGTTGGCCGGGTTTGGCGCCAGCTGCAGCGGGTTGAATCCCGTCGGCGCACCGTTCTTGAGGGGCAAATAGGTCCCGCCGAGCGCCCGCACCAGGATCTCCAGGCCGCGATCCTTGTCGAACACGACCTGCGTCACGCCCTGGCGGGCAAGCATCGCCAGCATGAAGCCGACAAACACCGTCTTGCCGGACCCAGTCGGTCCGCACACGAACGTGTGGCCCGTGTCCTTGCGGCTGCCGCCGTCGGGATCCTTGGGATCCGTCGCGTGCAGCGAGAAATAGTACGGCGAGCGCGAGCTTGTCATGAGCAGTGCCAGAGCATCGCCCCAGTGATTGCCGGTCGCTCGGCCGCACGGGTAGTTGTGAAAGCTCGACATCGCGGCGAAGTTGCGCGAGGTGATCGGCGCCTTGCGCGGCCGAAGGGCAAAGTTACCCGGGAGCTGCGCCCAGAAGGCCGCCTCCAGCCCCAGGTCTTCGCGAGCCACCGTCATGCCCGTATCGGCCAGCAGCGCGCGGGCGAGTGCCACATGATCGTTCAAGGGCCCGAAGCGGCGCTCGTCGGTCACTCCGGCGGGCGCATCGGCGAGTACCTGAAGAGTGAAATGGTGATCGCCCATGACGAAGTCATTGCTGGTCAGCGCATCGAGTGCGTCGATGAGTTCTTCCGCCTGCGAGACAGCAAAGTCGCCCGCGTTCGCCATGCGCGCATGCTGGCGTTGCAGCAAGCTCTGCCCAGTCGCCTTGCTCAGGAAAGTGAACGACTGCGTGAGCACGAACGCAAAGGGCGCAGAGAGCAACGCGTCGTACATACCCACCACGGTCGGCGTGGGATATTCCTTGATTCCGAGCACAGCGCCGAATCGAGTCTTTATAGGGGTCCGGTACTCAATCGTCTCGCTGCCGACGAGCGCGCGGCTCGTCGCCAGAACCTCAGAAAGGGGCGCGCGAGGCAGCGGGAAGGCCTGCCACTCGCCATTCAAGAGAAGGCCCAGAAACTCCAGCAGCGAGGAGCAGCACCGCTCACCTTGCGCGTAGATGCCGAGAAGATCTGGCTCGTAGCGCGCGAGCGAGGCCGCAACGGTTTGCCGTAGCTTCGCGCAAGCCTCCAATGCGTTGGCGCGCTCCGCGTGAGCGCTCGGCGACTCTCGCTTGGATAGGAACCTGGACACCAGCGTCGGCGCGGCACCGGTGATCGGCCGAAAGAGCACCGTGAGGTAGAGATCGTTGACCATCAGCGTCTCGGTCCCGAGGCGTCCCTGGTAACGACGCGCCAGCCGGTCGGCGAAGCCCGTCCCGTTGACCGCGGACAAGCGGGCGGTGTCCCGACGTCGGACGAGATGGGTCCAGAGAGAGACGTTCGGCGTGGCGATGTTCCGCCAGGTGACGTTCAGGCGCTCGTGCCAGTTATTGAGCGTCTCATCGTCCGCGCTCTCGAAGCTTGCGCCACTGAGCCGGAAAGTCTGCACGTAATCGCCGCCAACCGTCACGATGACTTCCGGCGCCACATGCGCCGCGTAAGGAATGTGTCGTGACGCGGGCATCTCACGGCGGACGGCGGCGGCTCGCTTCACGTCCGCGCTCTCGATTGGCTCGGAACGACTGACGCTCGCGGCGCGAGCGCTCGGCGACCAGCTCGACCTGGCAAGTCGAGCATCAAGGGACTGTAGCTACTCGCCTTCCAGACGCGGTAATTCGCGAAGTAGGAAGGCATGCGAGTACGTCCCCAAAGCAGTACCAGATCGAAGAAGCGGGCATCGCGTGCGCACAGCAGCGCGCACACACCATGAATGGGGATCGCAATCAGCAGCGTGAGCAGGTTCTTTGTAAGAAGGAAGACCTCCATCGTGAAGACGAGATTGAACAGGATCGCTGAGAAGGTGACGCCCCAGCGCATCGGCGGGCGAGTCACTGCGACGAAGAGAATGTCAGCGGTCAGCCCGGCATTTCGCTCGCTCATGATGGCTCAGACCCCGAACATGCCCCGAACCCACGTGACGATCTGTGGGGCCCCGAAGGCAATCGCGATCCCAATGATCGCGCCGATACACCAGCCCCACGAGACACGATTGGCCATCGCCATTCCGCCCAGGACCATCACAAGAATGACGGCGATGGGCGTGAGCCACGCGAGGATGTTTGTCTGCAGCGCGTTAGCGCCTGTCAGAAATGGTGAGGCCTGCGCGACCGCGAGCCCCGGAAGCAGCAGAACCAGCACGAGCAGCGCCTGTAGTGCGGTTCGCGCCAGAATCCCAGATAGTCGGTCCATCCCTGCACCCCTATCAGCATCAGAATTGTTCTGATGAAAGCATTGCATGGGGGCGAGACTATTCTTGTGTGAGTTTCGTACAATATTGTGCGTATCTGCTTCAGATATGCGTGGGAATAACCGAGTGCGCTACGTGTTTGAATGCAGCGGAACCCGCACAGCCTTAAGGTACTAATGCTTCGAGTGTGGTTTTCTCTTAATTCCCGAACCGACGCTGGGGTGATGAGTTTCGCCGAACAGGCACTTGCTGGTAGAGCGAATTGGCGACATTTCACTTGATATGCCGTACGTCTGGTGATGCACGATGAATGCGTGGCTACTGATCGCTTACAGGGAAGAACCCTATAACGAGGCGTCTGAGCTTGTGAGATTCACACTCAGATGCGACGGTCCGTTGACTGCGGGCGCCTACTAACTAAGCTCTTGTAATATCTTGATGTGTTTTCGAAGCCTGCGCCGACAGGTCGCCGCTCGCATCCACTAACCCGCCGTCATCACCAGATTTCGCCCCGCGTCTTTACTACCAAACAACGCTACATCCGCACAATGCAGGAGTACCTCAGCAGCTTCCACGGCCGCGACAGCCGACTGTTCAAGGTTCGCGACCCCGAAGCTTGCGGTTACCGTAAGCGCTTCGCCCTTCGTCAAAAAGGGTTCCGCAGCGCACCTAATTCGAACCTTCTCGGCAACGTGAGTTGCCTCGGTAAGCCCGGTCTCCGGAAGCACGATCACGAACTCTTCGCCGCCGTACCGCGCGACCCAATCGCTCGAACGAATAGATTCCTGTAGGCGCACAACAAATGCCTGCAGCACCTCATCGCCAGCCTGATGACCCAGGCGATCGTTGATGCTCTTAAAATGATCGATGTCGGACATGATTACTGCAATAGGATGATGGTATCGCCGCGCTCGCTCGATATCGCGGACGAGTTGCTCGTTCAGATAGCGTCGGTTGAATATTCCGACGAGAGGATCAGTAATGGATAGTTGTCGGATCTGCTCTCCTGCCCTGAGCAGTGATTGCTCTAAACGGATGATGCGCCTCCCGGAGTTGAGCCGTGCGATGAGTTCGGCGGCATTGGCGGGCTTGCGAATGTAGTCGTCGGCTCCTGCTTCCAGACCGGCCACAGTGCTTTCGATGGAGTTGTATGCAGTCAGCAACAGGACATAAAGATAACTTTCAAGCTGAGTCCCGCGTACTCGGCGGCAAAGCGTCGCACCATCCATTCCCGGCATGTCCCAATCGGTGATGAGGATCTGGTATCCGCCCCCGACAATCTTGGCGAGCGCCTCATCGCCTGTGCGTACTGCATCGACAACATATCCAGCGTCTTGCAACAAACGGGTCATGATCATTCGCTGCGTGGAGTCGTCCTCCGCGAGTACCAGCCGAAGGGGGCCACGGTCTTCGGCTTGCGACGTCATGAAACTGCAGCCGCTCGCAGTTGGGGCATGACACCGTTATAGGCAGCGCGCAGCTGCACGAGCAACGGGCCAACGTCCTCTGCCACTCGTACCGAGCGCGCAACCGTCTCGATTGCACCCGCGGCAGCGGCGAGCTTGGGCGCGCCGACGGACAAGCTGCTGGACCTTAGAGCATGAGCGGCGGTATGCAGCTCTTCGAAGGCACCGGTTTCAACGGCATGCGCGATCTGCGCGGTATAGGCGAGCGCGTCCTCCAGAAACGTGGTCACAACGGCGGTGATATCGCCACGAAAGATTTCTCGCAGTTGATTGATAACCTCCAGATCGAGTTCATTGCTTTCGTTGGATTTCAGAAATCGCGTAAGCGCGACACGAAGCGCATCGCGGGTCACGGGTTTGCTGACGTAGTCGTCCATCCCTGCCGCGAGACACCGTTCTCTATCGCCCGACATGGCATACGCCGTCATCGCGACGACTGGCAGACGGGAACGCGCGGCCTCACGTTCCCATGAGCGCAAGGCTTCAGTAGCCTGGTACCCGTCGAGCACGGGCATTTGGCAGTCCATGAGCACCAGGTCGAAGACCTCATTTCTAATTCGACCGAGCGCTTCCGCACCATTCTCGGCGACTTCAGCCTCGAGGCCCAAGGATGCAAGCAGCCCCTTCGCGACTTGCTGATTGACGCGATTGTCTTCGACAACCAGAACGCGTCCTGCAAACCCATTGAAAGGACTGCCCGGATGCATCGCCGGTATGAGCACTTCGGTTGTTAGGCTTCGGCCGGCGACGAGGGCAAGCGTGCCGTAGAGCTGCACTTGTCGCACGGGCTTATTAAGCCATGCGGCGACGCCAAGTTCGTCCGCGGCGGCGACACGATCGCCGATGGAGCTAAGGATGACACATTCGATTCCATTGATCGCCGGGTCGTTTCGCAACTCCCTCAGGAACTGCAAGCCATCCGTATCAGGCATCTGGTAGTCGAGAAGGATCATGTCGAATGGCATTCCGGACTTCGCGGCGGCGCGCGCTGCCTCAAGACCGGCTCGGGCGGAGGGTGAAGCTTGGTAGCTCATGCCCCAAGCCCGGAGATAGTGCTCAAGCACTCGCCGGTTCGTTGCATTGTCGTCGACGATCAATGCTCTCAAACCTTGCAAGCTTCTCCGCCTCGGAGGATGCTTGCTCAGGCTAAGTGGCAGCGGTAGCGCCACCGTGAATACGGAACCGCCAGGAGGATTGCCACAAACGTCGATTGCACCGCCCAGCGCTTCAACGAGGCGCTTCGTAATCGCGAGCCCCAGACCCGTGCCACCGTACTTGCGCGTGGTGGAACTGTCGGCCTGCGTGAACGATTCGAAGAGCTTTCCGAGAACATCCGGATCTATGCCAATACCGGTGTCTTTGATCTCAATGTCTAGCGTGATGATACCGTCGGCCACATTGCGCGACCGCAATGACAGGCACACCTCGCCGCGCTCGGTGAACTTGACAGCGTTTCCAAGAAGGTTAGTGAGAACCTGGCGGAGCCGCGTGGGGTCGCTCACGACAATTGCGGGTACGCCCTGGTCGATAAAACATGTTAGTTCGACACCCTTCGCATGGGCTTCACGCGAGCACAGCGTGGCGACCTCTTCGGCGAGCGTCCGCAACTCGACGTCGATCTGTTCGAGCGTGATTTTGCCCGCCTCGAGCTTCGAAAAGTCGAGAATGTCATTGATGACCGTAAGCAAAGATTCGGCGGAATTGCGCGCGGAGTCGAGCATGTTGCGCTGATCGGGGCCAAGCTGACTCGTGTTAATCAGACTCAACATCCCGATCACCCCATTCATCGGCGTGCGGATTTCATGGCTCATGTTTGCCAGGAATTGGCTTTTCGCGCGATTGGCTGCCTCCGCCTGCTCACGCGCCAGGGTCAGTGCGCCCTCGCGTTCCTTCAGCTCTTGACTGACGAGGAACAGCCGCATCTCGTCTTCGATTACTTGCGCAAGGGCGATCAGGCTTTCCTTCTCTTCGTCGCTCAGCCTCCACACCCGCTTAGTCATAATTGCGAGGACGCCAACGAATTGGCCCGGCGTGGGCTGCAAAGGGACTCCAGCGTAGTGGCGAAGGCCGCGGCCGCGCGCCACACTGCCGCTATTCTCGGGGATATCCTCGATCTCGTAGAAGCAACCCGCCTCCACGGTTTGCTCGGACAGCGAATTCCGCCGCGGCGCGATGGTGAACGGCAATCCATCTGACTCAAGCGACTTGATGTGCTCCGAATCGAGCATCACCACTGATGCAAGGTCTGCTGCGAATAACTTCTTGGAGATCGAACATATGCGACGCAGTTCGGCCTGTTTTGCTTCGTAGAGAAAATCGAACTTACGTACTTCCGTGAGTCGGATGAGTTCATTTTCGGACTCGCCAGCCATTCCCCACACTCCATTTTAGTCTCAATCAGGACGGCCTAACGGCTTCAGAAGATTCTTGACCCCAAATCAGAGGATGCGTTGATACATCTCACTTGCAATCGGCCTCTGGGGTGACCGGACCGATGGAGCGATCCGCCTGTGTCTCGCCCAGTTGCGCATCAGGTTCTGTAGCCCTTTGCACTCCGCGTCGGATCGACTTATGCGCCATAAACTCATTGAAGAGCCGCTGAGCTGCGATCTCGGGTGAGGTACCTAATATTAGTTTGCTCAGAGGCCCGGTCGACCCGATATACATAACGACGACCTGATTGTCGATAAACCAGTGTCCCCGATACGTCACGCCGTCTACCGCGGCGGTGAGGGTGCGTTCCGGGGAGTATGTGTTAGACGGATTCATTGCGACGGGTTGATTCCGGCCCCGTGCTGCCAGGCGCATAGGAGCTTTGGGCAGTTCTCCCAATGGTCTTGTGCCTGATACGAAAATGAGCTCCGCTGCGTGACTTCGCTATTTGACATTCCCGACTAATCAAGAGTGATCAACCTCGCTAGTCGGAGATTGTTCTTCTCCAGCATCATCAGGTGCGCATTGCCGTGGGTGCCGTAAGCCCCAGGTTGACGAAATCAGTTTTCACTCCAGCCTGCGTCGGGTAGCGAGCGGTGCACTGGTCATGCTCGGCGTGATACGACGCCTCCGCTGTCACCAGAATCATGGGGGCGCCTTTCAAATTCACCAAGGAAAGTGCTGGAGTCCTTCTAGCGCCAGCAATGAGAAGATACGACGACTTGGACACGCCAAAGAAGAGGCGTTGTCGCCGCCGGTTTTGATCGGCTCTCGTTTCCTCAAGGTCCGAAGCCGTTGACTTGATTTCAACGACATCCGCGGTCGCCACGCAGAACTTCCCCATGCACTTGCCGATCGGACTTTGGGATGCCGCCTTTGCACGCCGATGGCGAGTCACTCTGATTTAGCTCCGCACGATGCGGCCACAAGCATTCTGGACCGTTGAGTTTAGCCGGCGCGCAAGACTCACTCAAAGACCAAGATTTATAGTCCCCATTCCTCGGAGTTATGGTTTGGAGTTTGGGATTCGCCGGCGGAAGATAGTAGACGCCACAAAAACTGGCTCCCAATTGGGCTCCGTTCTGCGGGTAGGTGGGATGTGAATGACGTCTTTGAGCGGTAGAACCCTGATAAGCACCGGTTGGTGTACGCAGATAACCCGCGTTGGCAATCGATCAAGGCATCCTGCAAGTGGGAACTCTATGACTTAAGGACGAAGCAGCCGCGTTCGCGATCTTTCGCGACTCGGTCTGCAGGAAAGACGGATCCATTGACGGTGATGTAGACGCCCGGCGTCGCTATCTGGGCCGTAGCGAAAGCCATGCCGAGGTTGAATGGCGCGTCGGTCTTGCTGAAGCGGGCGGGTGTCAGTGCGCCCGTGAGGACGATTGTCTTATCGCGGACGCCTGAGAGTGCCTGTGCAGTGAGGGTCATGGTGTCGGTGCCGTGAGTGATGATGATGCGTGAGAAGCTAGTGCGGGTGACTTGGTCAACGATCTGAGTCCTATCTTCGTCTGTGAGGTCGATGCTGTCCTTTCGCAACATCTCCTCGATAAAAAAGGGATGGTTGACGCGTGCGATGGCGAGGAGATTCGTTACCATGGTGTCGGCTATCTGGTAGCGGCTGAGGGCGTCAAAGTATTGCTTATCAATGGTGCCTCCGGTAGTCACTATGAGGATGGGCTCACTCATACGTTACTGATGACAACGGCAACTGTGTTTGCTCAAAAACAATGGACGAATCGAGTTGTCTCCAGTTCATAAGCCGATCCTGTGCGAGCGCGCTAACAATTTGCCCACACCCCCCGCTTCGGGTCGCCACCGCTTCTGTCACAACACCCAGCTACCTAAGCATTGTTCCCGTTGCATCCCGATTGCTTAAGCTGCGTTCATCTACTCAATCATTCATGTACTTCGCATTGCCCGTCGCTAGACGGTACTCAGCAAAACATTAGCCACGGCAGCGGGTGCATCAATCATAATGTCGTGTCCGGAAGTCACGT
>Ga0302181_10001056_pt1 | contig 21094 bp, 18 predicted proteins | sample I_Palsa_E3_3_FD_198786 | JGI IMG/M metagenome (GOLD analysis project Ga0302181, IMG submission 198786) | Peat permafrost microbial communities from Stordalen Mire near Abisko, Sweden - I_Palsa_E3_3 | ecosystem: Environmental > Terrestrial > Soil > Palsa > Peat permafrost | place: Sweden...
AGTCACCGGGCTGCCCATAGCTCCCGGGCTGCCCATAACTCCCAGGCTGGCCGTAACTCCCGGGCTGGCCGTAGCCTCCGCCGCCCTGCCCGGGGCCGCCCTGCCCGGGGCCGCCCTGCCCGGGGCCCGCCTGCTGGCCGTAGCTCCTGGGCTGGCCGTACCCGCCATCCTGGCCGTAGCCCGGCTGCTGGCCGTATCCGCCGCCCTGCCCGTATCCGGGGTCCTGGCCGTAGCTGGCCTGCTGGCCCTGGCCGCCGGGCGCCGCGTAGCCCCCGGGCGGCTGGCCGTACCGGCCGGCCGCCTCGTACCCGCCGTGCCCATAGCGTGCCGCGGGCAGCGTCCCGGACCCGGGCTCAGCCTGCTCGCCTGCGGACGGCTCGTCCTGCGTGCCGAAGGACAGGGTGTCGCCCTTCGCGGTGTCGCCGAAAGCGGTGGTGTTGTTATCGTCCGCGCTCTTCCAGGGCGTGGTCCCGCCACCGGGCGCAGAGACCTGAGGGCCGACGTTCTCAGGCGGCTGGTGTTCGCCGCCCGGCCCGTAGTCGCTACCGCTCTGGTCGTCCTGCATCACTATCGCCCTCGTGTTGAGACCGAGTGAGGAAGTCTCGCTCGGTGCTGCTGTCCCAGCCGCCGTCGTGGAGCCGGCTACCGCTTCGATCCCTAGTTAGCCATCTGTCCCTGAGCGTTACCTGAGTGCTCCCTTCAGGTTATGAAGGAAGCGACGGTCCTGTTCACCGCAACCCGCCAGGAGCCAACTGTCCCCGGCGTGCTCCTCACTATCGCTGCCCGGCCCGGTCGGTGCGCCCGAACTGCAGTGAAACGTCGTCATCTGCACAGTAACCCGCCCGCGGGCGGTGAGTCCGCTTTGTCCTGTGACGTACATCACCGCCCGGCACTCCGCAGTCTTCCGTTACCCGCTTCCCCCCAAGCCCGCGCCGACCCCGCCTCCCCAAGCCCGCGCCGACCCTGCCTCCCCAAGCCCGCGCCGACCCTGCCTCCCCCCCAAGCCCGCACCGACCCCGCCTCCCCCTAGGCCCGCGCCGACCCGCCTCCCCTCCTGAGCCTGCGCCGACCCCGCCTCCCCGCAGAGACGCGATCTGCCACCCTGCGCGCCGTGAGCCGGGACTCCAGTAGTTAACGGCGCTGTCTTGGGTGGTGGGGATCTCCCGCTCAGCGGGCCGGGGCGGCGGTCAGAGTGACCAGGGTGGTCTTCTTCTGGCCGCCGATGGTTTCCCAGCTGAGCTTTACCCGGCTGCCCGGCTGGGACGCAGACATCATCGCGGTCAGCGCGGTGGGCGAGGTGACCGCCTGCCCGTTGACGGCGGTGATCACGTCTCCGCTGACCAGCCCGGCGCCTGAGGCGGCGGTGCCGCACAGCACGCCGTCGACGAGGGCTCCGGAGCTGGCTGGGGCGACGGAGGACGGGACCGTGGTGTCTGCGTCGTCATCAGTGCAGCCGGTGTTCTGCGGCGCCTGACCGTTGCCGTTGCCGTTGCCGGGGCTACCGCCCACTCCGCCGGACCCGTTGCTCTGCTGTTGCTGCTGAATCTGCTTCCGCTGTTGCTGCGCCTGCTGCTGCGGGCTGGAGTTGCTACCCGGCGGGACCAGCACGCCGAGGAAGCCGGGCAGCCCGATCTGCACGGTCGCACTGGCCTGGCCCGCCGCGATCTGATGTGCGACCGACAGCGCGGCGTCGATGGGGATGGCGAAGCCGAGCACGGAGGAGGGGCCCTGTGAGCTCGACGCGTTCGCGGTGTCCATGCCGATCACCTGGCCCGCCGAGTTGGCCAGCGGGCCGCCGGAGTCCCCGGACACGATGTCGGCGTTGGTCTGCAGCATGTCGTGCAGGGTCTCGGTGGTTCCGGTGCTCTCGTCGGTCGGGCTGATCGTCTTGTCCAGGCTGTTGACGATGCCCTCCGCTATGGCCGGTATCCCGCCCTGGCCTTCGGCGTTCCCCAGGGCCAGGACCGGCGTGCCCAGCGTGACCTGCGCCGAGTTGCCGATCAGCACGGCCTTGAGCCGCGAGGCGCCGTTGAGCTGGAGCAGGGCCACGTCATGGGTGCTGTCGTAGCCGAGCACCGTGGCCTGGTAGATCTTGCCGTTGCTGGTCAGCGTCACCCTGATCGACTTGGACCCGTCAATCACGTGGTTGTTCGTGAGGACCAGGCCGTCGGCGCTGATGACCATCCCGGTCCCCTCGGACGAGGTGCCGCCCGAGTACTCAATGGCCGCGTCGATGTCCACCACCCCGGGTTCGACCTTGGCGGCAACCCGCGCCTTGTTCAGCGAGCCCCCTCTGGTGCTGCCGGCGTCGTTCTGCGGTCCGGGAACCTGATGGGAGGAGACGCCGGTGGTGGGGGCGGCCTGGCCGCCGTTCAGCCCGACCGTGGCGGCGGCGCCGAGGCCCGCGGCCATGATGACCACGAGGGCATACACCGCGATCCGGCCCCGCCGGCGCCGCCGGGACGCCCCCGCATCACCCTGAGCCGGGCTTGCCCCGGGGCCGTAGCCCCCGGGGTCGGCCAGCCCGCCGCCTCCGGTACCTCCCGGCCCGCTGACACCCTCGGGTGGGTCTGGCCCGCTGACATCCTGCGGTTGGCCTGGCCCGCTGACATCCTGCGGTTCGCCTGGCCCCCGGACACCCTGCGGCTCGCCTGAATCGCCGAATCCGCCCGCCGACCTTCCGTCCCCGCCTGCTGAGCCGGTGCCGGTCTCGTCGTCCTGCATCCTCATCGCCTTTGCCGTAAAGCGCCTGCGGTCCTACGGGGTTCATCCTCCGGCTACCGGGATCTAGACGACCGCCGCCGCACTCTCCCCTGTTCCTTCCCCGAAGATGGCCGCACTCTGCACACTCCTTGAGGGTTCTCACAGCGCGCATTCGGTTCCGGCCGGAAGCATCACCGGCACAGGGCAGTTCGCGAGCACTCCGGCTGGCGGGCCCCATCGCTGGACGAAAGCGACATACCAGAACAGGCACCTCATCATGGTAAGGTACCCAAAAACGCGATATAACTTGAGTACGGCCCAGGTCGTGGCCGGTGCAGGGAGCTGATATGTCCACACCAACGCAGACGAACGGGCCGGGCCTGTCCCGGCGCGAGGAGATGTCGGTCTCGGGAGACGCGCTCTCCCACGCACCCTGGACGAGCGCCGCCGTTACCGGCGGGATCGTCACCCTGGGCGATTTCGGCTGGCACGTCATCGGGGGCAGCTTCGGGCTTGGCGGCCTCAGCGACGCGCTGTCGCTCGGCGTGGTGGCGTTCTTCGTCGTCGCGGCGGCCGGGGCGCTGTGGCGCGAGCGGTCGAGCCGGGCCCTCCGCTGGGCCCGCGCCAATCCCTGGCGATTCGCGCTAGTACCCGGGGTGGCCGTCGCCGCGATCGTGTTCGTTCTGTCGGTGGTCCTGGGCGGCGGCATCGTCGGCGGGGTCCTCACCGGCGTGTGGCACGGCGCGGTCACGTTCGGCCTGACCGGCGGGGCCGGCACCCTCGCGCGGTCCCGGCGGCGGCGTACCGTCTGACCCCAGGCCGCGCCGACAGGCTTGCGGGTCCCGGCCGCTCCGGTGCCGCGAGGGCCGCGCCGGCCAGGCCGTCAGATGGCGGTACGGCCGCCGTCCACCGCGATCACGGCCCCCGTGATGTAGCTGGCCTTGGGCGAGGCCAGAAAGGCGATGACCTCGGCGATCTCATCAACCTGGGCCGCTCGTCCGAAGAGGGTGGTGGCCCCGAGCGCATCGATGCGCTCGCGGTCGGCTCCGTCGCTGTAGACCGGCCCGGGGGCGATGGAGTTGACCCGGACCCCGGCCGGGCTGAACTCTGCGGCCCAGGACCGGGTCATAGCGGTCAGCGCTGCCTTGGTGGCCCCGTAGGCGGCGCCACCGGCCAGCCCCACGTGCCCCGCCATACTGTCCAGGCTGATGATGCTGCCGGAGCCGCGCTTGGCCATGCCCGGGGCCAGCGCCGCGACCAGCTGGTAGGCCGAGCGGACATTGCTGGCGAACAGGGAATCCAGCACGCCGGGGGAAAGCCGGCAGCACAGTGCCTAGCGCTCCGGGCTCATACCGGGACCGGGTTCGTCGTCGGCGGGCTGGAGCAACATGATCGGGATCTCCCGGCCCGCACTGGCCCGGTATTCCGGGAAATGCGGCCAGTACGCCTCGGCCACTGCCCACCAGCGGGCCTTTTCGGGCCCGGTCAGCTCGCGCGCCCGCATCAGCCGGATCCGGTCCCGGTCCTGCACGCGGACCAGGGGGTGGGCGAGCAGGTTGTAGTACCACTGCGGATTCCGCGGTGCGCCCGCTGCGGACGCCACGGCGGCGTAGCTGCCGTCCTGCTCGATACGGATGACGGGTGTCTTGCGCACCTGGCCGGTCCGGGCGCCCCTCGTGGTGAGGATCACCACCGGCCGGCCTTCGAGCGTTCCGCCTTCGCGCCCGTCAGTGGCCTCGTAGCGGGCCACCTGCTCGCGTACCCGCTCGCTTGGGCTCGGCTGATAGTCCCCGTCGGACGGCTCATTGGTCACGGACATGACTGCCTCTCGGTTCCCAGCGTGCCGGTGCGGCGGATCAGCCGGCCACCAGGTCGAACTCGTTGCCTTCGGGATCGGCGAATGTGGTCCAGCGCGCGGCGCCCTTGTCGATGTCGCGGAGAGGCGTGGCCCCCAGCGACCGCAACCGCTCTGACTCGGCGGCGAACTGGCCGCTGATGAGATCGAGGTGCAGCCGGTTCTTGACCGTCTTGGGCTCGGGTACCCGGTGGAACGCCACCCGCAGCCCCGCGGGCGTCTGGATCGCTGCGTTCTCGGTGGTTGGCGCGCCGCTCACCGTGCCGCCGAGCGCTCGGGCCCAGAAGTCCGCCAGCTTGGCGGCGTCGGCGCAGTCGACGCTCAAGCCGAGTACCGAGATATCAGCGTCAGCATCCACCATGAAATCCTTTAGTTAGACCCGTCTGTCTGTGTGCGGCAACATGCTAGACAGAAAGGTCTGGTAACGTCAAGTCATGCCCGCCAAGCCAGCAAAGGGGCCGACCCCGCAGCAGCGCAGCGCCGCGGCCCGGGCGCGGCTGCTGGCCGCCGCCAGCGAGCTGTTCTACGCCGAGGGGGTCCAGACGGTCGGCGTCGACCGCGTCATCGAGCATGCAAGCGTGGCCAAGGCCACCTTGTACAACGCCTTCGGCGGCAAGGAGGGACTGGTCCGCGCCTATCTGCAGGCCCGGCACGCGGCGATCCGCGAGCGGATGAGCCGTGAGCTGCAGGAGCGCTACCCGACCCCCCGGGAGCGACTGGTCGGCGTCTTCGAGGTCCAGGGGCTCTCTTTCGCCGACCCTGGGTTCCGCGGCTGCGCCTTCGTTGGCGCCAAGGCCGAGGCCCCGCCGGGCAGCGCCGTTGACGAAGTCGCGGACGAGTACCGGACCTGGCTGCATGAGCTGTTCTTCGACCTCGCCCGGCAGGCGGGAGCCATCGATCCCAAGGCCCTGTCCGAGCAGCTCGTCCTGCTCTACGACGGAGCCGGGATCAGCGCTTGGATGGACCACAACCCCGGCGCCGAGAATGCCGCCCGCGCCGTAGCCAGCGCCCTGGTCGCCGCCCAGGTCCCCGCCGTCCGGTGACGGTTCGGACCTCATTTCGCGGCCATGCCTCGGCCGAGGCCATGCTCGCTGGCGGGCCCTATCACCAGGCCGCGCCGGGTGCACTCGTCGAGCAGCCAGGGCAGCGCACCGAGCGCGGCGCGGGCGGAGCCGGACGGCGACGTGGCGTCCGAATCGTGCAGCAGGACGGTCCCCCCGCCGCCCAGGTCCCGCCGCAGCGTACGGACCACTGACCCGGGGGTTGCGCCGGGCGCCCATTCCCGGCCCCAGCAGGTCCACAGCAGCGGGCGCAGCTCCAGCCGCCTGGCCGCGAGCAGCGCTCCGCCGCTCAGCACCCCGTACGGTGGCCGGACGTACACCGGGACCTGGCCGGTTGTTTCGGCGATGACCTCCCGCGCCCGCGCCATATCCCGGAAGGTGTCCTGCGGGCCGCGCAGCGTCAGGTAGCGGTGGTCCCAGCCGTGCACGGCGATCTCGTGCCCGGCCGCGGCGACCTCGGTCCCCAGCCCCGGTGCCGCCGCCGCCATCGAGCCGAGCATGAAGAACGTCGCGCGGATGTCCCGCCGTGCGAGCAGGTCCAGGAAGCCCGGCGTCGACCGGGGATCGGGGCCGTCGTCGAACGTGAGCGCGACGTGCCCGGGATCGCCGTAGCCCGCGAGCCCGCGGAACAGGCGGCGGCGGACCGGGCCGAGGGCGGTAATGCCCGGACCGCCCTGGGCGATGGTCAGCGCCGCCACAGTCAGACCGGGGATGGCCAGGCCGCGCAGCCGGCCTCCCGTAGTCGTATTTCCGCCCATCGCGTCCCTCCTGCCCGCCGGCCGGGGCCCGCCCTGCCCTGGGCCGGGTAAACCGGCATATCATGCACGGGCACTTCTGGTCACCGTCCCACTTCGCCGCGTCCTGCGGTGGTGCGCCGCTGAGCATCATCCGGCAGCACATCGAACAGCAAGAACGCCGGTAAGCGCAACTTCCTGGCTAACCCCGCCCCGAAAGACGGGGCTTGCGTCCCGCAATTTCGGTCAACGGCGGGACCGGCATACCCGCGCGGGCCTTCGTGCCCGCGAGCCCGTCCCGAAGCCGCTGGGAGGAACAGGCCCGATGGAGCCAGACGGCGAGGCGCAGGGCCGGGCCCTGCTCGTTTCGGGTGCGCTGGGCGTGGGCCACGAGGTCACGACGCAGATCTGCGCTGCCTCCCTGGCGGCCCGCGGCTGGTCCGCGCGGACGGTGGACGCGATGCGCCTCCTCGGCCCGCGGGCTGGCGGGGCGGGCGAGCACGTGTTCCGCTCGATGCTTGCCGTACCCGGCCTGTACGACGCGTTTTACTTTGCCGCGCTGCGGCCCGGCACCCGGCTCGCCCGGCTGGCCGACGCCGGGGCCCGCCGCCAGCTCGTGCCCCAGCTGACTGAGTATCTCGACCGCCATCCCGCCGACCTGGCCATCTCGGTCTTCGCCACCGGCGCCTCGGCCATCAGCGCGATCGCGGCCCGGTATCCCGCCCTGAAACATGTGGTGTTCTGCCTGGACGCCACCCCGCACCGGCTGTGGGTGCATCCGCACGTCGACATGTACCTGGTGACCTCGCACGTGGCCGAGTGCGCTGTCCGCCGCTTCCAGCCGGAGGCCAGGGTGCGCATCGTGCCGCCCCCGGTCCGGGCCGCCTTCCACGCGCTGCCCAGCCAGGCCGCGGCCCGGGACATGTTCGGGGTCCCGGGCGGGGCACCCGCTGTTCTGCTGATGTCCGGCGGCTGGGGATTGGGCCCCGTCGCCGCCACGGCGGCCGCGCTCGCGGACGCGGGGATCCATGTCCTCGCCGTCGCCGGGCGTAACACCCGGATGGCAGCGACGCTACGGGCCGCCGCGGTGCAGCGCCCGCGCATCCGGGCGTTCGGCTATACCGACCGTGTCCCGGAACTAATGGCCGCGGCCGATCTCGTGATCACCAGCCCGGGCGATACCTGCGCCGAGGCCCGGGCCGTGGGCCGGCGGCTGCTACTGCTCGACGTGCTGCCCGGCCATGGCCGGGACAACTGCCAGCACCAGCTGGAACGGGGGAACGCCTGGGTGACCTCCGCCGGCCGCGGCGACGTGGTGCGCACCGCTCTCGCCGCGCTGGCGGCACCGGAACCGGCACTGGGTTCGGCGGCCCCGGACGGCACGACCGGCCCGGCGCGCGTCCTGCGCGACTGGGAAGCGGCCTTCTCCGCCGTATTGGCCGAGCTGGGTTTCGGCTCTCCGCCGCCCGCCCTCTAGCCGCCCGCTTTGCTGCCTGCGTTCTGCCAGCCGCACCACCAACCTGCTGAGAGTTAGCAGGTCGGCCTTGGGCCGCAGCAGCTAGCTCGCCTTGGCGTCCTTAGTCATGAGCGCCACTCCCTTGGCCAGATCCGCGGCGGTCACCGCGCCGAACACCCGGTCCACGATGCGGTGCTCCGCGTTGAGGAAGAAAGTCTGTGGCAATACCGTCACGCCGAACGTGCCCGCCGCCACGGCCGCTGGATCGTAAGCCAGCGGATAGCTGACCCCGGCATTCCTGGTGAATGTGACCGCCGCGCTCCGGCTGTCGTTGCTGTCGATGCCCACCAGGTCCACCCGGCCATCCGCGGCGCGGTAGTAGCGGGCCAGCAGCGGAGTCTCCTTGCGGCACGGCGCGCACCAGGAGGCGAAGAAGTTGACGATGACCGGCCGTCCCGCGTACGAGGCCAGCGACACCTGACCGGACGAGCGGCCGAGCGTGGTCAGCGTGAAGTCCGGCGCCTGCTGGTTCGTCGCCCCGCCCGGGCCGACCGCCGAAGTCCCGGTAGCTGACGCCGAGCTGCCGGACGCGGCGGCGACGGCTCCCAGCGCGATGATCGCCGCCAGGCCAAGCGCGAACACAGCGGTCGTCACCTTGTGTGCCAAGGCCGCGCGGTACATGCGGGCCACGGTCTCCCGCAGTCTTCCTGGCATGTCCGCGGTCCCTCGATCTCGGCGGTAAGGGCAGACGGCCGGTCTTCGCGGAGAGCGGCCGCAGATCATGCTAATCGCTCGCCGGTGTGCCGGCCGACGGGACCTCCAGCGCCCCCTTCTCCCGCCCGTCCGGCGGCCCAGCCAGAGTGGGGCCCAGCTCTGCCTGCGTGTCTGCCTGCGTGCCCGCCAGAGCCACCGGCGGCTCCGGCGATCCGGCCTGCGGCAGCCGGACCACGGCTCGCAGACCCGGGCCCGCATCCTCCAGCCACGCGGTCCCGTCGTGCGCCTGCACCGTCGCGCGGACAATGGCCAGGCCCAGCCCGGCGCCGCTGACATCGCCGTCGCGCCGGGCCCGCGCTCCCTCCAGTGTGGTGAACCGCTCGAACGCCCGCTCCGCGTCGGACGCGGCGATGCCAGGGCCATCGTCGGTCACCGTGACCAGGACCCAGCCGTCCGAAGCCCCGGCCGTCACCGTCACCTCGCTGCGGGCGTACCGGACCGCGTTGTCGATCAGGTTGACCAGCATCCGCCGCAGCGCCTCGGCGTCGCCCTCGACCGGGCATTGGCCGGCCGCGGACGCGGACACCGGCACCCGGGCCTGGGTGTAGCTGGCCACCAGCCCGGTCACCAGGGCAGCCAGGTCCGTCACCAGGCGCCCGCCCGCGCCGCCTGCCCCCCGGGCCCGGCGCGGCTGCCCGCCGCGCTCCTCCAGCCGGGCCAGCACCAGCAGATCCTCGGCCAGCCGGGACAGCCGCAGCGTGTCGGCGAGCACGTCCCGCCCCGTCTGATCCCATTCCTGACTGTCCGGATGATCGAGGGCGACCTCAAGCTGGGCGCGCATGCTCGCGATCGGGCTGCGCAGTTCGTGTGCCGTGTCCGAGACGAACTGCCGCTGCCGCTGCTGCGCCGCCTCCAGCCGGGAGAGCATGTCGTTCAGCGTCACGGCCAGGCTGTGCACTTCGTCCCGGGCCTCGGGGACGGGCAGCCCACGCGGCACTCCGGTCGCGGTGATCTGCTCGGCGCCGCGCCGCAGGGCGGTGATCGGCCGCAGCGTAGACCCGGTGATGAGCCAGCTCACCCAGATCATCAGCAGCAGCAGCGCAGGCGTCCCGAACAGCAGCGCGTGCGCCACGGTGGCCAGGCTGTCGATGACCGCGTCGTAGGACACGGCGGCGATGACCGTCTCACCGAGCCGGCCCGGGACCGCCACGACCCGGAGCGACTCGGGCAGCCCGTACGGCCGGCCGTCGAGCAGGACGCCGCTCTGGGCGCGCCCGGCCTGTACCGCCTCGCCCGCCGGCAGCAGCGGCACCAGCCGGTCCGCGCCGGGTGACGCGGCCACGATCCGCCCCTGGGCGTTGATGACCTGGACGACCGCGGTCCCGGCCGCCACTGGCACCGGGTCGGGCAGCCGGTTGGCGTCGACCAGCGCGGCGACCTCCCGCGCGGTCTGCCGGGCGGAGTTGTCCAGGCCCCGATTCAGCGTGATGCTGAGCGTGCCCATCAGCAGGATGGCCACGCCGGCCAGCGAGACGGCCAGGCCCGCCGCGGCGGTCAGCGTGAGCCGGGCGCGCAGGCTGCGGCGGCGCCACCAGACGACCAGCCCATGCGGTCGGCGGCGGGTGCCTGAATCACGGGTCACTGGGCCACGGGTCATCGCGGCACGGCGCCTCAGCCGCCGTCCATGGCGAGCCGGTATCCCGCCCCGCGCAGCGTCTGCAGGGCCGCTCGCCCGAACGGCGCGTCAATCTTGCGCCGCAGATAGCCGGCGTAGACCTCGACTATGTTGAGGTCGGCCGTGTCGGATGTGTCCCAGACGTGGTCGAGCAGTTCGGACTTGGGCACCACCTGGCCGGCCCGCCGGATGAGGTATTCGAGCATCGCGAACTCGCGGGCGGTGAGGTCGATGTCGGTCTCGCCCCGGCGGACGGACCGGGTGCCCGGGTCCAGCGACAGGTCGCCGGCCCGCAGCACGGCGGGCCGGGGCGCGGCGCCGCGCCGCAGCAGAGCCCGGAGCCGGGCGGCCAGGACCACGTAGGAGAACGGCTTGGTCAGGTAGTCATCGGCGCCGAGGTCGAGACCGTCGGCCAGGTCGTACTCGCCGTCCTTGGCCGACAGGATCAGCACCGGGACCCAGTTCTCCTCGGCCCGGAGCCGCTCGCAGACCTGGTAACCGGACAGCCCCGGCAGCATCAGGTCCAGGACGACCGCGTCGTATGCGCCTTCCCGGGCGAGGTGCAGCCCGTCGTCGCCGTCGAAGGCGAGGTCGACGGCGAAGCCCTCGGCCTGCAGCCCGCGCTGGACCGCGCCCGCGAGCCGCCGTTCGTCTTCCACTACCAGCACCCGCACGGTCCTAGTCTGGCTCATGGGGACCGGTGACCGGGCCCACTGCCGCACTGATCACCGGCCACCTCTCAGGGTCATCACAGCCCGGCTGAGGCAACTTGGGTGGTATAGGCGTTATGCAGGGACCCGAACAGGGGCAAGCTGGACGCGGATAGGCGCAGGCAGCAGGAAGAGGGCGACAGGTCGCAATGAAGCAGCTGGTCAATCTGTCCCGAGGCGCGCGCTGGGTGGTGCCCGCCGGGGTCGTGGTCGTGGTCGGGGGTGCCCTGGGCGGGTCGATGATCTCGGTCGCCTCGGCCGCGCCGTCGCTGCCCGCCCGCACACCGGCGCAGCTTCTGGCCTCGGTGGCCGGGCAGACGTCCGCGCCGTCGCTGACCGGCACGGTGGTGGAGACTTCGTCGCTCGGGCTCCCGTCCCTTCCCGGTACGAACAACCCGACCTCCTTGTCCTCGCTGCTCACCGGCTCGCACACGATCCGGATCTGGTACTCCGATCCGACCCACTTCCGGGTCTCGGTGCCGCAGAGCATGAGCGAGAGCGACCTCATCAGGAACGGCAGTAACGCCTGGCTCTGGGAGAGCACCGACAACACGGTGACCCACCTGGCCATCCCCGCCCAGGTCCAGCACGCGAAGAAGCAAGTCCACCAGCCGTCTGCCGCGCCGCCGATGACCCCGCAGCAGGCCGCCGACGAGATCCTGGCCAAGGTCGGCGCGACCACGACGGTCAGCTCCGACACCAACGTGACCGTGGCCGGTCAGGCCGCCTACCAGCTCGTGCTCGCGCCGAAGAGCGCCAGCTCCCTGATCGGCCAGATCCGCATCGCCGTCGACGGGGCCAACGACGTCCCGCTGCGGCTGCAGGTCTTCGCCAAGGGCAGCCAGACCGCGGCGGTTCAGATCGGCTTCACCTCCCTCTCGTTCGTCAAGCCGGCCGCGGCCAACTTCGCGTTCAGCCCGCCCGCTGGCGCGACCGTGAAGCAGGCGACGACCGGCAGCGACGGGGCCAGGCACGCCGGCGGCCAGCAGGTGAGTGGCGCTTACGAGGTCGGCAAGGGCTGGCTGGCCGTCGCCGACCTGCCCAGTTCGGTGCTGTCGTCCGTGACGGCCAGCCAGGCCACCGGGAGCGCAGGCAGCGGTCTGAGCGGGGACACCGGCCCGGTCGTCGGCGCGCTGCTCAAGTCCGCCACCCCGGTCAGCGGCTCGTGGGGTCACGGCCGCCTGCTGGAGACCAGCCTGATCTCGATGCTGATGACCAGCAACGGCCGGGTCCTGGTCGGGGCGGTGACCCCGCAGGTCCTGTACGCCGCGGCGGCCCAGCCGGCCCCGGCCCACACCTCCCAGCCGAAGGCCAAGTGACCGACGTCGACGCCGGCTCGCCGGGCCCCGCGGGGGCGCCCGGCGCAACGGCCGACCCCGCCGCCCCCCGCCGGGACGCTGTGCGCCGGGCGGGAACGGACACCGCGCTGGCCGTGTCCACCACCGGGCTGACCAAGCGGTTCCGCGGTGGCCAGGTCGCCGTGGACCACATCGACCTGGCCGTCTCGCGCGGCTCGGTGTACGGCTTCCTCGGCCCGAACGGCTCCGGTAAGACCACCACCATCCGCATGCTGCTCGGCCTGGCCTTCCCCACCAGTGGCCGCGCCGAGCTGCTCGGGGTTCGCATGCCGGAAGGCACGGTGCGGGTGCTGCCGCACGTCGGCTCCCTGATCGAGGGACCGGCGTTCTACCCGTTCCTGAACGGCCGCGACAACCTGGCTCGCTCAGATGCGGCCGACCGCACCGCCGACCCGCGCACCGCCGCGGACCGGATCAACGGCGCCCTGGACCGGGTGGGACTGCTGGCCGCGGCCGGGAAGCGGTACCGCAACTACTCCCTTGGCATGAAGCAGCGGCTGGCCATCGCGGCCAGCCTGCTCACCCCGCGGCAGCTGATCATCCTTGACGAGCCCACCAACGGGCTGGACCCGCAGGGCACCCGCGAAGTACGGAGCCTCATCCGGGAGATCGCCGCCGACGGCATCACCGTGTTCGTCTCCTCCCACCTGCTGGCCGAGGTCGAGCAGGTCTGCTCACACGTGGGCGTGATGCGCACCGGACGGCTGGTTTTCCAGGGCTCGCTGGCTGAGCTGCGCCGGACCGGTGCCGCGCGCATCCGGGTCGAGACCGCCGACCCGGTGGCCGCCGCCGCCGTGCTGCAGAAGCTCGGGCTGCCGGAGCCGCTGGTCGCCCGTGACGAGGTGACGGCACCGCTCGGTGATTTTGCTGCCGAACAAATCTGTGCGGATCTGGTTCACGCCGGGATCGGGGTCCGCGGTCTGGGAGTCGTCTCACCCAGCCTGGAGGAGCTGTTCGTCGGGCTCACCGGAGAGGGGTACGACGTCGATGGCTGAGGCACCCCCCATCGAATCCGGCCAGTCTGCCGAATCCCCGCTGGCCGGGCCGGGATCGGCGGCCCTGGGCCGCACCGAAGGCCGGCCCGCGGTGGGGCCCGCCCGGGCCTGGCTGCGCTTCTTTTTGTCCGAGCTGCGCCAGGTCTTCCTGCGCCGGCGCAACCTGCTGCTGCTGGCGGTGGTGGCGCTGTTCCCGATCATCATCGGCATCGGGCTGCGGCTCGCGTCGCACCCGCATGGGGGCGGCGGCGGTGGCGGCCTGTCCTTTGTCACCCAGCTGACCGGCAACGGCATCTTCCTCACCTTCATCGCGCTCAGCCTGCTGCTCACCCTGGTGATGCCGGTGGTCGTAGCGGTGGTCGCCGGGGACTCGATCGCCGGCGAGGCCGGCTACGGGACGCTGCGCTACCTGCTCGCCGTGCCGGCCGGGCGCACCCGGCTGCTCGCCGTCAAGTACGCCGTGATCGTCGTGTTCGCGGTCGCGGTCACGTTCGAGGTGTCCGCCGTGGCGCTGGCCACCGGCGCCGTCCTGTTCCCCATCGGGCCCGTGACACTGCTGTCCGGCACCACCGTGTCGCTGGCCGAGGGCATCCTGCGGCTGGTGCTCGTCAGCCTCTACGTGTCGGCGGCGATGGCCGCCCTCGGTGCGATCGGCCTGGCCGTCTCCACCCTCACCGAGCACGCGATCGGTGCCATCGCCGGGCTGGCGATCTTCGTCGTCGCCAGCGAGATCGCCGACCAGGTGCCGCAGTTCGCGGTCATCCAGCCGTACCTGCCCACGCACTGGTGGAACTCGTTCGACGCCCTGCTGCGGGTGCCGATCGACTCCAGCACCCTGCTCAAGGGCCTGCTGTCGTTCGCCGTCTACCTGCTGATCTTCGGCTCGTTCGCGTGGGCCCGGCTCACTACCGCCGACGTCACCAGCTGAAGTCTTCCTCCCAGAACTCCGTCGTCCCGCGCGGGGACGGTTGCGGCCGGAACGGCCCGCCGATACCGTCCGGGTCGCGGGCGGGAGCGTCCCCGTTCCCGGCCCGCTGGTCCTCCTGGCTCCGCAGCTCGACGCGGCGGATCTTGCCTGAGATGGTCTTGGGCAGGTCGGCGAACTCGATCCGGCGGATCCGCTTGTACGGCGCCAGCCTGGACCGGCCGAACGCCAGGATGGAGCGGGCCACCTCGGCCGACGGCGCGAGGCCCGGCGCGAGGCCGACGTATGCCTTGGGTACCGACAGCCGCACCGCGTCCGGTGACGGCACCACGGCGGCCTCGGCGACCGCCTCGTGCTCGATCAGCACGCTTTCCAGCTCGAACGGTGAGATCCGGTAGTCCGACGCCTTGAACACGTCGTCGGTTCGCCCGATGTAGGTGATGTAGCCGTCGGCGTCCCGGCTCGCGACGTCGCCGGTGTGGTAAAACCCGTCCCGCATCGCCTCGGCCTCCTGGGCAGCATCGCCGAGGTAGCCGGTCATCAGGCCGAGCGGGCGCTGGCTCAGGTCGAGGCAGATCTCGCCCTCGTCCCCGGCGTTCCCGCTCACCGGGTCGATCAGGGTGGCGTCGTACCCGGGCAGCGGGCGGCCCATCGACCCGAGCTGGACGGCCTGGCCCGGGGTGTTGCCGATCTGCGCGGTCGTCTCCGTCTGCCCGTAGCCGTCCCGGACGGTGATACCCCAGGCAGTGCGTACCTGCTGGATGACCTCCGGGTTGAGCGGCTCACCGGCGCCCAGGCATTCGCGCAGCGCGCTGACGTCACAGCAGGACAGGTCGGCCTGGATCAGCATCCGCCAGACCGTCGGCGGCGCGCAGAACGTGCTGACCCGCTCCTCGGCGAGGACCTGGAGCAGGGTGTCCGGGGAGAACCGGTCGTAGCCGAAGATCATCGCCGTCGCCCCCGCGTTCCACGGCGCGTAGACGTTGCTCCAGGCGTGCTTGGCCCAGCCGGGGGAGGAGATGTTCAGGTGCACGTCGCCCGGCTGCAGGCCGATCCAGTACATCGTGGACAGATGCCCGGCGGGGTACGACGCGTGCGTGTGCTGGACCAGCTTGGGCTGGGCGGTCGTGCCGGACGTGAAGTACAGCAGCAACGGGTCGCTGGCCTGGGTGGGGCCGTTCGGGGTGAAGTGCGGGCTCGCGTTCCAGGACTCCTCGTACGCCAGCCACGCCCCTCGCGAGGGCGGCCCGGCCGCCTGCGCCGGGGCGGCCGAAGCGGGTGCCGTCCCGCCCCCGGTCGTGGGCGCGACCGCGATCCGGGTCCAGTCCCCGGGCACCTCGCGGAACTTCGGCACGTGCACCGATTCGGTGATCACGTGCCGGACCTGCGCACGGCTGATCCGGTCGGCCAGGTCCGGCGGGCCGAGCAGCGTCGAGGTCGGGATGATCACCGCGCCGAGCTTCATCGCGGCCAGAATGGTCTCCCAGAGCGGGGCTATGTTGCCCAGCATGAGCAGCAGCCGGTCGCCACGCTGGACGCCCACGTCCCGCAGCCAGCTGGCCACCTGGCTGGACCGGGCCGACATGTCGGCGTAGCTGATCCGGGTGCCGCGCTCCGCGCCGCCGCTCCGGCCCGCCTCGCCCGCCTCGGGGCCGGGCGGGGTGACGATGCGCAGGGCCGTCCGGTCCGGGTGCTCGGTGGCGATCACGTCGAACCAGTCGAGCGCCCAGTTGAACTCGTGCAGCTCGGGCCAGCAGAACCCGGCCCTGGCGGCGTCGTAATCATCGCGTTCGCGGAGCAGGAAATCGCGCGCAGCCCGGAAGCTGGCCGCGCCGCTGCGGCTGTCAGTCATGCCAGCCATGGTGGCAGTAAATCCCGCATCCGTAACCCCTTGACCAGCCTGATCTTTGACGTATTGGTCGTCCGGACTGCTGGCCGACCAGGTCGCGGCCAGCGGCCCCGCCCGGGCCAATCCCGGCGGACTGTGCGCGCGTATAACCCCTGTGGCCGCGGCCAAGTGATGGCGGGTAACCCATTGACCACATTGTGCGTTAGAGCTGGTGAGGGGCTTTGGCCCGCCCCCGGGTCCGTCGCGTCCAGACTCATAGGTGGCTGAGAACCAGTGCAGAGACCGTTTCCAGAGGCAGGTAGCAGACTGCCAGGTATGAACACCCCGAAGCGAGACAGCGTCTTGCGTGCCATCGCATCCCGGGCTCGCGGGCACAGCCGGGTCCAGACCGCGACCGCTACGGTCGGGCTGGCCAGCGTGGTGACGGCCGGGGCCATCGCCCTGGCCCTGCCGGGTTCGCACAGCACGACGTCCTCGACTGGCTCCACCTCGTCGGGCTCGTCGTCGGCCGGATCGTCCTCGGGCACCGCGAGCTCAGGATCGACCAAGGTGGGTTCCGGGTCGTCCGGCACCGGCTCGTCGGGTACCGGCTCGGGGTCGTCCAGCTCCGGGTCCGGTTCCAGCTCCGGGTCGTCCAGTTCCAGCTCCTCGGGCTCCGGGTTCAGCAGCGGATCATCCGCGCCGTCGTCGAGCTCGGGTAGCAGCCAAGTGACCTCGGGCGGCTCGTGATGGCCCCGGAGGCTCTGATCCGCCGCCCTGGTGCGGAGCGGGCCAATTCAGAGCCAGCGTATTCAGAGCCAGCGCATTCAGAGCCAGCGCATTCAGAGCCAGCGCAGAAGAATTATCCAGTTTCAGTGACGGCGAGCCGGCGATGGTGGATGCTGTGAACGGACTCACCGCAAGCACCCTGCCCTGGTACGCGAGCCGCGCGACCGGTGTGGTGGCCCTGCTGCTGCTGACGGCGGTGATGGTGCTGGGCATCATCATCAACCGGCAGGGCCGGCTGCCCGGGCTGCCCCGGTTCGGCGTCACCGGCCTGCACCGGAACCTGTCGCTGCTGGCGGTGATCTTCGTCGTCATCCACGTCGTGACGGCGGTCCTCGACACGTTCGTGAGCATCCCGCTGGTGTCCGCGGTTATACCGTTCGCCTCCGGCTACGAGCGCTTCTGGCTGGGCCTGGGCGCGATCTCCCTGGACATCATGCTGGCGCTGATCGTCACCAGCCTGGTCCGCGGCCGCCTCAACCGGAAGGTGTGGCGGGCCGTGCACTGGCTGGCCTACGCCAGCTGGCCGATCGCCTTCGCGCACGGCATCGGCTCCAGCACCGACCTCCAGCACGGCCCGCTGCTCGTCCTCGCCATCGCCTGCGCCGCGCTCATCGCGGCCGCGCTGGCCTGGCGGGTGATCGCCGTGGCCCGGGAGGTCCCGCGGGCCAGGCGGGTCAGCGCGCTGATGGGCCGCTCGCTGGTCACCGGCCCCCGCGGTGCACAGCAGCCAGCGGCCAGCGCCACTCGCCCGCGCAACCCGACCGTCGTCCCGTGACCTCCATGCGCCGACTCAGGAGAGCAGACCCCGAATGAGCGTGCCGACCATGCCCATGCGGCGCAGCGAACCCGCCTTCACCCCCCCTACTCCGTTCGGGCTCGCCCCCGACGGTCTCCCGCGGCTGCTGCCCGCCGGTACCCGCGCGCCGCAGGGGCTCCAGGAGCACCTGGCCCGGCACGGGTTCGTCCCCTACCGGGATGCTCGCCTTCAGCTGGCCGCGGACCTGCGGGCCGCCGGGCTGACCGGCCGTGGCGGGGCCTCCTTCCCGGCGTACCGGAAGCTGGAGGCGGTCGCCGGGGCGCGCGGGCGGCCGTTCGTCGTCGCCAACGGCGCGGAGGGTGAGCCGGCGTCCAGCAAGGACGCGTCGCTGCTCTGGCTGGCGCCGCACCTGGTGCTGGACGGGATCCAGCTCGCCGCCGAGGCGGTCGGCGCCCAGGAGGCGTGCCTTTACCTGCACGACGGCCAGGGTGACCAGATCGCGGCGTCGCTGCGGCAGGCGCTGACCGAGCGCTGGCTGGCGCGCATCGACCGGGTGCCGGTCCGGCTGGCCGGGGCGCCCCCGCGTTTCCTGGCGGGTCAGGAGACCGCCCTGGTCAACGTGCTCAACGGCGGTTTGGCCCTGCCGGCCTTCACGCCGCCCCGGGTCTTCGAGCGGGGGGTGGGCGGAGCACCGACGCTCGTTCAGAACGTGGAGACGCTCGCGCACATGGCCCTCATCGCCCGGTACGGCCCGGGCTGGTTCCGGCAGGTCGGCACTCAAGCCGAGCCGGGCAGCATGCTGGCCACGATCCGGCACGCGGACGGGATGGTCCGCATCGTCGAGGCGGCCGTCGGGACGCCGCTGCGCGATCTCCTGAAGGCCGATTTCGGCACCGATGGGACGCACGGCACGGCGCAGGCCATCCTGGTCGGCGGCTACCACGGGACCTGGCTTCCGGCGCCGGCCGCCGCCGGGCTGACCCTCGACAACGCGGGACTGCAGGCCGCCGGGGCCAGCGTCGGCGCGGGCGTGCTGGTCGCGCTGCCCGCCAGCAGCTGCGGCCTCGCCGAGACGGCGCGCGTTGTCCGTTATCTCGCGCTGGAGTCGGCCGGCCAGTGCGGCCCGTGCCTGAACGGGCTGCCCCGGATCGCGGACGGCCTGGCCGCGCTGGCGGCACCGCGCCCGGACGCACGGGTGCGGACGGACATCGAGCGCTGGGCCAGACTGGTCAGCGGCCGGGGCGCGTGCCACCATCCCGACGGCTCGGTCCGCTTCGTGCGAAGCGCGCTGACCGTGTTCGCGGCCGAGCTCCGCCTGCACGAGCGGGGGGTCTGCTCGGCCAGTTCCCGGCAGCCGTTCCTGCCGCTGCCGGCGGGCGAGCCAGCCCGCGATGAGGACTGGAGCTGAGATGGAAAAGCAGCTGCGCGTCAATCCCATCGAGTGCTCGGGCCACGGCGCCTGCGCCGAGCTGCTGCCCGAGATGATCAGCCTGGATGAGTGGGGATACCCGCTGATCGACCCGCGGCCGGTGCCGCCCGCGCTGGAGCGCCAGGCGCGCCGCGCGGTGAGCAACTGCCCCGTTCTCGCGCTTCACCTGAACCGCCTGCCCTGACCCGCCAGGACAGGCGGCGCGGTGGGGTGTTCCGGTACGGAATGTCAGAGGACGTCGTGACCGGGGTGCGGCTCCGCAGGCACCGTGGCGGGCTCCGCCGGGATACTGCCGAGCCGGCCGGCCTGGAAGTCCTCGAACGCCTGCACCAGCTCCTCGCGGGTGTTCATGACGAACGGGCCGTACGCCGCGACCGGCTCCCGGATCGGCTGGCCGCCCAGCAGCAGGATGTCCAGCCGGGCACTGGGGCCGTCCGCCCGGCTGGCCGCCGAGACGGTGATCGCGTCGCCCGGGCCGAAGGCCGCGAGCTGGCCGGCCTGGACCGGCCGGTGGTCGGCCCCTACGGTGCCGGACCCGGCCAGCACGTAGGCGAGGGCGTTGAAGCCGGCTCGCCACGGGAGCCGCAGCTGAGCGCCGGGGGACAGGGTGGCGTGCACGATCGTGATCGGTGTGTGGGTCACGCCTGGGCCTTCGTACCCGCCGACCTCGCCCGCGATGACCCGCAGCAGTGCGCCGCCGTCCGGTGAGCTGAGCAGCTTCACCTGGCCCGCGCGGATGTCCTGGTACCGCGGCTGGGTCATCTTCAGCTTCGCGGGCAGGTTGACCCAGAGCTGGAACCCGTGGAAGAGGCCGCCCTTCAGCACGACCTCCTCGGGCGGCTCCTCGATGTGCAGGATCCCGCCACCGGCCGTCATCCACTGGGTGTCGCCGTTGGTGATCAGGCCCCCGCCGCCGTTGGAGTCCTGGTGGCGGAAGATCCCGTCGATCATGTAGGTGACGGTCTCGAACCCGCGGTGCGGGTGCCACGGCGTGCCCTTCGGCTCGCCCGGGGCGTAGTCGACCTCGCCCATCTGGTCCATGTGGATGAACGGGTCGAGCTGCTTCAGGTCCACCCCGGCGAAGGCCCGGCGGACCGGGAAGCCTTCGCCCTCGTAGCCCTTCGGCGCGGTCGTGATCGTGCGGACCGGGCGGTCGGCGGAGGTCCCCGGGTCGGGCTCCGCGACGCGTGGCAGGACGAGGGTGTCCTCGACGGTGACGGCTGGCATGTGTCCTCCTCAGCGGCCCGCCGCGGGCGGCTGGCCCGCCCCGGTGCGTCGGGCTCCGATGGCCCTCACAACAATACTTGAAATCTCAACATTCCCGCCAGGGAGCTTGTGCAGCCCTGGGCCCCTGCTGGCCCGGGAGCTCTACCTGTGTCGCCGACCGGACGCCGTGAGCTGTGCCTCCAGCCGCAGTACGTTCTCCGCCGGATCGGGCCTTCGCCTATCAGCCGCCCACTCCTCTCGGGACCTGGCCGTTCACAGCCGCAGGCCGTTCTCCAGCTCGGCCAGGCCCCCGTCCATCAGCCGGAACAGGTCCGCGTTCAGGCGCTCGCCGGTGTAGTCCTCCCACGGCATGGTGACCGAGATGATCACGCCGAAGATCGCGCCCGCGACGGCCCGGACGGCCACGTCGTCGGGGCTCCGGCCGGCGCGCTTGGCCATCGCCTCGGCCATCATCGCGATAGTGCGGGAGAAGTCGTCCAGGGCCCGGGCCCGTACCCCCGGGATCGTCATGGCCAGCTCGGAGGACTGGCGCATCTTCTCCCACTGGTCCTGGTCCATGCCTGTCTGCATTTCGCGCACCGCCGCCCGGACCGCGGCGACCGGGCCCAGCTCGGGTGGCTGGCGGTCGAACGCTTCCAGCATGAGCTGCTCCAAGTCGTCCTGCAAGACGACGTCTTCCTTGGTGGGGAAGTACCGGAAGAACGTGCTCGGCGAGACCTCCGCCGCCGCGGCGATCTGCTCCACGGTGGTAGTGTGATAGCCCTGCTCGCGGAACAGTCGCAGCGCGTGCTCACGGATGGTGGCCCGGGTCCGGGCCTTCTTCCGTTCCCGCAGGCCGGGTGCTGGTCCGGGCGTCTCTGTCATATTCTCAATTCTGC
>Ga0302181_10001057_pt1 | contig 21087 bp, 19 predicted proteins | sample I_Palsa_E3_3_FD_198786 | JGI IMG/M metagenome (GOLD analysis project Ga0302181, IMG submission 198786) | Peat permafrost microbial communities from Stordalen Mire near Abisko, Sweden - I_Palsa_E3_3 | ecosystem: Environmental > Terrestrial > Soil > Palsa > Peat permafrost | place: Sweden...
CGATCCGCAGCGGCTGTTCGAGCACGACGAGACGTACTTGCGGCGGCTCGCTGACCGCTATGCCGCTCGTCCGCGTCTGCGCGCGCTCAACGTGTGCCGCCGCGCTACGCGGCGAGCGTTACCGCGCTGACGCGAACCGCTTGCAGCGCACCGAGCCGGCCGGTCGGCTCGCCGGTGAAGACGCCCGATGACGGCGCGACGTCGTCGTAGTCACGTCCGACGGCGACGACCAAGTAACGCCAGTCGATTGCGCGGCCGATCGTCGGATCGAACGCCGCAACCGCGACCTCGCCGTCCGGGAGCGGCAGCAGGAACTCGATCCAGGCGTGCGTCGCGCCTTCGCCGAGCAGATGACCGGAGACGTAACGCGCCGTCAGCCCGCAGGCGTGCGCGATGGCGATCGTCACGTGCGCGTAGTCCTGACAGACCCCGCGCCGCATGCGAAACGCGACCGATGCGGTGGTGAAGATATCGGTGACCGATTTGGTGTAGATCATCTCGCGATGCACGAAGCGCACGATCGCTTCGGCGCGCTCGGCTGGACGCGGGTAGAGCGCACGAATCGCGGCCGCGGCGTCGGCGAGCTCTTCGTCGACGCGAATCAGCCGGCGCACGCCCCCCAGGGCGAGATCGCGGAGTTGGGCGGGATCGGCGCGATGCGGGCCGAGCCTGCTGTCACGGACCACCTGCGAGCGCAGCGCGAAGCTGATGCTGCGTTCGACGTGCGAGACGGCATAGTCGACGACGTCATTGCCGAACGGGTCACGATCGGCGCGGGCGCGCGCTTGCGGGGTCACCGAGAGCCGTTGCGAGAGCCGGCGCTGGTCGCCGTGGAGATCGCGCGGCACCACCACGAGCCGGTGCCGCAAGTCGCGAATAGGCGAGTCGTACTCGTAGCAGATCGACTGCTCGACGTCGTAGGTCACCGCCACGACCGAGTTCCAGTCGAGCGCATCGTGGTCGATGAACGCTTCGCCGCTCATGCGGCGCTCAGGTCGGCACGCACCGTCATAGTATGTAACGTCGCGCCCCCGAAGGTCGTTACCATCGCCACGTCGAGGGCATCCCGGCCCCGCGCGATGACCACGCGCCCCTTGCGGCGTTCGTTGTTGCGCGGATCGAACGTCCACCAGACGCCGTCGAGATAGGCCTCGAGCCAGGCGCAGAAGTCCATCGGCAGGTCCACCGGCGGAACGTCGATGTCCGGCATGTAGCCGAATACGTACCGGGCCGGGATATTCATCGCGCGCATGAAGGCGATCGCGAGGTGCGCGAAGTCGCGGCAGACGCCGGCACGCGCTTCAAAGACCTCGACCGCCGTCGTCGACGACGTGCTCGAGCCGTAGCCGAAGACCACGTGATCGTGGACGAAATCGCAGATCGCTTGCACGCGCGGCCAACCGGGTGGCGTGGCGCCGAACAGCTCCCACGCACGGTCTGAAAGCAGGTCGGAGAGGCAATAGCGGCTCGGCATCAGGTACACGAGCACGTCGTCCGGGAGAGCGTCGACGGGCGCTTGGTGGGCATCCGGGGCGAACGCGTCGACCGTCGCCGGGACGTCGACCGTCGCATCGTAGCGGACGCGCGAGCGACCGGGTCCGATGACCAGACGCCGGCAGACGTTGCCGTAGCCGTCGATGTAATCGTGAAAAGGGGCCGAGGGTTCGGTTTCCCATCGCTCTTCGAGGACGAATTGCTGGGGCTCCGACGGCAAGGGCCGCACGAGAAAGATCGCCGGTGTCGGCACCGCCGTCTCATATTCGAAGTCACAGCCGACATCGAGCTTCATTCGCGTTGCGAGCGTCCTCCCCGCCGACCTGTTGCGTGCGTCCTTGGGGGTCCCTTTTCGCCAAATGTCCTACGTCCTGAAACATCACGCAGCGAACCGAGCCGGCGCGCGTACACGTCGGTGAACTCGGCGCCGAGCAAAAACAGGTACGACGAGTAATAGAGCCACAGCAGAATAACGATCAGCGACGCCGCGCTGCCATAGGTCCACGGCAGGTTCACCGACGCGAGATAGAGGCCGATTGCAAGCTGCGCGAACGCGAAGCCGATCGTGGTCGTGAAGGCTCCGATCCAGAGATCGCCCCAAGCCAGCGCGTCGCCGGCGAGCCAGCGGAACAGCGTTGCTACGACCGGTGCCAACAGCAGTGCGCCCAGGACGGCGATGCCGGCCCGCGCGCCTACCGACGCAAGAGCGCCGTGGACCCCGGCGCGATGTGCCGCCGCCACGAACGCCGCGCTGCCGAAGATCAGCACCGTCATCCCCGCCATGACGATCACGGCCAGAATGGCAGCAGCGAGGAAGGCAGCGACCGTGCTTGCGGCGCCGGTACGCCGCACCGCCGGCGTGTTCCACATCAGATGCAGTGCCCGCTGCAGCGCGTAGAAGAGGCGGGATCCGCCGAAGAGCGCGATGCCGGCGGCAACGATCGTCGGCAGGATCCCGCCGGTCGGTTCTTGGGCATGCGCCGCGACGCCGTTGAGCGCGCGCACGCCGCCATGGCCGACGATCGGGTCGATAATGAACGCCAGCGCGTGCAGGACGGTCTGCTCGCCCCCGAACATCTCGGCGATCCGCAGCGCGATGACGAGCAGCGGCGCGAGCGCAAGCGCTGCGAAGGCCGCCATCGCCGCAGCGTACAGCCACCCGTCGTCGGCATTCCACTTCGCGTAGGTGTCGCGAAGCAGCGGGCCGAGCTGATTCGCGACCGCCCTCACGCGAGCGCTTGATAGACCAGCGCGCGCATCACCGAACGATAATGCACGCGCTCGAGCGGTGCCTGGAGCATCAGAACCGCGACCAAGCGCTCTGCGGGATCGACCCAAAAATAGGTGCCGGAGATACCCGACCACGTCACGTCGCCCACCGAGCCGGGGGCGGGATTGCGGCCTGCATCGAGACGGACGCTGACGCCGAGTCCGAAGCCTTGCCCAAACCGCGGATACGGCGCGGCGATTCCGAGTTCAGGCGTGAACGGACCGAATGCGATCCCCGGCGCGAGGTGATTGCTCATCATCAGCGCGACGGTCTTACGACCCAGCACCTGCGTCCCTTCGAGCGTCCCGCCGTCGAGCAGCATCTGCGCGAAACGGCCGTAATCCGAAGCCGTGGTGAGAATGCCCCCACCGCCGGAGAACCAAGCCGGGGGCAGCTCCGGATCGTAGAGCGCGTTGAGGTCGGGTCGTTTCCCGGTAACCGGGTCGATCTGCGGGAGCGCGAGCCGGCTGGCGTCGGCGAGCCGGAAGCCCGTGTCCGGCATCTGGAGCGGTTCGGTGAGGCGTTCGTGCAGCGCGCGATCGAGCGGCCGGCCGTCGACGACTTCGATCACGGCGCCGAGGACGTCGATCGACATGCCGTATTCGAACGTTGATCCCGGCTGGTACGCAAGCGGCAACCGGGCCAGCTTCTCGATCATCTCGGCGTTGGTTTGGCGGAGATCGAGCATATCGGCGGCGCGATACGCGCGCTGCACGAGCGAATCGCCGAAGCTGCCGTACGTGAAGCCTGCTGTGTGCCGCATGAGATCCTGGATCGTGATCGAGCGCGCGGCTGGTTCGAGTTCCAGCGTCCGCGTCCCGTCCGCCGCGATACGTTCGACGCCGACCATCAGGCCGGTGAGTGCGGGAAGATAGCGCTCGACGGGCGCCGCTAGCTGCAGCCGGCCCTCCTCGACCAGCGTGAGCGCGGTCGCGACGGTCAGCGGCTTCGTGAGCGACGCACCGCGGAAGACCGCATCCCGCGCCATCGGAACGCCGCGTTCGCGATCGAGAAAACCGATCGCCTCATAGCACACCGGCGTGCCGTCATGTGCGACGTAGAGGACCGCACCCGGGATCGCGCCGCGTTCGACGTCGCGCGTGAAGGCGTCGACGAGGCGCTGCAGCCGTTCGGCGACGAACCCCACCGGCCGGCTCAGTGCGCCGCCGGGGCGCTCCGCCGGAGCGCACCCGCCAATCCGCCCGGCACGAACAGGACGAGCACGATAAAGAGGAGGCCGAGCAAGAACAGCGGCTCCGAAAGCGGCACGCGCGCGAAGGCCGGGAGTGCCTGCACGGCCGGCGCGTTCGCGAGCGCCACCAGCCGGAAGTCGAGATATTCGTACACGATGCCGCCGAGCACCGCGCCCCACAACGTGCCGACGCCGCCGAGTACGACCATCACCAGCAGCGCGAGCGTGAAGCCCGAGGTCGTGATCTGCGGGTTCGCACCGCCTTGCAGGAGCACGTAGACGACGCCCGCGGCCGACGCCAGCATCGCCGAGAGCACGAACGCACCGAGCTTGAAGAGGTACGGATTGAGACCAAGCACGGAGATCCGCCGTTCGTTCTCGCGGATTGCCTGCCACACGCTGCCGGCCGGCGAGTCGACGGCGCGCCGCGCGACGGCGTACGCGACGAGCAGCAGCGCGAGCGCGATCCAATAGAGGTTGTGGGTGTTCGGGACGCCGACCAGCGGAGCGGGAAGCGCATCGGCGCCGAGCGAGAGCCCTTCCTCACCGCCGGTGAGCCCAAACGGGTTCTGCATCACGAGGATCGAGCCGGCCTCAGCGAACGCGAGCGTGACCATCGCGAAAGGGATATCGCGCATGCGCAAACAGATCGCGCCGAGCACCAGCGGCAGCACGAACGCGGCGACGGCGGTCAGCACGAGCGCGCCGGCGATCGACGCATGCAGACGCGTCAGCGCGATCGCGAAGACGTACGCACCGGTCGCGAAGTAGAGTGCGTGCCCGAACGACAGCAGCCCGACGTAGCCGAACAAGAGGTCGTAGCTGAGCGCGAGCGTGCCGAACACGAAGCACAGCGCGAGGACGTTGAGCGTTCCCGGCGCATCCAGCGGCTGTTCGAAGACGCCCGGCAGGCGCAGCCCGATCCAGGGCAGCGCGATCAAGAGCGCCAGGACGACGAGCGCGATCGCGAGCACACGGCGGCTCATCCGGGCGCGCGACCCCATATGCCGCCGGGACGCGCCAGCAACGTGACGGCGAGCAGGATGACGACGGCGAAATCACCGACCCCGGCCGCGGCGTAGAAGTTCAAGAATTGCTGGAGGACGCCGACGATGATCGCGGCGACGGCCGAGCCGGCGATCGAACCTAAACCGCCGATCACGGTGACGATGAAGGCGAAGATCAGCATCGACGTCCCGCGCACCGGATCGATCGTGCCGTAGTACGCCCCGGCAAGGACGCCGCCCAGACCGGCAGCCATCCCGCCGATCGCGAACACGAGCGTGAACGCGCGTTGCACGTCGATCCCCAGCGCCTCGACCATCGAGCGATTTTCAACGCCCGCGCGGACGATGAGCCCATAGCGCGTGCGGCTGAGAAACAGCAGCAGCAGCACGAGCACCACGACGGCTCCGAGGATCACCAGTAGGCGCCCGTTGGTGATGTTTGCGCCGAGGATCGCGGTCGTTCCGGTCAGCGCGTCGGGCAGCGCGACTTGCTTGGGATCGTTGCCGTAGATGCCTTCGACGAGCGCGAGCGCGCACAACGAGACGCCGACCGTCATCAGCACCTGACCGACCGGCCGCGCGTAGAGCGGCCGGATCAACACGACCTCGGTCAGCGTCGCGAACACGCCGCCGGCGACGATCCCCGCCACCAGACCGGCGAGCCACGACATCCACGGCGAGGCCGAGGACAAAGCGGTGCTCGCGCTCCAGCCCGCATACGCACCGGCCGTAAAGAAGGCGCCGTGCGCGAAGTTCAGCACGCGCATCAGGCCCCAGATCAGCGACAGGCCGGCCGCGACCAAGAAATAGAGCGCGCCCAAACCGAGACCGGTGATCAGCAGCAGCACGACGTCGCTCAGATGCATCAGTGCGCGGCTCCCGCGACGATGCCGAGGTGCGTCCGCGCCAGCGCGGGATCGTTGATCAACGCGTCGACCTCGCCGATGAAGCTGACGCGCCCCTGATCGAGGACGACGACGTCGCGCACCAGCAGCTGCGCCACGCGCAGGTTCTGCTCTACCAGCACGATCGTGACGACCTCGGCTGCGCGGCGCAGCGCGTCGACGACGTTGCGCACCACCAGCGGCGCCAAACCCTTCGTCGGCTCGTCGATCAGCAGAATTTGATTGCCGGCATTGAGCAGCGCGCGCGCCAGCGCGACCATCTGCTGCTGTCCGCCGGAGAGCGTTCCGGCGCGCTGCGAACCGCGCTGCTTGAGCTCCGGAAAGAGTTCGTAGACGAGATCGTAGCGGTGCGGTGATCCGCTGCGTTCGGCCAAGCGCAGGTTTTCGGTGACCGTCAGCCCGGCGAACACGTCACGATCTTCGGGGACGTACCCGACCCCGCGACGGACAACTTCATACACCGGGAGCCCGACCAGCTCTTCGTCGCCGAGCCTGACGCTGCCGGAACGCGGAACCAGGCCCAAGATCCCGCGCAGTGTTGTCGTCTTGCCGACACCGTTGCGCCCCAGCAGTCCGGTGATGCCGCCGCGGCGGACGTCGAACGACACGCCGTGCAAGATGTGGGACTCGCCGATGTGCACGTCGAGGTCTCGCACGGCCAGCAGCGTCTCGCCTGCGTTCACAGGGGATCTCCGAGGTACGCTGACTGCACCGTCTCGTTGGCGGCGATCCGCTCGGGCGTGTCGATCGCAAGCAGCGTGCCGTGATGCATCACGGCCATGCGATCGGCAAGACCCATCACCAGATCCATGCGGTGTTCGACCATGACGACCGTGGCGTGGCCTTCGCGGTGAATGCGCTCGATGACCGCGACGAGATCGGGGATGTCTTCGACGGCCATCCCGGCCGTCGGCTCGTCGAGCAGCACGACGCGCGGTTCCGTGCAGAGCACGAGCGCGAGGTCGAGCTTCCGCTTTTCGCCATGCGAGAGCGCACCGGCGGTCACGTCGGCGCGCTGCAGCAGACCCACGGCGGCGAGCGCCGCCTCGGCTCGTTCGCGCGGCACGCGCGCGCGCGACGCGCTGCTGAGCACGTCGCCCGACCCGCCGAGGTGCGCCTGCGCCGCGATGCGCGCGTTTTCGAGCGTCGAGAGGCCGGCGAAAATGCTGGAGGTTTGGAACGTTCGCCCGAGCCCGAGGCGCGCGCGCGCATACGTCGGCGCGTGCGTCACGTCGCGGCCGGCGAACGTGACGCTGCCGCTCGTCGCGTTCGCAATCCCCGAGAGCAGATTGAAGAGCGTCGTCTTCCCGGCGCCGTTGGGGCCGATGACGACCAGAAACTCGCCCTCACGTACGTCCAGCGAGACGTTGTCGACGATCGGAACGGCACCGATCCGCAACCCCAATCCTGCGGTGCTCAGCACCGGCGGCCGCTCCGCTTCGCTCACCGCCGGACCCATACACCAGGCGGGCCGGAATTCCGCCCCCGGCCCAGTCGAGATGCTTTAGATGAAGCCGCGGGCGGGAAACGGGCTCTCGCGCTGCAGCCAGTTGGCCGGCGCGTACGCCGCACGGCCGTCGACGAAGTGCAGGGTGTACGCGTGGCGCGAACTCTCCGAGCGGTTCGGCGCGCTGTAGTGCGGCAGCAGTCCGTGCAGCACGACCAGCGTTCCGGCTTCGACCTCGACCGGCTCCGCTTCCGACGCACTCGGCCACGGGGTCGCATCGAGACGTTCGAGCCTGCCGCGGCCGGCCTCGACCACGAACTGCTCGCGCAGGGGGGTGCGGTGCCCGCCGCGCTGCACCCACAGGCAGCCGTTGGTGACGTCGGCGCGCTCGAGCGCGAACCACAGCGTCGTCACGGTGATCGGCTCGGTCAGGAAGTACGTCGCGTCTTGATGCCAGCGCACCTCACCGCCGATGCGCGGCTGCTTGAAGATGTACATCGACTGGTAGACGCGCGGATCGTCGCAACCGAGGTCCGCGGCGAGCGCCGCCAAGTGCGGGCCGTGCGAGAAGGTCGCGAACACGTCGTCGAGCTCGTGCATCGCGTGGCCGATCTTGTTGATCGAAAGGTCCTTCGACTGACGCAGCGCGCCGCCGGCGTCGAACGCCTCTTCTTCAAAGAAGCAGCGAATCGTCGTGCCGGAAGACAGGAAGTAAGCGTCCGATTTCGTCGCCGCCTCATCGCGCGTCGAAAACACCGGCGCGGCCGCGCGCGGATCGAAGCCGGCCACGATTGCGGCGGCGCGCGCACGCAGTGCCGCGATCTGGTCGCCGGTGACGAAGTCCGGCAGCACCAGAAATCCGTCGGCGGCAAAGCGGTCCTTCAGCGACGCCGTGGCCTGCATGCCGCAACGATTCGCCCAGCCTGCGGCGACTCTTTGCGCGCTGCGCCTCAGCCGGCTTGCGGCACCTCATAGGCGGTGGCGAACGCAAAGCGCGGCTCGCGCGTCCCGGCAAAGAACGCTTCGACGTCTTCGGCCATGCGCGCGCAGCCCGCGCCGTCGAGCGCGTAGTCCGGATAGGGCGCGCGCCGGTACACGGGCACGGCGGGAGCGCCGCTCACGGCATCGTGGAACGGGCGGTCGACGAACGCCGCTTCCGCGGTACCGTCGCCGCGGAGCGCGACCACAACCATGCGGCCGTCGCACGACCAGCGCACGACGTCGCCGTCACGATCCACGCGCAGGCTCTCGCCCGGCCACGACGCTTCCATGCGCCGAAGCGTAGCGCGCGGCACGACGGCGTGGCACCGGCCACGAGTCCAGGTCGCGCCGGGGGCGTTTGACGATGCGGCTAAGCGGCGGCGATCAGACGGGCGGCGATGGTGGCGCTGACCGCTGCCGGGCCCGCATCGCGATACGGAAGCGAGAGCTTCTCTCCGTCATCGAACGAGATCGCGACCGTCGATTCGTTCGTGTCGAGTGCGGCCACGACGGTGCCGCCCGAGCCGACCCACATCGCTGAGTCCCAGGAGAGCTCTTCCGTCCGCACGGCGTTGCCCAGGCGGCCGTGAAGATCCGCGTTTACCGAGTCGATCCATTGGTCGAATGTCATACGAATGCCGTGATCCCTTAGCCGTTTGTCGAACCACAGTGAAGCATACCCCGCCGGACGGCACCCTGGCAAGCGAAACGGCGGCCGTCGAGCTGACGGCCGCCGTTCGGCTGCGGGTGAGGCCGGAGGCGTCCTCAGCCCGGGCGATGGTCGCCGTGCGAACTCGAGTGCACGGCGTGCGTGGTGCTGCTGCTTCTCGCGGCGGACCGGTACGTCCGCACGGAGGAGCTCCGCGCCGGAGCGCTATACGACCGCGGCGCCGCGCTGTAGCCACGCGACGGAGCGCTGTACGAGCGCGCCGTCCCGGTCCCGGAGGTGCGGTAGCCGTATCCGCCGTTCGGGAACCCTCCGGTGCCCTCGCGGGAGGAGGCCGGAACGTTGCCCGTGCCGCGACTGTAGGTCGGGACGTTGCCCGTACCGCGGCTGTAGCTCGGAGCGTTCCCGGTTCCGCGGGTGTAGCTCGGGACGTTGCCGGTCCCGCGGGCGTAGCTCGGAGCGGTGTTCGTCCCGTGCGTGCCCTCGAGGGCGCGGTTCTCGCCGAAGCGCGTCCAGGCGTCGCCGGACGAGCGGGCGGGGGCGCCGTCCGCGTGGTACGCCCCGCCAGCGGTTGACCCGTAGGCCGAACCCTCGTGCCCCGAGCTCAGCGGCAGGTGGGCCGCGTTCGCGTAGGCGGCGCGCTGCTGCTCGAACGGGACTCGTTGCACCGGCGCCCCAGAGCCGGCGAATTCATGCGCAGCGAAACTCCCCCGCACCGCGAGCCCCGGCGCGACGTGCGCATTCGAGAAGCGCAGGTTCGCTTGCGTGGGGACGACGGGCAGCGCGCCGCGGATCGCCTGAACGTCGTGCAGCTGCGCCGCGGCGACGACCATCGGATGACCGAAGCTGCCGCTGGTGAAGCGCCGCCCGGGGACGGCCGTCACGCCGTACTGCGCGTTCCGGTAGGTATGCACGAACGCTTCGTTACTGATGTAGACGTTGACGCCGCCGCCCCAGTGGTTGCCCCACCACGGATGGTACGGCTCGTAGGGCGCGAGCGGCACCCAGCCGATGTTGACGCCCAGCCCGCCGCCGGCATAGCCGATCCCGACACCGCCGCCGAAGGTGACGAAGCCGACCATAGCCGGACGCCAGATCGGAACGACCGGTCCGGGCCGCGGCGGATACCAGGCCCAGCCGTAGGCCGCGCTGTGGTACCACGCGCCGTAATGATAGGGAGCCCAGCCCCAGGCTTCGGTGCCGACCCAGGTCCAGCCGAAATTCGCTTCCCAGACCCAGCTGCCGTCACGGTAGGGCGCCCAGTCCGGCGGGACGTTGGTCGGCGTCCAGACCTCGCCGTAGCTGGGATCGGCAACCCAGTTGCCGTTCGCGGCCAGATCGGCAACGCCGGTGATGTCGGGATCGACGTAGCGATCCGATCCGAGCGCCTGCTGGAAACTGGCGTCACGCTCGGCATTGAACTGATCGAAACCGTCGGCCGCGATCTCGGCTTGGCTGACGATCGAAGGCGCGGAAGCGGGACCCTCCGCGACGAGCGTCGTGCCGGGGGTCAGCGATTGCGCGCCTTGCGGAGCGATGATCTCCGCGTCGCCCGAGCGGACGGTGACGAGCGTTTGACCATCGGGGGTAACGCTGACGCGATAGCTCCCGCCGGCGCGCGGCCGGACGGAGATCGATGGCGTATCGATGTTCGACGAACCGTCGGTGCCGCGCAGCAGCCGCAGTTCGATCGTGCCGGCCGCCAGCTGGATCGCGCGCGCATCGTTCTCGAGATGCGTGAAACGCATCTGCACGCCGTCACCGAGGCGAACGACGGTACCGCCGTCGATTTCCACCTCGGCGCGTGAATCGTCGCCGGTCGTCAGATAGTCTCCGGCCAGGACGGGCGCGTTGATCACCGCTGCTGACGGAGAGGTGGCATCGCCGCGCTGCACCGCGACCGAGCCGGAGATGAGGCTGACGCGCGCGACGCCGACATTTGCCATGTCGTCGTCATCGGCGAGCGCAGCACGGGGACCGATGAGCGGGATGGTGAGCGCAACGGCTGCGGCGAGCAGCGCGAACCGTCGCGGAAGCGAAGATGAATGCATAAGGAAGCCTCGCGGAAGATGGTGATCTGCCAACGACAGATTACTGCGCCGAGGCCCCGCTGCGGCCATCCCGGGCGCGACCCTCAGCGTACTTTAATCCCCCACAAATGGCGTACGCTCGCTGACCTGCCGAAGTAATAGAGAAGCCCCGCGCTCTCTGCATGCGCGGTGCGCTTTTCCCGTCGAGGAGACCGCCATGAAGCTCCCCCTGCTTCTCCTATCCCTCGCGTTCGCCGGACCGGCAATTCCGGCGCTCGCGGAAGACGCCTCGCCATACGGAGCCGTCCCGATGCGTGCGCTCGCACCCGCCGACGAATACTTCGGGCGCGCCCGCATGAGCGTGCTCGGTATCGCCAACACGATCCGCGACGCCGGATTGCGGCTCGACGAGGGTGCCGCGCCGCCGTCGATGGTCGACGGCCCGTTGGCGTTCGTCGCCGACGCGATCCGCGATTGGGAACGCCAATTTCCACGGGATCCCTGGATCGCGCGCGATCTTTACGCACTCGAAACAGTGTATCTGCGCGCGCACACCGAGCAGGCGTTCACGCTCGCGCGTGCGACCGAAAACTGGCTCATCCGCGATTATCCCGAGTCGCCGCACACGCGCGACGCGCGCATCGCGCTCGGCGATCTGCCGAGCGAAGATGGAACGTTAACGGTCGACGCGTGGGGACGATTCGCGGATATGCGCGCTCCGCTGCCGCCGCACTAGCGCTCGAGAACGTACGTGCCGGGGGCGTCCGCGAGAGGCGGGTAGCGCGGCGACCCCAGCGCGTCCGGAGCTGCGGTGCGTTCGGGTGAACGCTCCGCCAGCCACGTCTGCCAATCGGGCCACCACGAGCCTTCGTGTTTGGGCGTCGCTGCCAGCCACGCGTCGGCGCTGGGTGCCGTCGCGCTATCCGGATCGGCGCCCCACCAGGCGGCCTTCTTCTTTGCCGGCGGGCTGATGATCCCGGCGATGTGACCCGAGGCGCCGAGCCGGAACGTCACCGGACCGCCGAACGCCTGCGTCATCGCATAGACGCTGCGCCACGGCGCGATGTGGTCTTCCGACGTCGCGACGCAGTACGTCGGCACGCGCACGCGGCCGAGGTCGAGCGGCACGCCGTCGACTTCCAGCACGTCGGGTTTGATGAGGTTGTTTTCCAAATACATCTGGCGCAGGTAGTACGAGTGCAGCCGCGCCGGGATGCGCGTCGCATCGGCGTTCCAGTACAACAGGTCGAATGCCGGCGCGTCCTTGCCCAGCAGATACCGGTTGACGGCGACCGACCAGATCAGATCGTTCGCGCGCAGCAGGTTGAAGGTGTCGGCCATCTCGCGCCCGCTGAGAAAGCCGTTGTCGTTCATCCGCTCCTCGATGTACGCGATCGATTCTTCGCTGATGAAGGCCTGCACGTCGCCCGGGTCGCTGAAGTCGACCAGCGTAGCGAAGAACGTCGCGCTCGCGATCAGATCCGATTCGGTGCGCGCGAGATACGCGAGGAGCATCGCGAGCAGCGTCCCGCCGATACAGTAGCCGATGGCGTCGACCTGGTCGCTGCCGGCGATGCCGGCGGCCACGCGCGCCGCCGTCAGCGGGCCCAGCCGCAGATAGTCGGCCATGGTCAGGTCGCGCATCGAACTGTCCGGATTTTTCCACGAGACGACGAACGTATTGCGGCCGGCGTCGACGGCGTATTGCAGAAAACTGTTCGACCGCTGAAGGTCGAGCACGTAGAACTTGTTGATCCACGGCGGGACGACGATCAGCGGCCGCGCGAAGACGTCGGGCTGCGTCGGCGCGTACTGAATCAATTCGATCAGCTCGTTGCGGAACACGACCTTCCCGGGCGTCGTCGCGACGTTGCGTCCAACCGCGAAGGCGCTCTCGTCGACGAGCGCCGGACGGCCTTCGTTGTCGCGCGCGTCGGCGATGACGTTGCGCAGGCCGCTCTGCAGGTTGGCGCCGCCCGTGCGCAGCGTCGCCTCGAGCACGTCCGGGTTCAGCCAGGGGATGTTCGTCGGGCTCATCGCGTCGAGGAATTGGCGCGTAAAAAAGCGCACGCGGCGGCGCGTCTGCGGATCGAGATCGTCGGCCGTATCGATCGTCTGCATCACCGCCTCGGATGCCAGCGCGAACGCGCGCTTGAGCGCGTCGAGATACGGGTTTGCGCGCCACGCCTCGTTCGCAAAGCGCTTGTCGTCGGGCGGCTCGGCCTGCGCCGCGCGCGCGGCGCCCGGGTCGCCGCCGGCCTCGAGGGCGGAACGCATGGTCATCTCGGTCAGCGCGCGCCCGAAGGCGAGCTGCGCGTCGACGAGGCCCTGCGGATCGGAAAGCAGCGAGCGCCACAGCGCACTCGAGCCGGCTGCGATGCCGAACGGGTCGAACGGGTTCGGTGTCGATTCCGCCATGCCGATCGCGCCTCCGGGCGCGGGGAATGCGGTTTCGGGACGTCCGTGAATCCAGCCTCCGGCGGTGCGCTTAGGCGCCGGGAAGAATCTCCGCACCGGAGGCGAGGAAGGCGCCCACGCGCGCGAGGACGTCGCGCCGGCGTTCGCGGTGCGGCGCGTGACCGACCCCGGGGACGACGAAGGTCTGCGTCTGCGGCGCGCGCGCCGCGATGCGCGCGACCTGGTCGAGGGTGCCGTACTCGTCGCGGTCGCCTTGGATGACCAGCAGCGGACACCGGATCGCCGTCGCGTACGCTTCGATGTTCCAGGCGCGGAACCGCGCATCGAGCCAGACGTCGTTCCAGCCGCGAAACGCGCCGGCCGGATCCGCGTGATAGCGCGCCAGGCGAGCCGGCAGATCCGTCGTTTCCCACGCGCTGCGCGCCTGCTCGATGCTCGCCACCGAGAGGTCCTCGACGATGACGTGCGGCGCTTCGAGGATCAGCGCCGAGGCAAGGTGCGGATGGGCGCCGGCCGCGATCAGCGCGATCGAAGCTCCGTCGCTGTGACCGAACAGGACCGGCCGTTCCAGACCGAGCTGCGCGACCAGGCTGGGGAGCACGACCTCGCCTTCGCGATGCATATAGCGCACGTCGCGCGCGCCCTCGAGCGCCTCGGATGCGCCGTAGCCCCAGCGCGAGTACGCGACGACGGAGCGGCGCGTGCGGGCGGCCAGTTCGGCCGGGAAGTCGCGCCACATCGCGACCGAACCGAGCCCCTCGTGCAGCAGTACGATGGCCGGGCGGCTCGCGTCGCCGGTGTAGCGCGCGACCTCGAGCCGGCGCCCATCGACGACCAGCTCGAAGCGCTGCGGCTCGCCGCTCGTCAGGGCGTCCATTGCGTCGCGGCGGGAGCACCGGTGTTCCGAGCGGGAAGCATGCGCGCGCGATGAGACCACCTGCGAGCCTCGACGACGACGGCGACGAACGCTTTCTGCGGCGGCTCGGCGAGCGCGTGCGCGAACTGCGGACGGAACGCGGCGTGGCGCGCCGAACGCTGGCTGCGGAGTCCGGACTCTCGGAACGCTATATCGCCCAGCTGGAGAGCGGGCGCGGCAACATCTCGGTGCTGCTGCTGCGCCGGCTGGCCGGCGCGCTGCAGGTGCCGCTGCGCCGTTTGTTGCTCGACGAGCCGCGGGAGTCGGAAGACTTGACGCACGCGGCCGAGCTTCTGCGCCGGCTCGACCCCAGCCGCCTGTCGGCGGCGCGCGCGTGGCTCGCCCGCACGCTCGCGACGCCGGAGGCGGCGGAGCGTCGCGGCCGCATCGCGCTGATCGGTCTGCGCGGCGCCGGCAAGACCACGCTCGGGAGCGCGGCTGCGGAGCGGCTCGGCGTACCATTTATCGAGCTCGACCGTGAAGTCGAACGCGCCGCCGGCGTCGGACTCGCCACGCTGTTCGAACTCTACGGTCAGGACGGATACCGGCGTTTCGAACGCGCCTGTCTCGAGAGCGTGATTCGCGAGCACGAGCAGTGCGTGCTGGCGACCGGCGGCGGGATCGTCACCGATCCATCGACCTTCGAACTGCTGCTGGCGCAGAGCTTCACCATATGGCTGCGGGCCGCACCGCACGAGCACATGGAACGCGTACGCGCGCAGGGCGACCTGCGGCCGATGGCCGGCAACGCGGAGGCGATGGCCGACCTCGAACGCATCCTCGCGACGCGCGACGCGCTCTACCAACGCGCCGACGTCACGCTGAGCACGAGCGGGCGCACCGTTGAAGCGTCTTTGGAAGAGCTCTTGCGTGCCGTCGCGCTGCCGGCGCCGTCCGGCGGCGCGTCCCTCGGCAAGGCAACACGTAGCGCGGACTGAAGATGATCCGCGTGGAGAGAGTACGCGTGCTGGTTCTGATGCTGGTGCTCGCTTCGTGTGCCACCCAGCCCGCGACCGTCACGCGGAAGCTCGCGGTCGACGGTTCGTGGCCGATGTATCAACTGCACGCGGATCATAATGCCGTGATCGCGCCGTCCCGACTGCGCGCGCAGTGGACGTTCGATGCCGGTTCGATGATCAACAGCGGACTCGCCTACGTCGGCGACGAGATCATTTTCGACACCTTCGGAAAGCAGATCGTCGCTCTCGACGCTCGCTCCGGAGCGGTGGCGTGGCGCGCAACCTCCGACAACATCTTGATGTCGACGCCGTCGGTCGCAAACGGCGTCGTGTTCGTCGGGACCGGCTCCAACGAGCACGGCGGCAACGCGAAAGCGTTTGCGTACGATCCAGTCGGGACGAGCCATAATCTGTGGGGACGGACCGCGGGCGACCACGTGATCGCACTCGACGCGGCAACCGGCGAACAGCGCTGGCAATACCGGACCGCGGGTGAAGACATGCCGTCGATGGCGCTGAGCGACGGCATGGTCCTGTTCGCCAACGGTGACGCGCACGCGTACGGACTGCGCGCGAACTCGGGCGACCTGCAGTGGCGCACCGATCTGCCCGGAATTTCGACCATGGCGTCGACGACGATGATTGGGCCGCTCGCGATCTTCTCCGTCTGCGACTTCGAACACGCGGGTGCCGGCACGACGCTCGCGCTCGATGCAAAGACCGGCGCGGTGCGGTGGCGCGCGCCGTATGGAAACTGCGATTCGTCGCCGGCGTACGGCGGCGGGCGCATCTACACCAGCGGTGTGATCGACAGCAAACAGCCGCACGTCGCCGCAGGCTACGCCGTCGTCGCGGCGTTGGATCCGAAGAACGGCAAAGCGCTCTGGACGTACCACTCGCCGTCTCCCGGCCCGTACAGTTCGGTCGGTACCAACGAGCGCGCGATCGCGGGTACCTACGCCGACGGCGCGTACTTTCAGGCGCTCCCGACCGAGAGCGCGCTGGTGGCGTTCGATGCCGCCACCGGCTCCGTTCGCTGGCGCTTTCATACGGCCGCGCCGGTCAAGATGAGTCCCGTTATCGCCGCGGGCAACGTCTACTTCGGCGACGGCGCGGGCTTGCTCTATGCGGTCGACGAGAAGCGCGGCACGCTCCGCCGCACGCACATCTTCAAAGCACCCTTCTCGTGCGCACCGCCGGTGATCGTCGGCCGTACCCTGTTGTATGTGAACGGCTCGACCGTCGGCGCGATGGTCCTTGAATAAATACCGCCTCGCCGGCTGGGCGCTCGGGGGAGCGCTCGTCCTAGCGGTGCTCCTCGCGCTGCCCTTCGTTGTCGCGCGTTGGCAGGAGGCCGTCTTCGAACGCGGTGTGCACGCGCACGTCAAACACGTCATCATCATCGTTCAGGAGAATCGCTCGACCGACAATCTCTTTTCGGGTTTTCCGGGCGCCGACACGGTGGCATTCGGCTACGCCCACGACGGGACGCGCGTCCGGCTTCAGCCCGCGCCGTTCGAAGTCGAGTACGACATCAGCAACGATGCCACCGACTTCGTCCACTCGTACGACGGCGGCAAGATGGACGGTTGGGATCTGCGCCCCGCCGGGCCGCCGAACGGCTCGCACATTCCGGCACGCTTGGCGCAATATCCGGCGTACGGCGTCGTCCCGCGCGCCGAGACCAAGCCGTACTGGGACCTGGCGACACAGTACGTTCTGGCCGACCGCATGTTCCAGAGCAACATCGATCAGAGCTTTGCGGCGCATCTGTATCTGATCGCCGGACAAGCCGGCGCGTCGACGGACACGCCGACGGGGCGCCCATGGGGATGCGACGCATTCTACGGCACCACGGTGCCGACGCTCACCGGCGGACGCGCGTACGGCAAACCCGTCGCGCCGTGCTTCGATTTTCCGACGCTCGGCGACGAGCTCGATGCCCGCTCGCTGACCTGGCGGTACTACGCGCCGGCCGTATCGGCTGCCGAGACGTGGAAAGCGTACATGCTCGCGCACGGGGAGCACGCGGACCCGGCGAGGGGTCCGGAGTTCGGCCAGTTGTGGTCGTCGTACGACGCGGTGGCGCAGGATCGCTACGGCGTGCCGTGGCTGCGCAGCGTGACCTCGCCGGAGACGCGCGTTCTGGCCGACATCGCGCGCGGCGATCTCGCGAACGTCACCTGGATCGTCCCCGATTGGAAGAACTCCGATCACTCGTTCAACCGCAGTGCGACCGGGCCGTCGTGGGTCACCGCGATCGTGAACGCGATCGGGCGCAGCGAGCTGTGGGAGTCGTCGGTCATCCTGATCACGTGGGACGATTCGGGCGGCTGGTTCGACCACGTGCCGCCGCCGCAGCTCGATTTCGACGGCCTCGGCATTCGCGTTCCGCTGATCGTCGTCTCACCGTACGCCAGGCGCGGCTACGTCTCGCACGTGCAGCACGAATTCGGCAGCCTGCTGAAGTTCGCCGAGTTCACGTTCGGTCTGCCGGCGATGGCCGCCAGCGACACGCGCGCGGACAACCTCCGCGACTGCTTCGACTTCGGACAGCGCCCGGCGCCGTTCCAGCCGATCGCCGCACCGCTCGATGCCGAGCACTTCACGAACGAACGTCCCTCAAAGGTCGCCCCCGACACCGACTAGTCCGCACCAGGCTCACTAGGTACTATAATGCCGCTCTCGGGAGTTGAGATGTGCAGTATACTACCGGCATGAGCGAATGTGCCCTGAGGCCGCCGTGTTGACCGTTGCCGCCCCGGACCAGGCCGGGCCGATCACCTTCGATACCGCGCCGGAACGCTATCGGCATTGGCGGCTCGATGTGAACGGACGCGTCGCGACGCTGACCCTCGACGTCGACGAAGACGCCGGCGTGCGTCCCGGCTACAAGCTCAAGCTGAACTCGTACGACCTGGGCGTCGACATCGAATTTCGCGATGCGCTCGACCGCATTCGCTTCGAACATCCCGAGGTCGCGTGCGTCGTGATCACCAGCGCGAAGGACCGCATGTTTTGCGCCGGCGCGAACATCTACATGCTCGGCACGTCGTCGCACGCCTGGAAAGTGAACTTCTGCAAGTTCACCAACGAGACGCGGAACGGGATGGAAGACTCCAGCCGTCACGACGGGCTGCGCTTCCTCGCCGCGGTCAACGGCGCGTGCGCGGGCGGCGGCTACGAGATCGCGCTGGCCTGCGACGAGATCCTGATGATCGACGATCGCTCGACGACCGTCTCGCTGCCCGAAGTCCCGTTGTTGGGTGTGCTGCCCGGTACCGGTGGGCTTACGCGGCTGGTCGATAAGCGCAAGGTCCGTCGCGACCGCGCCGACGTCTTCTGCACCAACGCCGACGGCGTGCGCGCCGAACGGGCGCTCGCATGGGGACTCGTCGATGCCGTCGCTACGCCGTCCGATTTTTCCGCGCTCGTGCAGTCGCGCGCAGCCGACGCGGCCGCGCGTTCGCCGCGCGACCCGGACGCGCAAGGGATCGTCCTGCATCCGCTGCAGCGCACGATCGACGCCGGCGGCTACCACTACCGCTACGTCGACGTCGCGTTCGACCCGGACGCGCGCACCGCGACGCTCACCGTACGCGCGCCGGACGAACCGCAGCCGGAGGGCGTCGACGGCATCGTCGCCGCGGGCGATGCGTGGTGGCCGCTGGCAATGGCGCGCGAGCTCGACGACGCGCTGCTGATGCTGCGCACGAACGAGCGCAACCCGGGTTTGGTCGTCCTGCGAACGGCAGGCGCGCTGGATGCGGTCCTCGCCGTCGACCGCGCGCTGATCGAGCACGCGGACCACTGGCTGGTCCGCGAAACGCTCGGCCTGGTGCGGCGCACGCTGGCGCGCTTGGACGTCACCTCGCGCAGCCTCTACGCGATCGTCGACGACGGCTCGTGCTTCGGCGGCGTCCTCTACGAATTGGCCGCCGCGGCCGACCGCGTCTACATGCTCGACGTCGCGGACGGCGGCCCGCAGGTTGCGCTCGACGCGCTCAACCTCGGCCCGCTCCCGGCAGTCAACGGACGCGTGCGTTTGGCGACGCGTTTGTACGGCGAACCCGCGCTGTTCGCGCAGGCCGAGCGCGACGCCGGCCGGCGTTACGGCGCTGCCGACGCGCTCGCCGCGGGTTTGATCACCACCGCTCCGGACGAACTCGACTGGGACGACGAGGTGCGGCTAGCGCTGGAAGAGCGCGCCGCGCTCTCGCCCGATGCGCTGAGTGGACTCGAGGCGAGCTTGCGTTTTCCGGGCGACGAAACGCTCGAGACGAAGATCTTCGGGCGCCTTTCAGCCTGGCAAAACTGGGTCTTCGTCCGCCCCAACGCGACCGGCGAGCGGGGCGCGCTCAAGATCTTCGGTACCGGTTCCAAACCACACTTCGATTGGGAGCGCGTCTGACGTGGCGATCGATTACACCGAGCGAATTCCGAACAACGTCGAGCTGGCCTCGAACCGCACGCTGCAGCGGGCGCTCGAACAGTGGCAGCCGGCGTTTCTCACCTGGTGGCGCGAGCTCGGTCCGACGGACTTTCAAGCCGCCGACGTCTATCTGCGAACCGCGATCTCGGTCGATGCCAAAGGCTGGGCCAACTACGGTTACGTCGCGATGCCGGAGTATCGCTGGGGCATTTTTCTCGCCGATCCCGAGACCGATCGCCGGGTCGGATTCGGCGACGACTTCGGCAAACCGGCCTGGCAGCAAGTTCCGGGCGAACATCGCAGCACGCTGCGACGGCTAATCGTCACCCAGGGTGACACCGAACCGGCGTCGGTCGAACAGCAGCGGCTGCTCGGTCACACGGCGCCTTCGCTGTACGATCTGCGCAATCTGTTTCAGGTCAACGTCGAAGAAGGCCGCCACCTGTGGGCGATGGTGTACCTGCTGCACGCCTACTTCGGCCGCGACGGACGCGAAGAAGCGGAGGCGCTGCTCGCGCGTCACTCGGGCGATGCCGACAACCCGCGCATCCTGGCCACCTTCAACGAGCCGATCAGCGAGTGGCTGTCGTTCTTCATGTTCACGTTCTTCACCGACCGCGACGGCAAGTTCCAGCTCAAGTCCCTGGCGGAGTCGAGCTTCGACCCGCTCGCACGCACCTGCAAGTTCATGCTGACCGAGGAAGCGCACCACATGTTCGTCGGTGACACCGGGATCGCGCGGGTCGTGCGACGCACGCTCGAAGTCATGCGCGAGCTCGGCAGCGACGACCCCGATGCCGTGCGCGCGGCCGGCGCGATCGATCTTCCCACGATTCAGCGTTACTTGAACTTCTGGTTCAGCTCGTCGCTCGATCTGTTCGGCGCCGACGCCTCGTCGAACGCGGCGTCGTACTTTGCCAACGGCATCAAGGGCCGCCCCGACGAGAAGCGCTTTGCCGACCACATCGCCGCCGGCACGACGTTCGACCTCGAGGTCCCCGCCGCTGCGGATGGAACCCGGATCGAGACGATCCCGATGCGCAACGCGATGAACGAGGTCGTGCGCAACGCCTACGTCGACGACTGCATGCAGGGCTTGACGCACTGGAACCGCATCCTCGCTGCGGCCGGGCACGCCTACCGCTTCAGCTTGCCGAGCACGCGCTTCCGGCGCGGGATCGGCAGCTGGGCGAACGTCCCCACCGACCCCGCCGGTGCGCGGATTTCGCAGGAGGCCTACGACGCACTCTTGCCGTCGTGGCTGCCGAGCGCCGCCGACCGCGCCTTCGTGGCGAGCGTGATGCAGCCGGTCACCGAACCCGGCAAGATGGCCTCGTGGATTGCACCGCCGGACAAGGGCATCAAGGAC
>Ga0302181_10001060_pt1 | contig 21033 bp, 16 predicted proteins | sample I_Palsa_E3_3_FD_198786 | JGI IMG/M metagenome (GOLD analysis project Ga0302181, IMG submission 198786) | Peat permafrost microbial communities from Stordalen Mire near Abisko, Sweden - I_Palsa_E3_3 | ecosystem: Environmental > Terrestrial > Soil > Palsa > Peat permafrost | place: Sweden...
TCGTACTGCTTGGCGCTGAGCTCGACTGGCGAAGTCACGGCGGAAATGATCTCAGCTGGCGTGAGGAGAGACCGGCGACGTACGGCCGGTGCTCGGCTGAGTGGGTCTGAGCGAGGACTCGGCTCCTGAGCCGCACACCTCGATCAGGGAGCCTCTGAGACCGCCTATATCCTGGCGCCATGGACAACATCGTCGTGATGAAGTTCGGCGGCACCTCTGTCGCCGACGCCGAGCGCATCAAGCGCGCCGCGCGCCGCATCGTCGACAAGCGCGAGGCGGGCTTCAGCGTGGTCGCGGTGCTCTCGGCCAGGGGCAAGACCACCGACCAGCTGATCGCGATGGCTGAGGAGGTCTCCACCGCGCCGGACCCGCGCGAGATGGACATGCTGCTGTCCACCGGCGAGCGCATCTCGTGTGCGCTGTGCGCGATGGCGATCCACGATTTCGGTCATGAGGTGATCTCGCTGACGGGCTCGCAGGCCGGCATCGTCACCGACGCCTCGCACACCCGAGCGCGCATCATCGACGTGCGTGCCGATCGCATCTCCTCCGCCCTGGAGGAGGATCGGATCGTGCTCGTCGCCGGGTTTCAGGGCGTCTCGACTGACTCCAGCGATGTCACCACGCTCGGTCGCGGCGGCTCGGATACGACGGCCGTCGCGGTCGCCGCGGCGCTCGGCGCAGAGGAGTGCGAGATCTACACCGACGTCTCCGGCGTCTACACCGCCGACCCCCGGATCGTCCCCGACGCGCGCAAGCTGTCCACCATCTCCTTCGAGGAGATGCTCGAGATGGCGGCCTCCGGTGCGGGCGTGTTGCAGCTGCGCTCGGTTGAGTACGCGCGCAACCACGGCGTGCGCATCCACTGCCGCTCGTCCTTCGACGACGAGCCCGGTACCGTTGTGCTCGCCGAGGCAGAAACCATGGAGCAGCCCTTGATCACAGCCGTCACGCATTCGACCTCCGAGGCGCGGGTGACGCTCGTCGGCGTGCCCGACGAGCCGGGCGCCGCGGCGCGCATCTTTCAGGCGCTGGCCAAAGTGAATGTGAACGTGGACATGATCGTCCAGAACGAGCCCAACTCGGCCGGCGGGCTGGCCGAGATCTCGTTCACCCTCCCGTACGAGGATCTGCGTGTCGCGCACGCCGCTCTGGAACCTTTGTCCGGTGAGGCGTTCGTCGATCTGGACGCGCATGAGGACATGGGCAAGGTTTCGATCATCGGCGCCGGTATGCGCTCGCACCCGGGTGTCGCGGCGAAGGTATTCAGCGTGCTTGCCGAGGAGGGCGTGAACATCGAGATGATCTCCACCTCGCCGATCAAGATCTCCTGCGTGATCGCGCGCGACCGCGTCGATGTTGTTGTGCGCGCGCTGCACACTGCGTTTGAGCTCTCCGGGCTCGGCACCTCGATCCCGGAATAGCGGTTCCCGCCGAGTGGAGAAGACTGGCCGACCACCGGCTTAGCCGACGATCACGCAAATCGGACCGTGCCGGTCGATCGAGTCAGGACGGAGCATCGAGTCAGGGCCGCCGGCGCCACCACGGTGCTCGCGCCGGTTCGAGGTCGGGGAGCTCGACCGTGGGGCTGGGCGGGATCTCGGCGCCGCTGAGGATCGCCGCGGGCACCTGCTCGATCAGCCAGTCCGCCAGCGGCTCCAGGCCGGCCGCTCGCAGCTCGGCGGCGACCCCCGGCGGACGATTGACGGTGTCGTGGGTATCGGAGGTGACGTTGTGTATCAGGCCTTCGCGCGCGAGCGTCAGCGCGAAGCGACGCACCTCCCCGCCGAAGCGCCCGACCAGCGAGCCGGCCGTGATCGACATGAGAATTCCCTCGTTGACGAATTCTCGCAGCATCCCGGGATCGCGGTGGAAGGCCGGGCAGCGCTCGGGGTGGGCGATCAGCACCCTGTGACCATGGCGCTGCAGGTCGAATACGAGCGCGTCGAGACCGGTGACCGCCGCGGCAAACGGCGGCTCCACCAGCAGCCAGGGCCCTCCGCCGAGGCTCAGGCGCGAGAGCTCCTCGGATCGGATGTCGACGAGCCGGGTCATCGCGAGCTCGGCGCCGGCCAGGACCTCGAGCTCGACCTCCTCCGCGTTCAGGCGCGCGTTCAGCCGATCCACGAGCTCGGCGATCGTGTCGGCGTCGTTGGGGTAGCTCCAGCTGACGTGGGGCGTGGCCACGAGCGTGCGCGTGCCCGCGGCCACGGCGGCGCGAGCGAGCGCGACCGAGTCCTCGATCGTCTCAGGACCGTCGTCGATGCCGGGCAGCACGTGAGAGTGCAGGTCGATCATTGAGCCGAAACACTAGGGCCCGGCGGGGCGGGGCGGGCGGGGGGGCGGGCGGGCTCATCTGATTTACCGGCGACGCCCCAGCTTTCTGCCGAGCACCCTCCACTTCCCTGCTCAAAGCTGGTCATACCTAAGCGAACCTCCCAGAACGTCCCAAATGGTTTCCAAGAGTAAGAATCGCTAGCAACTGAGCCAAGTGCCCGAGCTATTTCTTAGACAAGTGGGCTTGCCAAGTGGCCTCAATTGTGCAAGATTCCCCACTTGAACTTGATAGCGGGATCTCAACATCTGTTTGAGACGGTGTGTCCACCATGCGAGTACATGTGGTGGAAAGGCAAGGAAGCTGGGGAGGCACTATGAACAGTGAGACGCAAGGGAAGGCTGGGATGGATACCCGTCTTGGCCGTGCGCCGGCGTCAATTGGCGCTCGCGGCTTGGTGGGGTTCGGGATCCGACGCCGGCAGACCCCGCAGCAGATCACCGAGGCGCGTGGGCCGGCGGCGAGCCTGCGGCGAGACGCGCTGTTCCGCCGGATGCTGCTGGTGGCGGATGTGATCGCGATCGCGGGCACGTTCCTGGTTGTGACGCAGCTCTCCTCGCGACCGTTGCAGCTGACGTGGTTGAGCATCGTCGGCCTGCCGTTGCTGCTGATCGGCGCGAAGCTCTTCGGGCTTTACGACCGTGACGAGACGCTGCTGCGCAAGACGACGCTCGACGAGGTGCCCAAGCTGTTCCACCTGGCGACGCTTTGCGCGCTGACCGCGTGGCTCGGGAGCGAACTGATCGTCAGAGGTGGCTTTCTGCGCCGCCCCGAAGCGCTCGTCCTGTGGCTGGCGTTGCTTGCCGGGCTGGTGCTGGCGCGGGCGGCGGCTCGCGCGCTCGCTCTGCATCTTTCCCCGGTCGAGCGCTGCCTGTTCGTCGGCGACGAGCGCTCCGCGCGGACGATCCGCTCCAAGCTGACCGATCACCGCGGGATCAAGGCGACGATGGTCGCGCAGCTCGATCTCGACAAGGCCGGGCCGTGGTCGACCGACGCGCTCTCACCGGGCCGGCTCGCGGAGATCCGCGATCTGGCCCAAGAGCTCGACGTGCACCGCGCGATCGTCGCGCCCGGCAGCGCGGAGGGCGGGGAGATGCTCAACCTGGTGCGCACGCTGAAGGCTGTCGGCGTGCGCGTGAGCGTGTTGCCGAGTCTGCTGGAGGTGGTGGGCTCTTCGGTTGAGTTCGACGACCTGCACGGCGTGACGGTGATGGGCGTCAGGCGTTTTGAGCTGACGCGCTCCTCGGCGGTGGTCAAGCGCAGCTTCGACCTGCTCGGAGCCACGGTCGGCCTGCTGGCGGTATCGCCCCTGCTGGCCGCGATCGCGGTGGCGATCAAGCTCGACAGCCGTGGCCCGATCTTCTTCCGCCAGTTGCGGGTCGGCCAGCACGGCGAGCGCTTCTACATGCTGAAGTTCCGCACGATGGTCCCGGATGCGGAGGCGATGAAGGACTCGCTGCGCGATCGCAACGAGGCCCAGGACGGCCTCTTCAAGATCGCCGACGATCCGCGCGTGACCCGCGTCGGCTCCTTCCTCCGCAAGAGTGCGCTGGACGAGCTGCCGCAGCTGTTCAACATCCTCAAGGGCGAGATGAGCCTGGTCGGCCCGCGCCCGCTCGTGATCGAGGAGGACCAGCGCGTCGAGGGCTGGCACCGCCGGCGTCTGGAGCTGATGCCGGGGATGACCGGCCATTGGCAGATCCTCGGCCCCTCGCGCGTTCCGCTCGGGGAGATGGTCGCGATCGACTACTTGTATGTGGCGAACTGGTCGCTGTGGAAGGACGTCAAGATCTTGCTGCGTACTGTCCCGCACGTCCTCGGGCGCCGCGGGCTCTAGGCCGCAGGTCCGCCGCCGTCGGCGCCGGCAGGTCCTTCCCCAGAACGATCGCGGCGACGTCCGCACGAAGGTCGTTGGCGGAGATGCTTGGGTAGCGAGCGGTGGAGAAGGTGTCCCTGCCGTCCGCAGAGGCCGCCCCGCGGCAGAGAACCACGAAGAAGATGGCCACGATGAGCCAGATGGCGATGGCTGCGATCAGCATCATTGAGTCAGATGTAACGAAGTGTGCATGACCATCATTACCCGCTCGTCGGACATATCAAGCGCCCTGTATACCCAAATGCGCTGTTTGCGAACAAATGTCCACTCCGGTAGTTCGACTGCTGTCGCATTTGTCCTCGACGAGCGGCCGAGGGCGACCCGGTGCAGATGGGTGCCCGAGCTCGCTCATTGGACGATCACGCCGAGCTCCTGGGGATAGACCGCGCCGGGCTCGCCTTCGAGTGAGGCTGGCGCCGGTGCTCCGACCGTGCCGGCCGCTTGCTGGGCGCTCGATTGAACCGTGCTCGGCGGTTGGGCTGCGCCGGCGGCGTCGATCAAGCCGGAACACGCGCACGCGAGCAGTGCGGCTGTGCTAACGAGTAATTTGCGAAGAAGCGCGTGAAGATGGCTCACTTCGCCGGTATCGGCCCCGAGGCGCGGCCGTGTAAGTGAGAGGACTCACTCTGGACGAAGAAGGGCGCCCGTCGCTGAGAGGCTCGCCGGCGGAGGGGGAGAGATACCGGGCGATGAGCGCGAGCTCTCTGCTGTCCGCGGATGCCGCCACACGGCAGAAGCCGACGGAGAGGAAGACCACAATGAGCCAGATGGCGAGGGCTGCGATCAGCATAGTTGAGGCGGATGTGACGAACAGGTCGCGAGCATCTTGACTGCTCCCTCGGACAAAACATGCGCAAACCGACTCAAAACCCGCTATTTGCGAGCCAAGGTCAACGCGGTTTTCGACCGGCGTCGTGGTTGTCCTTCAGGTGAGGGGTCCAGCGCGCCCGATGACAAGCCCCATCGATCCCAAGCGCGGCTCGGTGAGAAGCTCAAAAGCGGCCTGACGAGGAGCGCCGGTCTGCTCAATCGAGCCGTCCTCTCACGCCATGGCAGTTACTTGTGTTTGGAGTGCGCGCAGGTGTGGAAGATCGAGGAGGCGCTCAGGATCTTGCCGGTTGAGGTCGTGGCCTTGACCGTGATTGTGAATGAGCCCTTCTTGAGCCCGGCGAGGCTCACGTGAGCGACGAGGTCAGATCCTTTGAGCTTGGCGACGACGTGCCCGTCGAGTAGCACCTCGGCACTCTTGATCTTTGCGCTTCCGGTGGACTGGGTCAGGTGCTCGGCGATGTGGATTGTGAGCTTGCGCTGGCTCAGGCAGGCTTTTGTGGAGGGCAGCCCGAGCTGTTCGGCCAGCGACGGTGTGGCCTTGGCGCCCGTGCCCGTCGAGGCGCCGCTGGCGCCCGTGCCGGTCGACGTTCCCGTCCCGCTCGATGTGCCCGTGCCGCCCGAGGACCCTGTGCTACCAGACGTCCCTTTGCCGCTCGACCCGCCCGAGCCCGAGCAGCTCCCGGCGCCGGTCGTGAATACCCACGCAGAACCGGCTTGACCTTCGGTACCGACGCTGTCGAACGGGGCTCCGATCAGGGCGCTGCCACAAGACGATAGCGCCACGCTGTAGCCGAAATAGTTGGCGCTGGACCCGGCGTCGCTGGGTGTGAGCGCGGCGCCTTGCTGGGTCCAGCTGCCGTTTGAGTCTGTGAACACGAAAGCCTCGCCGCTGCCGGCGCCATCGCCGCCGAAGGCGCCGATCAGGGCCGTGTCGCCATCATCCGACAGCGCCACGCTGGAGCCGAAATCGCTCGTGTGGTTGGCTGTGAGCTCGGTGCCGGGTTGCGTCCACGTCGACCCGGACCGCTGGAATACCCACGCCGCACCGACGTAGGAATTGTCGCTCGAGGAGCCGATCAGGGCGGTGTCGCCATCATCCGACAACGCCGTGGCACCGTCGGAGTTGCCGCCGGGGGGGCCGACCAACACCGGGCCCTGTTGGCTCCACGTCGAGCCCGAGAGCGCGAAAACCCACGCATCGGTCTCTGCGGCGTTGCCAGAATAGTTGCCCCCGACCGCGCCGATCAGTGCTGTCGTGCCATCACTCGACAGCGCCACGCTCTCGCCGAACCCTGAGTCGTCGCCCTCGCCGGTTCCGTTGGGCCCGGTGCACGAGCTGGTGCAGTCACCGATGAGCGTCGTGCCCTGCTGGGTCCAGCTCGACCCGGAGCGCTGGAACACCCAGGCCGCACCTGGACCCGGGACAACGCCGCCGCCGCCGAGGTCGTTGGGGTCGCTGATCAAGGCCGTGTCGCCGTCATCCGAGATCGCCACGCCACCGCCAAAGTCATTGCCATCATCGCTCGCCGCTCTCAGCGTGGCCTGCGAGGTCCACGTGCCGTTCGAGTAGCTGTACACGAAGACCTCATCCAGATCAGGAGAACCGCCGCTGCTACCGCTGATCAGGGCCGTGCTGCCATCACCGGACAACGCCAGCGTCTCGGCGAAACCGGAGCCATTCGTGAGCTTCGATCCTTGCTGGGTCCAAGCGCCGTTCGAGTACGTGAACGTCCAAACCGCACCGGCGTAATCATTGTCCATGGGATCGCTGACCAGCGCCGTGTCGCCATCAGACGACAACGCCACGGCATAACCAAACCGATAGTAATCGCCGGAGCCAACAACCTCGCCGCCGCCAGTCAGCTCGGCCTGCTGCACGAGCGGGTCGATGCGTAGCGGGTAGCGTGCGCCGTTCGCGTCGACGCGGATCTGCAGCCGGTGGGCGTTGAGCGCGAGCGAGCTGTGCAACGTGCGGCCACGGGCGTCTGTCGCGAGGAGGTCGCTGTAGCGCAGCACGGGGTGGCCCCCACGACTGAGCGTAAGTGCCCGCCCACCGTCGGTGAGCGTGGCACGCAGGTTGCCCTGCAGCGCGATCGAGAGCGTCAACGCTCCGACCGCGTCTCCGGCGGGCGCGTGCGGGATGGTGAAGCCCTGCTCGAGGCCGAGCGGACCGTTCGCATACCACTCGCTCACACCGGCGTGCGAGTAGACGATGTGGTCACCCTCCAGTTGTGGCGTGACCGCCCCTACGGGCTGGAGCGTTGCGCCGTAGCCCACGGCACGCAACCCGAGCCCCAACAGCCCCTGGCCGGAGGCGACGGAAACACCGGTGCGACCAAAGCTCAGATTCAGATGCTGCCCGGGACTCGCAGCCTGAAACCCCCCGGCCGCGGGTGTCACCCGGTATGCGCGGCTGTTCGCGCCCAGCGCCGCGGACACAGGCCCCTGCGCCGCCAGCGGCAAGCTCAACAGGCCCGATTGCGAGTAGGAATGAGCACGCACGCCAGACGCGACCGGCCGGCTCGCACCGCCGAAGCCATGGTCGAGCACCACACCAAACAGCGCCACAACGAGCGCCAGAGAAGCCAGAGCCAGCACGATCACCACGCGCCCGGGCGCCACGATCCCGCGAGTGACCGCCGGTCGAGTGGCTACTCCGAGGTCGGGTGATGGTTGCAAACTGCCTGGCCAAGCACTCATCGCGACCCCCTGATTGTGTGTGCCTCCTGGCCCGCTTCACGCAGGCGCCCGAAACCTACTACAAGCAGGGCGGTCGCTTGTAGGACAACCTCTCGATTTGCTCGAGGGGTCTCCTCACGCCCCCATCGACGGCTCGATGTTCTGGTTGACCCGCAGCGCATTCGCCGGATCGTAGGTCGCCTTCGCGGTGGCCAGTCGGTCGTAGTTCTCGCGATAGCTCGCGCGCACCCGCTCCTGTCCCTCGTCCATCATCATGTTCACGTACGCGCCGCCGGCAGAGTAGGGGTGTGTGGCATCCCAGTAGTCGACGGTCCAGTCGCGGATGACGCCGGCGTTGGCGGGGTCGGGGTCCACGCCGACGATCACCTCGGCCCAGTTGCAGTCGCGGTAGCTGAACGGCGTGTCGGCGGCGCCGACGTCGTGCACGGCCCCGTCGATCGGGTAGAGGTGCATGGTCGAGTGCATGGTCGGGAGCTTCTCCCCGAACGCGGTGTGCTGCTCGATCGCCGCGTCCGGGAGCTCACGGACGAAGTCCGCGCGCCAGTACCACTGCAGTCCCGGGACGTAGAGGCCGTCGAAGAGGCTCTGGAGCGCCGGGAACGGCATTGGTCCTACTCCATGCAGGAGCGGCGTTCCGAGCGCCTGCACGGGCGCGAACAGCTCGGCGGCCGCCTCCTGGGGGCCGGTGTAGCACCACACCACGCCACACACCTTGCGCAGGTGCAGCTCGGCGGGGAAGAGGTCACCGGGAGGCACGGTCATCGTCGCGAAGAACCCGTTCAGCTCGCGGGGCGCGGCGGGGAGGAACTCACGGTAGAAGCGCATTACCTCGGCTGTCTGCTCCAGCGGCCACAGTGTCGGTCCGGCCAGCACGGTGGAGACGGGATGCGCTCGGAAGTTGAAAGAGGTGACGACGCCGAAGTTGCCGCCGCCGCCCCGCAGCGCCCAGAACAGCTCGGGGTTCTCCTCGGCGCTAGCGCGGGCCTGTGTGCCGTCGGCCAGGACGACGTCGGCCTCGATCAGATTATCGATCGTGAGCCCGTGCTTGCGCGAGAGGTAGCCGATGCCGCCCCCCAGGGTGAGGCCGCCGACGCCCGTCGAACCGACGATCCCCGACGGCGTGGCCAAGCCGTGCTCGTGCGTGGCGGCATCGACCTGCGCCCACGTGCAGCCGCCACCGACGCGAACGGTGCGCGCGGACGGATCGACCTCGATCGCCTGCATCAGGGAGAGGTCGAGGACGACTCCGTCGTCGCAGACCCCCAGTCCGCCGCCGTTGTGTCCGCCACCGCGAACCGCGAGCAGGAGGTCGTGGCGGCGCGCGAAGGAGATCGTCTCCGCCACGTCTGCAGTACTCGTGCAGCGAGCGATCAGCGCGGGCCGGCGATCGATCATCGCGTTGTAGACCGCGCGCGCCTGCTCGTAGCTCGGATCTTCGGGACCGATCAGCTCGCCTGCGAACTTTGCCCCGAGCTCTGCTTGCGCTGCCTGTGCCACATTCGTTGTGGTGCTCATGTCGGTCTCCTCGTCGTTTGACTCCGCTGGCGCCCGGGACTCGCTCCGCGGATCGCATTTGCGAGCGTAACCGCGTCCACGCCCGCTGTCATGACCTGGATTGACACAGTTCGCTCACCTCCGCGGCATGACTCGTGGGGGAGCGATAATCAGATCTGACTAGTGTCCAGTTCTTACTGATGCAACCGCTCCCCGGCCCTCTACGGCTTCCCTCGCCCTCTCCGTTCGTCGGTCGCTCGGCGGAGCTCGCGGCGCTGCGGGTCCTGATCCCGCGCGAGGCCGGAGAGCGTGGCCGGCTTGCGCTGCTGGGCGGCGAGGCCGGATCGGGCAAGAGCCGCCTCGTGCGCGAGTTGGCGCACGAAGTCGCAGGCGTTGGCGTGCTCGTGCTTTACGGCGCCTGCGACGCTGTGGTACAGACCGCCTACCGCCCCTTCGCCGAGGCGCTCGATCAGCTCGCTCGCGGCACAGACCCCGACGTCCTCCGTGCGGACCTCGGTGGCGCGGGTGGCGAGCTCGCCCGCCTGCTTCCCGACCTGGACGCTCGCGTCAGTGGGCTGCCGGCGCCGGTGGCCGCCGACCCCGACACCGAGCGCCATCGCCTGCACACAGCGGTGACAGACTTCCTTGCGAGCGCGGGTCGTCGTCAGCCGCTGCTGCTTGTGCTCGAGGATGGGCATTGGGCGGATATCCCCACGCTTGTCCTCTTGCGGCACCTCGCCCGCGCGAGCTCCGAGGCCCGGGTACTCGTACTCATCACATTCCGCGACACCGAGGCCGATATTCCAGCTGAGCTTGCCGATGCGCTTGCCGATCTGCGCCGCTCAGACGACGTCGTGCGCCTGCATCTGGACGGCCTGACCGAGGACGACGTTGGAGAGTTCGTGCGTCGGGCCGGCGGCGGCGAGATCGATCCCGCCGAGCCAGGACTCTCCCGCGCGCTGTGCGATCTCACGGAGGGCAATGCCTTCCTGCTCTGTGAGCTCTGGCGAGCGCTCGTCGAGACAGACGCGTTCGCGATGCAAGACGGCACTCTCCGGTTGACTGCGCCCCTGCAAGAGATCGCAACTCCTCAGAGTGTCCGCGAGGTCGTCAGCCAGCGCCTGAGCAGACTCGATCCGGCGAGCCGAGACCTGCTCGAGCTGGCCGCCGTCGCCGGCCCCGAGTTCGAGCTCGACGTCCTACGTGCGGCCGCGCCCGTCGAGCTCGAGCGGATCGACGCCCTCGAACCGGCGATGCGCAGCGGGATGATCGAGGAGCTGCCCTTCCCGGCGCTGGCGTACCGCTTCACGCACGAGCTCGTGCGCCGCGCGCTGTATGACCGGCTGAGTGTTCTGCGCCGCGCTGAGTTGCACCTGCGTATCGCCGAGGCGCTGGAGAATGTCGATCGGCCGCGGCAGGGGCACCTCCTCGCCGGCCTGGCCCATCATTTCGCGGCGGCGGCGCCGATCGGCGGGGCCGCACAAGCGGTGCAGTACAACCTCCTCGCCGCGAAGGCGGCGTCGGCCGCCTTGGCCTATGACGAGACCACGGCCCGACTGCGCACGGCTCTGGAGATGGGGATCGAGGACGAGCGCCTGCGCGCCGAGATCCTGCTCGACCTGGGTACCGCGCTGTTTCGCGCCGGCAGGTCGCTCGACTCGTTGCAGTCCTTCCGTCAAGCGGCTGAGATCGCGCGAGAACTCGGCGAGGGAAAGCTGCTCGCCCGTGCGGCGATCGGGTTCGAGACGAGCTGCTGGCGACCCGGGCTCACTGACGAAGGTGCCCGCGAGCTCCTCCAGGAAGCCTCGGCCGCCCTCGCTCGGGAGGACTCCACGCTCCGTGTCGGTCTGCTCGCGAGCCTTGCTCGCGCGCTCGAGTTAGAGGGAGACTCGGATCAGGCGGCCCTCGCGCGTGCGGACGCCATCGCAATGGCACGCCGAATCGACGACCGGCCCGGACTGGTAACGGTGCTCGTGGGGATCTACTGGGCGCGTGCGACCACAAGCCTCGCGGAAGCCCTCGAGATGCTTGGCGAGGCACGTGATCTGGCCGAGGAGATGGGCGACGTCGAGGGCCAGGCGGAAGCGACCCAGTGGCGGGTCTCCGCGCTGATGGCACTCGGGGAGATCGTGCCGGCACGCGAGGAGCTCGCGATCGCCCTCGACATGGCCCACAACACGCGCCAGCCATTCAACCTGCATGTCTGTGAGCACTACCGGTCCGCGCTGGCATTGCTCCAGGGTCAACTCGCCGAGGCCGACGCGGCAGCGGAGCGCTCGCGCGAATGGGGCCAACTGCTCGTCGGTCGCGACGCCTCCAGCGTGTACGGCATCCAGATGTTCGGAGTTCGGCGTGAGCAGGGCCGCCTCGCCGAGCTCGCCCCTGTTATCCGAGTCCTCGCGGCCGGCGACAGAGGGGGTGGGGCATGGCGCCCGGGACTCGCGGCGATGCTCGCCGAGCTCGCGATGGAGGAGCAGGTTCGCGGCGAGCTCGACCGCGTGCAAGCCGAGGGGATCGAGCCGCTGCGCGAGGGGCTCTGGCTCGCCTCGCTCACCTACCTCGCCGATGCCGCCGGCGCCGTCGCGCACCAGGGAGTCGCCTCGCTCGTCTATCCGGAGCTCGCGCCACTTGCCGGCAGGAACGTCATGATCGGTCACGGCGTCGCCTGCTACGGTGCCGCCGACCGCTACCTCGGAATGCTCGCCGCGACGCTCGGCGACACCGACGACGCGGCCGGCCACTTCGAGGCGGCCCTGCACCTGAACAGGCAGATGGGCGCGGACACGTGGCTTGCGCATACCGCCTACGAGTACGGACGCATGCTGCTCGCTCAGGGAGACTCACCTCGCGGGGAACAGCTGCTCGCCGAGGCTGCGCTCCTCGCCGAGACTGTGGGGATGCCCACGTTGCTAGCACGTGCCCGCGCCCTCACGCCACCTTCGACCCCACCGCTGCCGGACGGCCTCTCCGCCCGGGAGCTCGACGTGCTTCGGCTGGTGGCGCGCGGTCAATCGAATCGTGAGATCGGGGCGACGCTGTTCATCAGCGAGCACACCGCCGCGAACCACGTGCGCGGCATTCTCCGCAAGACCGCGTGCGCGAACCGTACCGAGGCGACGGCCTACGCCTTCAGGCGCGGCTTGGCTGAGAGCTGAGCGATGGCGTAGCATCCGGCACATGCCGATGTATGTGATCGAGCGCGCGTTCGCCGAGCAGCTCGATCTTACGAGCGACGACGTCAAGCTGATCGAGGAGGTCAACGCGGACGAGGGCGTGCGCTGGCTGTTCTCGTTCCTCAGCGCCGACAGGCGTCGCTCCTATTGCCTGTATGAGGCGCCGTCACCCGACATGATCGTCGCCGCCGCCAAGCGCGTCGGCATTCCCGCCGACGCCGTGGTCGAGGTCAACCGCATCTCCGCGGACTCATACGCGTAGGGGTGGCCTTGGCTGATAAGGCCACCTGCCCCGTCTGCGGTGAGGCAAACGACGCCGCGCAGCGCTTCTGCGGCCAGTGCGGATCTGCGTTTAGCAACAAGTGCGCCGCGTGCGGTGAAGAGAACCCGCCGGGGTTTCGCTTCTGCGGGGCATGCGGTGCCGCATGCGATAGGAGCCCTGTATCCCCGTCGGGCTCCGTCGAGAACGTCGATGGAGAGCGGCGGTGGGTGACGATCATGTTCGCCGACCTGTCCGGCTTCACGGCGCTCTCGGAGGGCACGGACCCGGAGGAGATCCGCTCGATGGTCGATCGGTGCATGAGCGAGATGGGCCAGGTCGTCGACCGCTTCGGCGGCATCGTGGACAAGGTCATCGGCGACGCGCTCATGGCGGTGTTCGGGGCACCGGTCGCCCACGAGGACGACTCCGAGCGGGCGGTGCGCGCCGCGCTCGAGATCCAGCGACGCGCGTCTGAGCAGTCGCATGATTTCGGCGGACTGTGTGTCAGCATCGGCGTCAACACGGGTGAGGTGATCTTCGCCCCGGTAGGCCCGCACGGGCGGCGGGAGCTGACGGTGATGGGCGACGCCGTGAACACCGCGGCCCGGCTACAGGCTGCCGCTCCACCCGAGGCTGTGTTGGTCGGTAGGGAGACGCAAGCCGCGAGCGCGCGGGCGATCATCTACGAGGCGGTGGAGCCGATCCTCGCCAAGGGCAAGGAAGCGCCAATACCCGCCTGGCTGGCTCGGGCTGCCGCCTCGGCGCCCGCTGATCGCCCGGTTTCGGCGGCCCCGTTCATCGGCAGAGACACCGAGCTGGAGCTTCTCGTGCGGACGTGGACGCGAGCCTCGAGTGAGCTGCATCCGCAACTCCTCACCCTTGTGGGACCCCCGGGGATCGGCAAGACACGGTTGACGCTGGAGTTTGCCGCGCGTGTTGAGAGCGCGGGCGGACGGATATTCAGTGGCCGCCCGCTTCCCTACGGTGCATCTGCCTCCTACTGGGCGTTTGGAGCGGTCATCAGGGAAGCGTGCGGGATCTTCGCCACCGATTCCGCTGATGTTGCCGCCGAGAAGCTCGGTGAGCGCGCGGCATCGCTGCTGCCCGCCACCGAAGCGCATGAGCTCGCGACGCATCTCTCGATCCTGGCCCGGCTCGCCGAGGACACAGTGGACGACAGAAGGGTTCTCTTTGCCTCCGCTCAGCGGTTTCTCGAGGCCCTTGCCCGCGAGCAGGCCACCTTGGTGGTGCTCGAGGACCTGCACTGGGCGGACGACGGTCTTCTGGAACTCATCGAGGGACTCTCGGCCAGGCTCGGGGACGTGCCGCTGCTTCTGCTTGCGCTTGCCCGACCAGAGTTCCTGGACGCAAGACCCGGCTGGGCTCGTCTCCCAACCAATCTCACGGTGCAGCTCCAGGCGCTCACCGATGCCCATGCTCAAGACCTGATACTGCGGCTGACATCGGGTGCGCCAGATCGCGAGGCGCTCACCCAGCGCATCGAGCAGGCCGCCGCCGGCAATCCACTGTTTATCGAGGAACTGGCGGCGTGGCTCTCGGAGGGTGGCGCAACGGACACCGCCGGTCTCCCGGCGAACATCAAGACGATCATCGCGGCGCGCCTCGACCAGCTTCCGCCGGCCGAGCGACAGGTGATCCTCGACGCCTCTGTGATCGGCGACTTCTTCTGGCAGGGCACGCTCGAAGCGCTCGGAAGCGACGCTGCGCTCGCGGAGATACTGCATGCGCTCGAGCGCCGGGGACTGGTGCGCCACAGTCCTGCCTCGCGCATCCAAGGCGACCAGGAGCTGAGCTTCAAGCACGGGCTGGTCCGCGAGGTCGCGTACTCCACGATCCCCAAGGCCGCACGCCGAGAGCGCCACGCGGTCGTCGCTCGCTTCGTCGAGCAGGCGGCGGGAGATCCGAGCGCCTATGCGGCGATCCTCGCTCACCACTGGCGTGAGGCCGGCGAGGACGCAAACGCCGTCGACTACCTGCTCACCGCTGCAGATCAGGCCTGGAGGGGATGGACGGCCCATGAGGCCGTCGAGCTATGCAACCAGGCGCTCGAGCTGATCCCGGAGAACGACGAGGCACGCCGCCGGCGTGCACGACTGCGACGGGCCGTCGCTGCGACGGCCCAGATGCACACAAGCCACGATCTTGCGCCGATGGATCAGTCGAAATCCCCGGGCGAGATGTCGCCGCCGATCTCGTAGATTCCCCCGACGCTGTGGTCGCCAACCAGCCCGGCGTGCTCCCGTATGAGCTCCGTGCTGGGCGAGGTATAGACGCAGAAGGACTTTAGGTTCCCCTGCTCGTCCATGACCACGTGACTGTGCTCCCATGTGATCGGGGAGAACTGCTCATTCTCCGCCAGGATGCGCTTCGAGAGGGGGCCCTTCACCGCCATCTCCTCCTCGTCAACCGACCAGACCCTCTCGACCAGATAGCGCGGCATCTCTTCTCCTAAGTTTCGACGTCGATCAAATGATCCTACGCTTTTCGGTCTTGCGGATATCTCCTGTCGCCCGCTAACCTGACCCGCGGGAAGGTTCGCGGCGTGGACGGTGTCTAGGGAGTAGAGATGCAAATCACGCGCCCGACCACCCCGACATTAGGAGGAACGATGAAACGAACCCACGTCTTCTTGGCAATAGCCTTGGCAAGCGCGGCTGGCGCCGCGACGCAGGCAAGCGCACAGAGGAGCCTCCCGGCCGCGCGCTCGAGCGCCGCTGCCACAGTGCAGTTGCGTCACACCAGCCTCGGCAGCATCCTCGTCAGCAGCTCGGGCCGCACGCTGTACGAGTTCACGAGGGACCACGGCGACAAGAGCAGCTGTGCGGCGATCAGCGGGTGCTCAGAAGTATGGCCTTCGCTGAAGGCAAGCGGCCGCCCGACGGCCGGCTCGGGCATCAAGGCTTCGCTGCTGTCCACAACCAGCGGCAAACAGGTCACCTACGCCGGTCACCCGCTCTACACCTACAGCGGAGACAGCGGTCCAGGGAAGACTTCCTACGTTGGCGCAAAGCAGTTCGGCGGCACGTGGTACGCGCTCACCGCCTCCGGAGGCACGGTCAAGTAGCGACGATCCCGCCCCTGTGTACCTCAGGCGCCTAGCGCGAGCGCGAGGTGCACGGCGGTGGCGATCCCGAATCCGAGGCCGAGCAGGTGGCGGAACCAGTTGACGCCGTGCAGTAGCTCCTCATAGGCCCAGATGCCAAATGCCAGGAAGGAGATCGCGGCGAGATAAGCGTGGCCTGGGTCATGCGTGCGCGCCGCCGCGGCGCCGGCGAGGAACGCGATGATGAGCGGCGCGTTGGGGAACTGCACGATCGGAAAGCGTTGCGGGAAGCCGAGCTTCCTCAGACGCTGCAATCGCCGCCACAGCCCACGCGGGGTCAAGCTAGCTGCCGTCGGGGGACGGCGCGATCTCGCCGCGGCCGGCCTCTTGCAGGTCGGCCGGCAGGGGAGCGTCGGCGGCGCGGGCGAGGACGGTTAGCTCGGTGCGCCACTGGATGATCGCCGCACGCTGTTCTGACTGCGTGTCGGGCAGACTGTCCAGGTCGCGCTCTGCGAGGCCTGTGGTGAGGGCACTCAGATATGAGTCCTCGAAGATATAGGTATGCGCGTAGGGCGCGTTTACGGCGCGCAGCTGCGCGCTCGCGGGTGCGATCGCGGCCATCTCGACCGTGTAGGCGGCGAAACGCCGCTCCAGAGTGCCCATCCGCAGCGATGCCTGCCGCGGGGAGATGCGGTGCTCGTGGTAGGCCGACAGGATCGGATCGGCTCCTTCCAGCAGCTTGTTGACGGCCAGCCTGATCGGCTCGACTTCGCCTATATAGCGCTCGATCGCTGCCCGCCCGGCACGTTGCGTGCTGGGCGCCGACCCGGTTTGGCTCGCGCACCCGCCGAGCGCGACCACGCACAAGCAACCGGCGGCCAGCGCGCGGGGGCAACTAATCACACCCACGCGCGCCGCGCCGCGCCGCATCCGCGGGACGGCTCAGTAGCCGTAGCCGCCGCCACCGCTCGAGGATTCTTCCGAGGAGCTGCCCGTGCTCGGCGCGGGCGTCGCTGGCGTGCTGCCCGTGCTCGCCGCGGGGGCGCTGCCGGAGCTGGTCGTTACGACACTCCAGGTGCCTACGTCTTTGATCCCCTGGCCCTTGGTTTCGCCGGATTGCTGGTCTCCGGTGAACGTGTAGAGCGGCGTGCCCTTGTAGGTCACCTGCACGGTCCCTTCGGGGCGCTTCACGGTTCCGAGCGAGCTGACTTCGCCGCTGGGTGCGCTGGTGGATGATGCGATCAGCGGGTGCCAGACACCGACACAGGCGGAGCTGGTGCAGATGAACTTGCCGTTCTGCTCGCCGCTGAGGTGATACAGCGTCATCCCTTGGCTGTTGACGAGGATCGTGCCGAGCGAGTTGGAGGCCGTCTTTACGACGACGGCGCTGGACGGGCTGCTGGTGCTCTGCGCGGCGGGCTGCGTGCTGGCGGCGGCCGAGCTGGTCGTGTTGCTGGACGAGCTGCTGCCGCACGCGGCGAGCAGGAGCGACGCGGCGATTGCCGGTAGGGACAGCTTCAGTAGATGGCGCATGCATCACTCCTGTGAAAAGTCGGGCACCGTGCTGGCGCATGTGGGTCCTGCTGTACTGATAAGGACTCCGAGCGGGCGCGTTCCTTCCGCGCGGCGCCTGTGACCGATTCGCGCTGGGCGTTGCCGACACTGACGCCGGCACCGCCCAGAACCTGCCGTGAGCATTCCCGCCCTCAGTGCAGCAGGTTGAGCGTGTTTTCGCCGTCATCGACGAAGTAGATGCCCTTGCCATCCGGCGCGATCGCCAGGCCGAACAGCGACCCCGCGCCCGTCTTCTTGTCGGCAGTGTGCACCGCTACCTGCTGGCCGGCGGGTGTGGTTTCGACCATGTTGCCGTCGCCACCGTTGCTCGTGATGATGTTGCCGTTCGGTGCGAGCACTAGGCCGAGCGGTTCCTTGAGGTGGATGCCTTCGGTGAGGACGGTGCCGCCTTTCGCGGCCGCGGTGGTGCGCGTCATCGCTTCGGAGATCGCGAGGATCTTGCTGTCTTCGGTCGAGGCCACGTACAGCGTCCCGTTGGAGGCGAGTGCGAGCCCGGTCGGACCGAGCACGAGGGCTTCCGCTGAATCGATCCAGGGGATGCCGTTGGCGATCACCGTTTCGCCGAGCACCTTCGGCGTCTGGTGTTCGCCGGATTCCAGTTCGATCCGCAGCACGGTCGAGTTGTCGATCGTTTTCTTGCCGACCACCGGTCCTCCGTTCAGCGCGTTGCTGACGAACAGCATCGTCTTGGAGCCTTCGCTCTTCGCGGTCGAGTCCCAGGGACCCTGGATGTTCTTGCCGGCGATCGTCTCGACCGCTTTGCCTTCGCTGTTGAGCACGATCAGGCAGCCGTACTGCGCGGTCGCTGCCTTGCCGTTGGTCGTCGGCAGGCTGCCCACGACGACGTAGCCGCCCGGCAGGATGTCAAGCGCCGTCGTCAGCCCGACGCCGCCTGGGCATGCTCCGGGGAGCGTCTTGGCATCGATCGTCGCGAAAGGCGAGACCTTCCCGGCAGTCGAGACCTGGACGATCGTCGTGCCGGTGCCCTGACCGTTCTCCTTTGCGCTTTCCTTGGCATTGAAGTTGCTGATCAGCATCTGGCCTGCCTGGAGCTTGCCCACACTGGTGGGAATGAACACGATGCCGTACGGATTGACATCGCCGTTGGCCGGGACCGTTGAGGTGATATTGCTAACAGTCCTCAGATTCGTCAGAAAAGGAGCAGTGCTTGCGCTTGAGGTCGTGGTCGCGGCACTCGCGGCGGTCGACGTGCTGGACGAGCTGCCGCTGCTGCTCGAGCTGCCGCACCCGGCGAGGACGAGCGCTACGGCAGCGAGAGCAAGGATCGACGTTCTAGGCACTGGGGTGTCTCCTATGGTTCGGGGTATCGGACGAGGCGGCTTTCCTGATCGCGGCCCCGCCTGAGGAGAAATCTTGCGATCCCTTCGTCGGCTCCAAGGCAGCGACCAGCGCACGACCCGGGTCACGCACTGCCTTTATGACTCCGGCTTCACGGAGAACTTCCCGGCGAGTTTCCGATCCTCCCGCGCCGCCCCTGAGGACAAGGCGGATCTACGCAGGCCTGCCGCGAGAACGCTTCGCTGTCATCGGCCGCGCGCCGCCGCGGCCTGGCGTTTCTCGGCCTTGTGTGCGCGCTTGGCTGCCTGGTAGTCGGCAAGCGCCTGCGCGGAGTCGACATCGCCGAGCGTGGGGTGGGGCGGGACGAGGTCCTTGGCGACCTTGACCCGGAAACGCTTGGCGAGCACGGCGCCGAGCGCCTTGACCTTCATCTCGCCGAAGCCGGGCAGTGCTTCGATGTTGGCGCGCAGCTCGGAGCTGTCGGCGGCGTCGCTCCAGACGCGCGCGGCGTCGCCGTCGTAGTCGTCGCGGATCTGTACGGCGAGGTCGTGCACGCGTGCGGCCATCGATCCGGGAAAGCGATGAATGGCGGGCTTCTCGCGAAAGATCGGCTCCAGGTCAGCGGTGGCGAGCTTGCTTGCGTCGAGTGAGCCGAGCCGCTCGAGTAGGGCGAGCGGACCGGAGAAGGCCTTCTGCACGGAGACCTGCTGGTCGAGCAAGAAGCCGATCAGAAGCGCCATCGGGTCGGAGGCGATCAGCCGATTGGCGTCTTCGAAGTCGGTGAAGTGGAGCTGGGCGGGCAACTCAGCCAATGCTACCTGCACCAAGAGGCTGTGACCCTGTTGACCGCTTGAGCTCGTCACGGCAGCTCTCGTGCGTTCGTTTCGACCGCAGGGATCCGCGTCAGCGGGTCCGGTCGAAACGAACGCACGAGATCTGACGTGGCGACGGCTTGTGGATTTGCGTCAGCGGGTCCGGCCGAAACGAACGACCGAGAGCCGACGCGGCGACGACCTCGTGGATTTATTGAAGGACGGGGACCCGGGATCTGGGAGCGCCCGGTATAGGGCTGTTCGGGTCTCGCGGGAGGCTCGGCCGTTATTTGTGTTTGTGTGTGGCGCGTTTGCAGGTGTGGAAGATCGAGGAGGCGCTCAGGGTCTTGCCGGTTGAGGTTGTGGCCTTGACGGTGATCTTGAATGAGCCTTTCTCCAGTCCGACAAGGCTTACGTGCGCGACGAGGTTTGATCCCGTCACCTTGGCGACGGTGTGCCCGTCGCGTAGCACCTCGGCGCTCTTGATCTTTGTGGTTCCGGTGGACTGGGTCAGGTGCTCCGCGATGTGGATCGTGAGCTTGCGCTGGCTGAGGCACGCTTTTGAGGAGGGCAGCCCGAGTTGCGAGGCGAGCGAGGACCCGGAGCCCTTGCCCGTACCTGTGCCACCCGAGGTGCCCTTACCTGTGCCACTCGAGGTTCCTGTTCCTGTGCCTGTGCTACTCGACGTCCCCGAGCCCGATGTCCCGGCACCCGTGCCAGTCGTGTTCCCAGTGCCGGTGCCGCCTGTGTTGCCCATCCCTCCAGAGCCGCGAAATTTTTCGATGCTTTCCGGCGTGGCAAAAACGTATGCCGTCCCTTGTCTGGAGTTGGCGCCGATCTTGCGTTCAGGTGCTCCTCCCAGGATCGTTTCGCCGTTGATCGCGACATCCCAACCCAAGAGTTCGCCTTTGACACCTTCAGAGGCGGTCAGTTCTTGGTTCTGGGTGGCGTTTTCCCATCCTTTGGCCGGCTCGGTGAATACGTACAGTGCCCCCTGCACACCGCTGGCGCCCTCTTCCTGTTGGGGCGCGCCCACAACGATCGTGTCCCCTTCGATCGCGACGGAGAAGCCCAGGATATCGCCACGGATGCCGTCGGAAGCGGTGAGCTCGGCGGTCTGCGTGGGCATGTTCACCCACCCGCCTTTCGGTTCCACGAACACGTACACCGTTTCTTCGTACTCCGCGCCCGCGACGATCGTGTTACCGGAGATCGCGATCTGATCGCTCCCACTAGTCTCGATGGGACCGTGGGAGTCGCTCAGTTCGGCGGTTGCATGTGTGGCGTTTTCCCACCCCCCTGTTGGCTTCACGAACACGTACACCGGATCTCCCTGTCCGAGCGTCGCGATCGTGTTTTCCGAGATTCCGACCGCCAGGCCCAGCTCGGTGGCGCCGGTGCCGGTCAGCTCGGCCGTCTGCGTGCAGGTGCTCACACCCATGCTCACAGGGCATCCCGCCCATCCGCCCGCCGGCGGTTCAAAGACGTAAACCGCCCCCTGCTGAGCGTGGCCACCGGTTTCGTGAAAGCGTGCCCCGAACACGATCGTGTTGCCGGAGATCGCAACCGGGAAGTAACCGGACGCATCGCCGGCGACGCCGTCGGCGGCAAT
>Ga0302181_10001067_pt1 | contig 20925 bp, 17 predicted proteins | sample I_Palsa_E3_3_FD_198786 | JGI IMG/M metagenome (GOLD analysis project Ga0302181, IMG submission 198786) | Peat permafrost microbial communities from Stordalen Mire near Abisko, Sweden - I_Palsa_E3_3 | ecosystem: Environmental > Terrestrial > Soil > Palsa > Peat permafrost | place: Sweden...
CGGCCACGAAATCGCCCGCGTCACCGCGCCCGCAGAACCCGTACGCCTCCAAGGAGAGCAGGATCAGCGGGGTGAAGGCGTCGTAGAGCTGCACGACGTCCACATCGGGCGGACCGAGGTCGGACTGCGACCAGAGCTTGCGGGCACAGGCCCAGGCCGGACCGGTCAACGGATCGTCGCCGTAGTAGTTCACCATCGTCTCGTGCTGGCGGTTCAGCCCCTGGCCGAACGCATGCACGATTGCGGGCGGGTGCGGGCAGTCCTTGGCCCGCGCCGCCGAGACCAACACGGCGGCCAGCGCGCCGTCCGTCTCGAGGCAGTTGTCGAAGAGGCACAGGGGCTCGGAGACGAAGCGGGCCCCCATGTAGTCGTCGATCGACAGGGGCTTGTCGAACATGATCGCGGCGGGGTTGCGGTTGGCGTGCCCCCGGATGGCCAGCGCCACTTCAGCCAGCTGGGCCCGGGTTCCCCCGTACTCGTACATGTAGCGGCGCGCCAGCATCGCCACCTCGTCCACCGGCCTGAGCAAACCGAAGGGCCGGGTCCACTGCGCCTGCTGGGTCTGCTGGGAGGACGCTCCCGCCCATGGCCGCGAGCGGGCCGCGCCCCGTTTGCGGGAGCGCCAGGCCACGACCACGTCGGCTTGGCCGGTGGCGATGGCCATGGCGGCATGGCCGATCGTGGCACAGCCCGCGCCCCCGCCGTAACCCACCTGCGAGAAGAAGGTCACGTCGCCGGCGCCGATGGACTTGGCCAGGGCGACCTCGTCCGTCGTCTCCATCGTGTACGAGCACAGACCGTCGACCTCGCCGGGTGCGATGCCCGCGTCACGGAGGGCGGCGACAACGGCCTCGGCGGCCAGCTGGGACTCGGGTCGGTCGATCTGCTTGGCGAACTCGGTCTGCCCGATGCCGACGATCGCCGCCGCGTCCTGCAGGGGGCTCCGCGTCCGGGTCATGGCGAGTGACGCTATCGGTCCGCGGGAGACTTCTCCGTCAAGGGGCGGCGAACACCACCGGCAGGGAGAGGGGCGAGCGGAACGCCATGCCCTCGATGTGCGGGGCCTCCGCGGACGGATCCAGCGAGAACGGCCCGAGTCGGTCGAAGAGCGTCGTGATGGCCACCCGCGACTCCATCCGGGCCAGGTGCATGCCGAGGCACACATGGACCCCGAATCCGAAGCCCAGGTGCTGGCGTCCCGGGCGGAACATGTCATAGCGATCGGGATCGGCGTACTTGCGCTCGTCCCGGTTCGCTGCCCCGAGGAGGAGCGCCACATCGGCGCCCGCCGCCACCTGCACTCCCGCCAGTTCGGTGTCGCGCGTGGCCCGACGGAGGATGACCGTCACCGGCGGCTCCCAGCGCAGCGCCTCCTCGAACGCCTCGGGGAACAACGACCGGTCGTTGTAGAGCGCGTCGAATTGGGTGCGGTCACCGAGGAGCGCGAGGAGGAGATTGCCACTGGCGCGGTACGTCGTCTCGACCCCGGCCGGAAGCAGCAATCGGAGAAACGAATAGATCTCCTCATCGGTCAGCTTCGTGCCGTCGACCTCCACCCGGACCAGGTCGCTGATCAGGTCGTCGCCCGGGGTCACCCGGCGCTCCTCCATCACGGCGGCGAAGTAGTCCCGCAGTGCCGCCGACGCCGCCATGCCGCGGTCCCAGTTCGCGGCGACACTGGTCAGCTCAATGGCCCAGCGTTGGAAGCTCGGATAGTCGGCGCGGGGAAGACCGAGGATGTGCGCGATGACCTGGGCCGGAAAGTTGAAGGTCACCTCGCGCACCAGGTCGGCGCGCCCGGCGTCGATGAAGCCGTCGATCAGTTCGTTGACGACGACCGCGACCAGGCTCTCCTCCCAATGCTCGAGCACCTTGGAACGGAAGCTCTGGGAGACCAGGGCACGGTTGATCCGGTGCTCGGGCTCGTCCATCTGCAAGATGGTGCGGCCCATGACCATGCCCATGATCCCCTCGTAGACGGCCGACGAGTACGTCTCGCCGTCACGAAGCACCTGCACCACCTCGTCGAAGCCGAAAACCGTCACCGGCGGAGGCCTGTTCGGATCGGCCGGCGTCGCCCCATCGCCAAGGTCGATCGGCCCCGTATGTACGGGCGACTGCCTCCGGAGCTCGTGCATCCTCGGGTAGGGATCGCGCACAGCGCCCGACACCGTGTCCTTGAGCTCGAAGGGGTCAAAGACCACAACGGGGCTCGGTGAAGCGACGGCTGCCATGAGACTCCTCTCGTCCACTGCGGACTGCAATGGCTGTCCAGGCCTGTGCCCTTTTATCGACCCTACTAAACGTTCGTTTGGGTGTCCAGTCAACGTTCGTTGGAGAAGCCCGCTACACCCCTGTTCGACGGCGACCCGAGAAACACCCACAATGGGGGTCATGGCGAACACAGACCAGGCGGAGGGCTCGTCCACGAGGCACCGGATCCTGCAGGTCTCCCTCTCGCTGATGTCGCAGAAGGGGGTCGACGGCACAAGCATGCGCGACCTCGCCTCGGCGGCGGGCCTGAACGTGGCCTCGCTCTACCACTACTTCCCCTCGAAGCGGGAGCTGCTCGAGGCCGTGCTCGTCGAGCGCGGCTATCTCCCCGAGTGGGACGCCGGCCCCAAGCCTGGCGACGGCCCGGCTGCGGAATCCGCCTTGGCGTCGGTGCTGGCCGACATCCTCATCTCCATGTTCGAGGTCGAGGACTTCGTGCGCCTCATGGCGGGTGAGGCCATGCGCGGCGAGGAAACTGCCCGCGCCGTCGGCGTGGATCTCTTCACGACCTTCGAAGCCGCGCTGGCCGAGTGGATCGTCACCCATCGCTCCGATCTCGACGATCGGGTCGGGGCGCCCGCAGTGGCCCACCTCTTGACCGCCATGGTCGTGGGCATTTTCGTCCAGTACACCGCTGGTGTCGGGGGGGAGCACGACCGGGACGACCTGACCGCCCTGCTGACCCAACGGGCCAACGAGATGGCCCGTCTCGTGGGGTCCGCACTCGCCTGAGCGCCCCGGTCGCCCCCGGACGCGCCGACCGCAGGCAAGAGTTCAGGCGGATTCGATGAACAACGAGGCCAGCCGTCGGCGCTCCTGGGCGATACCGCCGAAAAGAACCTCGTTCTGCTTGACCCGCTTGAAGAGGAAGTGGGCGTCGTTGGCCCACGTGAAGCCCACGCCACCGTGGAGTTGTATGTCGTCGCCCGTCACCCGCACCCCCGCCTCTGCGGCATAGCTGGCCGCCATGGCGGCGGATCGCTCCCGGTCCGGTGCCTCGGTATCGGTGGCCCAGGAGGCGAACTGCACGCCGGCGCGTGCCATCTCGACCTGCTGGAACATCTCCACCAGGCGGTGCCGCACGCTCTGGTAGGTCGCGACCGGCCGATCGAAGACGATGCGGGTGGAGGTGTAGGCGATCGCTTCGCCCAGGGCGCGGTCGGCCGCACCGACCGTCTCCGCCGCCAGGGCGACGGCGATGTCGTCCTGCACGCGTTGCCACAGGGTCGTCTGGTTTCCCCCCGGACCGAGCGGGACCACCGGCGTCTCGTCCAAGACCAGGCGGGCGACCTTGCGGGTGGGGTCGAGGGACGGGATCAGCTCGCCGCCCGGCTGCTCCAGAAGGAAGGAGCGCACCCCCTCCTCGCCGCGGGCCACCACGATGGCCCAGTCGGCGCTGTGGCCGTCGACGACGACCGCTTTCGTCCCGTTCAGGACCCATCCGGCGCCCTTGCGCCGGGCGCGCGTCCGTACCGTGCTCAGCGGGTCACCATGCCCCAGTTCCCCCAGGGCCACCGTGCCCCGGCGGGCCCCGTTCGCCAGGTCGGGAAGGAGGTCGGTCGCCCCCAATGCCCGCGCCGCCAGGGTGGCCGCGATGGCGGACGAGAAGAACGGTCCGGGCAACGGAAGCCGTCCCATCTGCTCCGCCACGATGCACATCTCGAGGAGCCCCGTTCCCGCCCCGCCGTACTCAGCCGGGACGAGCAATCCGGTCCAGCCGAGGTCGACCAGCGTGCGCCAGAGCGCCGGCGTGATCCCCGTGGGGTCCTCCGCCAGAGCGCGGACCACGTCGGGACCGCAGGCGCGTTCGAGGGCGGATCGCGCCACGTCCTGCAGCGCCAGCTGCTCGGCATCGAATGTGAAGTCCACCGGTTCCCCTGCCTCCCGCCCTGACGGGCCCGTCCCGGACGCACCGGGGCGGTCCCTGACGACAGCGTCACAGTACACGGAGGTCGGGTACCCTTCCCCCGTGGATTTTGCCTTGACGCCCGAGGATGAAGCCTTCCGCGACGAGCTGCGCAGCTGGTTGGACGAGCACCTCCCCCCGTTTCTCGAAGCCCAGACGCTCGGGGACGACGCCAGCCTTTCGGGCGACGCATCCCAGCGCCGGCGCCAGGCGTGGCAGCGCAAGCTGAACGAAGGCGGGTGGGCCGCCATCCATTGGGGCCCCGAATACGGCGGGCGCACCATCAATGCCATGCAGCGCCTGATCTATTCCGAGGTGATGGCGGAGTACCGGACGCCGGGCATGTTCAACACCAACGGGATCTGGCAGATCGGGCCCATGATCATCGCCTGGGGCACCGAGGAGCAGAAGGCGGCGTGGCTGCCGTCCATCCTCGAGGCCGAAGAGCACTGGTGCCAGGGGTTCAGCGAGCCCGATGCGGGCAACGACCTGGCCAACCTGCGCACCACCGCCGTGCGCGACGGCGACGACTACGTGGTGAACGGCTCGAAGATCTGGATCTCCTCCGCTCACCTGGCCACCTGGGGGCTGTTCCTCCTGCGCACCGATCCCACCGCCATAGAGCGGGGCAAGAAGCACGAGGGGATCACCGCCTTCATCATCAACCTGCACACGCCCGGGATCGAGGTGCGCCCGATCCGCGACATGGCCGGCGAGGAGCTCTTCAACGAGATCTTCTTCACCGATGCCCGCATCCCGGCCTCCAGCCGCCTCGGTGAGCAGGGTGGTGGCTGGATGGTGGCCATGGGCACCCTGGGCTACGAACGTGTCGGCATCGCCAGCCAGATCTCCATCCTCTCCGCCGACCTGCACGCCATGGTGGAGGCGGCCCGCTCGGTCAATCCCGGCGCCCTCGAGGACCCGGCGCTGCGCGATCGGATCGCCAAGACCTGGACCGAGATCGAGCTGGCCCGCCTCCTGTCCCTGCGCGCCCTGAGCAAGATCATGAAGGGCGAGAAGAACTGGCCCGAGGTGCCTTTCGCGAAGCTGTCGTGGTCATCGTTGGCCCAGACGCTGGCCGAGTTGGCGGTGGACCTCCTCGGTCCGGCCGGGATCCTGGCCCGCGGCGGGCCCGACGCCGTCGATCGCGGCAAGTGGACCCGGCTCTACGCCTTCCAGCGCTACAGCACCATCGGCGGCGGCTCGACGGAGATCCAGAAGAACATCATCGCCGACCGCGCCATCGCGATGCCGGGGCAGTCCCGCACGTCGTGAGCATGGCGCCCCGTGCAGACCCCCGCTCGGCCTGCATCATCGGCGTGGCCCGCCGGACGTGGCGTCCGGAGGACGCTCCCGACGGCGCACCCGAGCCCCTCGACATGTGGGAGCAGATGGCACGGGCGGCCGCGGCAGATGCCGGCGCGCGGTCCACCGACCTGCTGGCGGATCTCGAGAGCATCGATGTCGTCTACTCCCAGTCGTGGCAGTACGACGACCCGGCGGACCGACTGGCGACGCGGCTCGGCGCGACGCCGGCCCGCCGCAACTATTCGGGCATCGGCGGGTCGGTGCCGCAGATGCTGGCGGTCGACGTGGCGGAGCACATCGGGCGCGGTGACCTCGACCTCGCACTGATCGTCGGTGCCGAGGCCCTCGCCACCGTGCGCCGGCTCAAGAAGGCGGGCGAGGAACCGCACTGGTCGTTCCAGCCGGCCGAGCCCCGGCCCTTCCCGATGGAGCTGCAGCTCCATCCCGCAGAGATCAGCCACGCCGTCTTCCAGGCCTTCCTGACGTTCGCCCTCTTCGACAACGCCCGCCGGGCGCACCTTGGGCGAGGCCTCGACGAACACCGGATGAAGTTGGGCCGGGTCCTGGCCTCGATGACCGAAGTGGCCGCCACCAGTCCGCACGCCTGGTTCCCCGTCGCCCGCTCGGCCGAGGAGATCATCACCGCGACGCCGGAAAACCGGATGGTGGCCTACCCCTACACCAAGCTGTCGACGGCCATCATGGACGTCGACATGGCGGCCGGCCTCCTGATCGCCGGTGCGGCCAAGGCTGACAGCCTGGGCGTCCCCGAAGACGCCCGGGTCTACCTGCGCGGGTGGGGTTACGACGAGGACCCCGGCCACGTGGCCGATCACCCGGACCTGTGGAGTTCGCGCGCCATGGCGGCGGCGTCGCAGTCGGCGCTGCACGGAGCGGGTGTCGGCATGGACGAGGTGGCGCATCTCGACCTCTACTCGTGCTTCGCCAGCTCCGTCTGCTTCGCGCTCGACGCGCTCGGTGTCGGCGAGGACGACGGACGCGCCGTGACGCAAACCGGGGGCCTGCCGTACCACGGCGGACCGGGCTCCAACTACATGACGCACTCGCTGGCCGCGATGGTCGAGACGCTCCGCCGGGATCCGGGATCATTCGGTCTGGTCAGTGGCGTCGGCATGCACATGCAGAAACACACCTTCGGCCTGTGGTCCACCGAGCCGGGCGCCATGGTGGCCGCCCCGCGACGCGAGGAGCCGGAGTTCCCCACCACCATCGTGGCCTCGCCCGAGGGTTCGGCGACGGTGGCGACCTACTCGGTGCTGCACGGTCGAGACGGGGAACCCACTTCGGCTCTCCTGGTGTGCGACGTCCCCGGAGGCGGTCGCTGCTACGCCAAGCTCGACGGGGGCGCATCGAGCTTCGCCGAGATCGAGACCCACGAGCTCATCGGACGCACCGTGACGCTCACACCCAAGGACGGCGTGAACCTCGCCCGTATCGGCTGAACCGGCCGTTACGGTGCCCGGCTCGAGCAGATCACCTCGACGACGGCAGCGCGCGGGATCTTGCCGTAGCGGTTGTAGGGCAGCTCGTCGACGAACACGATGATCTCGGGGACCTTGTACCGGGCCAACTCCCGCGCACTGTGCGCCTTGACCGCTTCCGCCGTGAGGGACTTGTCGCCGACGATGAGCACACCCACCCGCTCTCCCAGCTCGTCGTCCGGCACGCCGGCGACGGCGGCCTCGACCACACCGGGCAGGGACCTGAGCACCGTCTCGATCTCGACCGGGCCGAACTTCTCCCCGCCGCGGTTGATGGTGTCCTTGACCCGGCCCTTCACGAAGAGATAGCCCTCGTCGTCCACCAGCACGAGATCGCCCGTCGGCAGCCAGTCAGACGTGATGTTCTGCGCCGCCCGGACGACGGCTTCGCCGACCCGGCCGACGCCGACATCCTCCTGCGTCTCCACGTCGACCACGCGGACCTCGACGCCGGGAAAGGGCCGACCCACGGAGTCGAGCTTGCGCCCGGCGCGGTGGTCGTCCGGCGAGAGGGCGGCGTACGCGCCAAGCGTCTCGGTCTGGCCGAACACGTTCGAGAAGGCCACGCCGGGAAGGGCGGCCACCGCCCTCTTGATGAGCTCGGGCTGGGCCGGCGCCGCCCCGTAGCTCAGAGACACGAGACTGCCGACATCACGGGTCGTGAAGTCGGGATGATCGAGGATCCGGCGCAACATCGTCGGCACCACGAACGTCTGACTCACGCGATACTCCTCGACCGCGCGTAACCACACGCCGGCGTCGAAGCGCGGCAGGATCACCATCGACCTCCCCGAATAGAGCGTGATGAGAAGGCCCAGCGTTCCCCCGATGTGGAAAAGAGGGACCGACATCATGTCGATCGGAGGATCGACCGCCGGATTGACGGGTGCTCCGTAGTAGGTCAATCGGTCCGACACGGTGCGATGGGAGATGTGTACCGGCTTGGGCAGGCCGGTCGAGCCACTGGAGAACAAGATCAGCCCGGTCGATTCCTCATCGATCGCCGGAGCCACCAGCCCGTGGTGAGCGTCGGCAGCGAGAACATCGTCTTGGGCCAGAACCGTCCCGCCCAACGCCGACGCGAGCTTTTCAGCGTGACCCGGCCCGGCGATCCCCACCTTCGCCCCGATCAACTCGCCCAGGGCGCCCATCTCACCGAGCTTGAGGTCGGGGTTCATCTGGGCCGCGGCGGCACCGAGGCGCGCCGCCCCGATGATCGCCGCAACGGCCAGCGGGCTCCCGTGGTCGACCACGGCCACGGCGTCGCCGGGCCCTACCCCGCGCTGGCTCAGCGCAACGGCACAGCGCTGCGCCAGCACATCGAGCTCGGCGTAATTGATCCGCTCACTGCCGACCACGAGAGCGAGCCGCGCCGGCACGTGTGCCACCGCCTCGGCGATCGTCTGCCCGACGTCCATTGGCTTCCCCTTCGGTTGCGGCTGTTTCTACCTGCAGTCGGTGCGGGCCGAACCACCGTGGCAGCCCGCGTCCCGTCGAAGAACGGCGTTTCAGGCGCTCGTCGGAGCGACCGGGGTCTGCGTGGTGGGCCCGAGGAAGGGCGTGGTGTCGATCTGCTCGAGCTCGATCTCGCCGGCCAGAACCTTGCGCTTCCACTCGACCTGCTCCGCTTCGCGCCCGTGGAACTCGGGCATCACTTCCTTGGCGAAGAGCTCGAGGCTCTCGCAGATGTCCTCGTGGGTGTTCTTGCCCGCCTGGGTGAGCAGAATGACCTGATCGACGTGCGCGTTCGCGAATTCGTCGAGCTGTTCGCAGATGCGGGCCGGTGTGCCGATCAAGCCGTCGGAGTAGACCTGCTGGCCTTCGGGGTTCTCGCGCCACTCGAGATACTTCTGCCACAGGTCGACCGAGCCGGGGGCGAAGGGTCCCTCCTTGTTGTAGAGGACGAGCGCGAACTGGAAGAACGACCAGCCGTCCGAGCGCCGGCGCGCCTCCTCGTCCGACGTCGAGCACATGAGGGCACTCACCATGGCCATGTTCGGGTTGGTCTGGTAGTCGGCCAACTTGTCCAGGTTGTGCACGAAGGCCCCGTAGTACGCGTTGACCCAGGCCACTGCCGCTTCCACGCTCAGGAACTGAAAGCCCAGTGCGCCCATCCCGAGTGATCCGGCGCGCTCGATCGTCTTGTACTGCGAGCAGGCCACCCACAGCGGAGGGTGGGGCTTCTGGCGCGGCTTGGGCAGGACATTGCGCAGGGGGAAGTCGAAGTACTTCCCATGGAACTCGGTGCCCTCGGGTGCATCGCCGAGCATGGGGATGAGCGCCTGCACGGCTTCGTCCCAGACCTCTCGCTTGTCGCGAAACCGACGCCCGAACGGATGGAGCTCGGTGGTGCTCCCTCCTTCGCCCAGACCGAGCTCCACCCGGCCGTTGCTGATCAGGTCGAGGGTCGACACCCGTTCGGCCACATTGGCGGGATGGTTGGTGGTCAACTGAATGATGCCGTGACCCAGCCGGATGTTCTTGGTGGTGCGGCTGAGCGCACCGAGGAAGACCTCGGGCGCCGAGGAGTGCGCGTATTCCTCCATGAAGTGATGCTCGGTGCACCACACATAGTCGTACCCGAGGCGGTCGGCCAGCTCGGCCTGCTCGAGCGCGTTGTTGAAGACCCTGAACTCGCTGTCCTCATCCCAGGGACGAGGAATCTGCAATTCGAAGAAGATGCCGAACTTCACGTAGACCCTCCGTCTGTCCTTCTATCTTTATGAAGATTAATCCACAACGCCGTGCGGCGTCGACCTTTCGGGGCCCGCCAGCATGCGCTCGGCCAGCTGACGCGCGCCGTGCGCACGCACCTTCTCGGTCCCGGTCATGGCGAAGTCCTCGGCTGAGACGAAGAACACGTGGCGCGGCACCTTGTACGCGGCCAACGTCGACCGGAGGTGGTCGAGAACGTCGTCGGCACTGATCGGATCGTTCTCCCTCGGGACGACCAGCGCCACGATCTCCTCGCCCAACGTCGGATGCGGAACGCCGACCACTTGGGCCAGCTCGACCCGCTTCCATCGGGACAGGGCGGTCTCGACCTCGTACGGCGAGACATTGACCCCGCCGGTGCGGATGATCCCCGACTGCCGTCCCTCCCAGTGCAAGAGCCCGTCCCCACTGAGCCAGCCGGCGTCCCCCGTGCGCACGTAGCCGCGGTCGTCAAAGCCCTCACCGGGGTCGGCCTTGAAGTACCCGCACATCATCGTCGGGGCCCAGACGCAGATCTCCCCCACTTCGTCCGGCCCCAGGTCCTCGCCGTCGGCACCGACGATGCGGATCTTGACGCCGGGCAACAAGGGCCCCTTGCTGCTCCCCCGATCTCCCGGGTCGGCATCGGCGGGAATGCCGGTCACCACCGTGAACGTCTCGCTGAGGCCATACGCGCCCACCGGGTCCCACGCGTCGCCCGTGCGCCCCAGCACCGCCGGCAGCGGGCTCCGGCCGGACATCCGGACCAACGCCGACAGGTCACGTCCGGCGATATCGGGGAGGTCGGCCAGGCGAGCTGCGATGTGCGGAGGAGCGTGGATGGTGGTCACGCGCTCGCGTTCGAGGAGATCGAGCGTGCTCTGCGGTTCGAAGGACTCCTGGAGGATGGTGGTGGCTCCCGCGGCCAAGCTCGAACCCAGGCCCATGACCAGTCCCGCCGTCCAGAACAGGGGCAACGAGCTCCAGACCCGGTCCGCCGGTCGCGTGCGCATCAGTTCGGCCAGGCGCTGGGACTGTATGCAAAAGGCACGCTGGCGGTGCATGACGGCCTTGGGACGGTCGGTTGAGCCTGAGGTGTACAGGATCATGGCCTGGTCGGTCGGGACCACCGACTCCCGCAGCGCGGAGACAACCGCGCCCGGCACGTGACGCCCCGCCTCCACGAATGCCTCCCAGGGCGTGAAGCCCGGCGACCCGCCGTCCGCTCCGACCACGACCACCGACCGCAGCGACGGGAACTCGGGGACGTAGAGGTCGCCGGCGGCGCCCGCGCCAAGGCTCGGCGCGTGAGCCACCAGGTCGGACACGTACCGGTGACCGCGAATCTCCGACATGGTGAGCAGGGCGGCCACTTCGGCGTGCGCGAGCGTCCAGTGCCTCTCGTCGGCCAGGGCGAACGTGTTGATCGGCACGCCCACCGCACCGATGGCGCAGATGGCGAAGAGGGACGTCGCGAATTCCAGGGTGTTGCCCATCAAGAGTCCGACGCGGCTCCCGCTGCGCACGCCGGACTTGACCAACGCCCGCGCCACCGTGTCCACTTCTTCGGCCAGTTCGGCAAAGGAGAGGCGGCGGTCCCCGTCGACGATCGCCTCGCTCGTTCCGTAGCGCTCAGCCACCGCCATGACGAAGGCGCCGACGGTGATCTCACCGCCGCAGGCGGCCGTCCGGGGGTCTCCGGAGGAGGCCGGCCGAGCATCTTCCGCCCCGGGCATACATGTTAATATTAACATTAAGAGATAAGATAAGGGGGGGTATGGGCGATCGCGCGCCAACCATCGTAGGAATCGGCCTGAGCGACTATCCGCGGACCCCGCACCTCGATTCCCTGGCCCATCACGGTCTGGCCATTCGGAGGGCCCTCGACGACAGCGGGGTCCAAAAAGCGGACATCGACGGCTTGCTCTGCTTCGGCTCGTACGGCATCGACGACGCGGTGACGATGGCCGAAATTCTCGGCATCCGGTACAACTTCCTCGACGGCACCTTCGCCGGCGGGACCGTGTTCGAGTACTACGTCCAACACGCCGCGGCGGCCATTGAGCACGGCGACTGCGACACCGTTCTCATCACGTACGGCTCCGACCTTCTCTCCAAGCAAGGCCGAACGCTGGGCACCCAGCTCTACGCATCGGGCAACCGCCAGGGTGGCCCGCTCCAGTTCGAGATCCCCTACGGCAGTCCCCTCGTGAGCGGCTATGCCCTGGCCGCCCGCCGCCACATGCACCAGTACGGGACGACGTCCGAACAGCTGGCCCGGATCGCCGTCGACACGCGATTCAACGCGGCGGCGAATCCACTGGCGATGTACCGCGATCCGCTGACGGTGGAAGACGTCCTCGCCTCGCGCATGATCTCGGATCCGCTGCACATGTTGGACTGCTGCGTCATTTCCGACGGGGGCGGCGCCATCCTCATGACGACGGCCGAGCGCGCCCGGGACCTCCGCCAGGCACCCGTCTACATCCGGGGAGCCGCTACCGCGCAGACGCACTGGAACATCAGCGCCATGCCCGACTTCACAGTGACTGCGGCCGCCCAGTCGGGTCCCGCTGCGTTCGCCAAGGCAGGTATCAGCCCCGCCGACGTCGACATCCTGATGCTCTATGACAGCTTCACCATCACGGTATTGCTGTTGCTCGAGGATCTCGGGTTCTGCCCCAAAGGCGATGGCGGGTCCTTTCTCGATGCGAATCGCCTGACCTACAACGGCGACCTTCCCACCAACACCGACGGCGGCGGGCTCTCCTCCTGTCACCCCGGCATGCGAGGGATCTTCCTCCTCATTGAGTCGGTCCGCCAACTGCGGGGGCAAGCCGGCACAGCACAGGTGCCCGACGCCGAGATCGCCGTGGCGTGTGGCTCGGGAGGACAACTCTCGTGCATGGGAACGGTCGTCCTCGGCAAGGAGCGCGCATGACGGCCGACACCCCGGTGGAAGGTCGGATCCTGCCGTTGCCCAACAGCTCGACGAAGCCTTTCTGGGAAGCCGCAGCCCGCGGGGAGCTGGTTATCCAGTGGTGTGAGCAGTGCCAGGAAGCCCAGTTCCATCCGGGGCCCCTCTGCCGAATGTGCGGCGCGGAACCGGATTGGAAGGTGGCCAGTGGACGTGGGTCCATCTACACGTACACCGTGGTGCATCAGAGCCGCACGCCCCCATTCGACCAACTTGTCCCCTACATCGTGGCCATGGTGGACCTGGACGAGGGGCCGCGGATGATGACGAACGTGATCGGTTGCGCCGCCGACGATGTGCACGTGGGCATGCGCGTCGAGGTCGCGTTCGCCGCGGAGGTGGACGGCATCGCGCTGCCGTTCTGGCAGGCCGCGTCCGAGGCCACGTGAGCGGCGCCAACGAGGGACGCGTCGCCATCGTGACCGGAGGTGGGCGGGGGTTCGGGCGGTGCCACGCCATCGAACTGGCCCGCCAGGGTGCGGCGGTCGTCGTGAACGATCTCGGCGTGGAGGTGGACGGAGAGCACCGGGCCGGTGCCCCGGCGGAGGAAGTGGTCGAGGAGATCCACTCCGTCGGCGGTCAGGCCATCGCCAATGGCGACGACGTCGCGAGCACCGAAGGCGCGGCCCGCCTGATCCAGAGTGCGCTCTCCGCATATGGACGGTTGGACGCCCTGGTGAACAACGCCGGGGTCCTCCGTGACCGCATGCTGGTCAACCTCTCCGACGATGACTGGGACACGGTCATCAGGGTGCACCTGCGCGGCACCTTCTGCCCCACCCGACAAGCCGCGCAGCACTGGCGCAGTGAGTCCAAGGCCGGTCGGCCGGTCGACGGGCGCGTGATCAACACGTCCTCGGCCGCCGGTCTCTACGGAAATGTGGGACAAGCCAGCTACACGACGGCGAAGGCGGGGATCCTGGGCTTCACCATCGAGACGGCGGTCGAGCTGGCGCGCTACGGCGTCACCGTCAACGCCATCGCGCCGGGTGGCAGGACACGCATGACGGCCCAGCTCTTCTCCGACACGATGCAGGTGCCCGACGGGGGCTTCGACGCCATGGCGCCCGAGAACGTGGCGCCACTGGTGGCGTGGCTGGCGGGGCCGGAGGCAAAGGATGTCACCGGAAGAGTGTTCGCCGTCTACGGCGGGACGATCGGCTTGGCTACCGGCTGGACACACGGGCCCCAATTCACCCAAGACCACCGGTTCACCGCGACAGAGGTCGGCCCGACCGTTCGTGATCTGCTGCGCGCCGCCCCGCCGGCCGAGCCGGTTCTCGGTACCTGAGTTCGATGAAGCAGCGGCGCTGCCCCCGACCAAAGTGCGCCAGGATGAACTGCTCAGAGTGAAAGTCCGAGCAAGTGGATGGCGTTGCCCCGGGCGATCTTGTCCACCGTCGCCTGGTCGAGGTGGCCGAACAGCTTCTCCGCCACCTGCGGCGTGTTGGGCCACGTGCCGTCGGAGTGGGGATAGTCGGTCTCGAACAGGACTTGGTCCGCGCCGATCCGGTCCAGCATCTCGATACCGACATTGTCCTTGAAGAAGCAGCTGTAGATCCGGTCCTTGTAGTACGACGAGGGAAGTTCACCCGCCAACCGGTCGTCGTGCGCCCACAGGTGCGTCAGCCATGCGTCGTCGGCCCGTTCGAGGATGAACGGGATCCATCCGATCTGGCACTCGGCGTAGAGGAGCCGCAGCCGGGGGAAACGAGCCAGGATCCCTGACTGCAGGTAGTCGACCATCGACGCCGCACTGTTGGCGAAGATCATGACGGTCGACACCACCTGGGGCGCATCAGGCGACGTGATGAGCGTGCGCGTTCCCGACCCGATATGCATGGCGATCACGGTGTCGGTCTCCTCGCACGCCCGGAAGAAGGGGTCCCAGTAGCCGCTCCAGATGCTCGGAAGATCCAGCCAGGCCGGGAGCTCGCTGAAGGCAACCGCCCGCACGCCCCGTGCCGCGTTGCGGCGGACTTCCTCTGCCGCCGCGTCCGCATCCCACAACGGGATGAGGCAGAGTGGGATCAGGCGCCCCCCGCTTCCGGCGCACCACTCCTCCACCGTGAAGTCGTTGTATGCCTTGACGCAGAGCATGGCCAGCTCCCGGTCGGATGCTTCGTTGAAGATCTGACCGCAGAACCTCGGGTAGTTCGGGAAGCAGAGCGACGCCTCGACGCCGTTGAGCGTCATGTCGTCCAGGCGGGCCTTCTGCTGCCAACATCCGGGTCGCATGTCGTCGAGCGCCACCACATGGCTGTCGTCGTGATCTGGTGGGTACCCCGCCTGGGCGATGTACCGGATGACGGGGTAGTACTTGTCCTCGTAGTGCCACCATGCCGCTGGCGGGCCCTGCGGTTCGGGATTGGCGACGTAGACCCCGTTCACCTTGCGAAACGCGTCCGCCGGCTTGGTCTCGAGACGGGGTGCGACGCTCTTGTACCTGGCGGGGACCCGGTCCTGCCAGATGCCCGGCGGCTCGATCAGGTGGTCGTCCACGCTCACGATTGGTGGGATATTGCTGCTCATCGGGCTTCTCCCCGCTCCGCTCCCGTGCCTTCAATACGTTCTATCTTATAGAGGTTAGCCCTCGAGGCTGCCCCCGCCAAACGGCCGGCGCAGCCCGATGGCCGCCACACGAAGAGGGCGTGGGTCCGGCTAGAGACGGATGGCGGACACGATGCCGCGCGACACGTCGCCCCGCTGCGTGACCGACACGCTCGCACTCCCCTGCTCGCCCAGCACGTGGATCTGACTGGCCTCCATATGGGCGTAGGAGATACGCGCCGCATCGTTGGCGTCGCCGCGTTCGATCGCGTCCACCAGCTTGCGATGGGCGCGTAGCGCGGCGAGTCGCAGATGCCGATCGGGAAAGACGTGCCTGGCCTCAGCCCCTTCGGCCCAGGCCGACTCCTGGGTCGACCAGAGCGTGACGAGCGTTCCCACCGTGAGACGCAATGTCTCATTCCCGCACTGCCCGACCAGTTCGTCGTGAAAGCGATGCGCCATCTGGGTGAAGGCCATCGCATTGTCGACGTTGTCGGCCGCTTCATCGATCGCCGCCCGCAGGATCGGTACCGTGGTCTCCGCCCGGTCCGGCCGGTCGGCGCAGGCGGCGGCGCAGGCCGGCTCGAGCCGGCCGAGGGCCTCGGCCAAATCGCTCAAGGGAACTCGGCCCGCCTGCAAGACAAGGCCCATCATGAACGCGGCCGCCTCCGACTTCGGTGCGTGCACAACCGCACCACCCATGTTTCCCCGCCGCACCGTGATGAGTCCTTCGGTCTCGAGGATGCGGAGGGCCTCGCGCAGGGACGGCCGGCTCACTTCGAACTCCTCGAGGAGCTCGTCCTGCTTGGGGAGGAGGTTCCCGTCGGCGATGTCGCCGTTGACGATGCGGGTGCGCAGGCGGGAGGCAATCAGGTCGGCGATCCGCGGCTGGCGGAGCTGCGCCCCGACGGTCCTCCTGCGCGCGCCGTCAATGCCGTTTTCCTTCGGATTGAGAGCGCTCATAGGCCTAGATCGTACAGAAAGCGCAGGTAACAGCCCTTCATCCCGCCAGCCGTCACGGCTCTGTGCTCCCGTCGCTACCGACGCTACCGACGAGCCGGATCTTGCGGTTGTCCCAACTCAATCTGTGCTCATCGGGATCGATCCGGATGATCGCCGACTCGGTGTCGTAGTGCCGGATCGTGGCGGCGGGAACCTCATCTTCGGGGATCCCGAAGCCCTGGTACTTCTCGGCGATCCGTTCGAAGGCGCGATCGCGCTCGTCCCCTTCTTCCACGACATGGGCGCGGCCGGTCAACACGACGGCGCGGAGCTCGGTCCAGGCGAGCCCGGCTTCGACGGTGAAGCACACACGCGGATCCCGACGCACGTGGTCGACCTTGCGGGTCCGGGCGGGCGAGCGCACGTAGACCAGGTGGTCGTGGCTGACGAACCACACCGGCAGGGCCAGCGGCCAGCCATCCGCACGCAGCGTCGTCAGCATCCCGGTGTGACCGGCCGCGACGAAGGCCCAGAGCTCCTCTTCTTCGAAGGCAACCCCCACCTCAGCGCACAGTGGAAAAGGTCGCGGGGACGAGGAAGCGGTCGTCCCAGTCGGTTCGTATCTCGCGGCCGAGTGTCTGCCAGATCTCGAAGTCCGTGTCGGAGACCCACGCCTCCTCCTTGCCGAAGGGATTGACGTCCTCCCATTCGGCCCCCTGGCCCCAGATGCAGATCGCCTTCGTGTTCTTCCACGGCGACCAGTACAGGCCCACGATGGAACGACCCGCCGGCTCGGCGACGCGGCGAAACCACATCTCCTCGCAGAGACGCAGGTACTCGGCCTGCCGGGCCGGCTGTACCTGGATCATCTCGTGCGAGCAGAGTTTCGCCCGCAGGCCCCGCTCCTTGATCTGCGCCACGGTCGGCGTCAGGGCAGACGGAAAGCAGAGCAGGCTCTCGGTGGAGGTCACCCACTCCCCTAGACCGTCGAACCAGTTCCCGAGGTCGCGCTCCGCACCTTCGAAACGCTGGCGCACGACATCGACGTAGTGCCCGAAGTCGTCCAGCTCCCACACCGCGACCGTTTCGGGAGAGGGCCCCAACCCGGGAGCGACCTGCCAGTACCCGACCTGTCGCATGCCGCAGCGCTCGGCGATCGGGAGGAGATCGTGCTCGACCGCCGCCAGCAGGGCAGGTGTCTTCCCCGGTCTCATGCGATTGACCTCGTGCCAGTACAGCATGCAGGGACTCCTCTCAATTGCCGTGTTCTCGATTAGCGGTGCGGCGGCAGCTCACGCGGCGAGCCGAGGTCGGGAGACGTCACAACGCGCCGCGCCACGGCGCTCGGGAGGGAATCCACCAGGGCTGCCAGCGCCCTGCGCCGGCACCGTCGGGTAATCTCCATCTTCTTAATCGTATATCTGAAGGAAGATCGATGAAAGTGGACGTCTCCGTGCGCGGCCCGCTCCGCGACCTTGGACGCGAGGCACACCGGCTCGAAGCTGCGGGCTACGACGGGGTCTGGTCGGCCGAGACGAGTCACGACCCGTTCCCCGCGGCCACGCTTGCCGCCGCCGCCACCACCTCGGTCGACGTCGGCACGGGCATCGCCGTCGCCTTCGCCCGCAATCCGATGAACCTGGCCACGCTGGGCCACGATCTCCAGGTGCTGTCCGAGGGTCGCTTCATCCTCGGGCTCGGCTCGCAGGTGCAGGCGCACGTGACCCGCCGCTACTCCATGCCCTGGTCGAAGCCGGCGGCCCGCATGCGGGAGATGGTGCAGGCGATTCGCTCCATCTGGGCCTGCTGGAACAACGGAGCGCCCCTGGCATTCGAGGGCGAGTTCTACCGTCACACGCTGATGCCGCCGTTCTTCAATCCGGGGCCGAGCCCGTTCGGCGCCCCGCGCCTGTTCCTGGCCGGCGTGGGGCCTCGCATGATTGAGGTGGCGGGTGAAATGGCCGACGGATTCCTCTGCCACGGATTCACCACGGCCTCCTACTTCGCGGCGTCGATCCTGCCTTCGCTCGAGCGGGGACTGACCCGCGGGAATCGTCAACGGGGCGAGATCGAGATCACCGCACCCGGCTTCATCGTGACGGGCCGCGACGAGGAGGAGATGGCGCGGTCGGCTGCCGCAGTACGCCGGCAGGTGGCCTTCTACGGCTCGACCCCGGCTTATCGTCCCGTTCTCGATCATCATGGGTGGGGTGACCTGCAGACCGAGCTGCACGAGCTGGCCCGACAAGGCAAGTGGGACCACACGGGCGACCTGATCGATGCGGAGGTGCTCGACGCGTTCGCCGTGGTCGGCGCGCCGGAGGCCATCGCCGGTCTGGTGGCCGCCCGCTACGGCACGACGGTCGACCGCATCAACGCCTACTCGCCGTTCGAGGCCGACGACGAGCTCTGGGCACAGGTGCGGGAGGGGTTCTCGGCTCTACACGGCTCGGATCGGGTCAGGTGACGTCCCAACCACCGCTCTACGAGCTGTCGGGACGACGGGCCCACGACCCGGCGCTCGAAGACGGGACGGCCCGGCGGACCTGGGGTGAGCTGGACGACCGCACGCGCGCTATCGCACACGGCCTGGAGCAGCTCGCGCCCGAGCCGGGAAGCCACGTGGCGCTCGTGTCGAGCAATCGGGTGGAGTTCATCGAAGTGGCGCTCGCCTGCCTGCGTGTCGGGCTGGTCTATACGCCGATCAAGAGCAGCTGGACCCCGACGGAGATCCTCTCCATTCTCTCCGATGCGTCCTCGGCCCTGGTCGTGTCGGACATTCCGGCGGGGCGGCAGGCCGCTGTCGACGCCGGTCTGCCGCTCCTCGATCTGGACGACGCCTTCGACTCGTGGGTGAGCCGGCAATCTGACGGGCCCGTGCCCTACGAACGAGGCGGGCGCAAGATCACCTACACCTCGGGCACGACGGGACGGCCCAAGGGGGTGATCCCTTCCTATTTGGGGCTCCGTCCCTTCCCGGAGTCGTTCGCGGCCAGCGCCGGGATGGCGGCCATCACCGGGCTTCCGGGCGACGGTGCGCATCTCTTCGTCTCGCACCTCTTTCATGGCGCCCCGTTGACGTTCGGGCTGGGCGCTCTGGCCCGGGGCGCCTCGTTGCGCATCGTCCCGCGCTGGGAGCCCCAGACGGTCTTGACGATGTTGGCCGACGGCGTGACATCGACGTCCATGGTGCCCACCATGTTCCGCCAGCTCTTGCATCTGCCGGGCGACGTCCGCGCATCTTTCGATGCTCCCGAGCTGGTCACCGTGCTGCACGGTGGCGAAGCATGCCCCCGACCCGTGAAGGAGTCGATGCTGGCGTGGTGGGGCCCACGGCTCACTGAGTACTACGGGTTCTCCGAAGGCGGGATGACGATAGCCACCAGCGAGGAGTGGATGGATCGTCCCGGGACGGTCGGGCGTGCGGCACGGCAACAACGGATCCTCATCATCGGCGAGGGCGGGGACGAGCTCGGACCCGGTATCGACGGGACCATCTACATGGTCAACCCCGACGGTGTCACCTTCTCGTACCTCAACGACGCGGCCAAGACCGCGGCCGCTCACCGGGGCAACGCTTTCACCGTCGGCGACGTCGGGCACGTCGACGACGATGGGTATCTCTTCATAACGGGCCGGCAGTCCGACGTCATCGTCTCCTCCGGCGTCAACATCTACCCGGCCGAGATCGAGTCTGCCCTTAGTGACATCGAGGGGACGGCGGATCTGGCCATCGTCGGGGCGCCGGACGACGTGCGGGGTGAGCAGGTCGCAGCCGTCTTCGTGCCGTCTCATGGTCCAGACGCGGGTGCGGTGGCGGCACGGATCGCATCGGTGGCCGGCGAGAGGCTCGCCGGGTACAAGCGACCACGGCTGTTCTTCCGTGCCGCGGTGCTCCCCCGCGATCCGACGGGCAAGCTCCTCCGGGCGTTGCTGCGCGACACCGTCTCGCTCCGCTGCTCGGTCGGGACGGACAGCGCGGCAAGCGGGCTCGACCAGGTTGATCCGGACCCCCCATTCACCGCGAGTGCCAAAACGGCGATCGCCCCTGAGCAAAGAGGGAAAACCACGTGAGCGGAATACTCGACGCTAAAGCAGTTGTCGTGACGGGGGCCGGCCGCGGCATCGGTCGGGCCGTGGCGTTGTTGTGTGCCGCCGAGGGCGCCAAGGTCGTGGTGGCCGACCTTGGGGTGGGGATGCACGGTGAGGAACCGTCGAGCGAGGTGGCGGACTCAGTCGTGGCCGAAATACGGGACGCCGGCGGCATCGCCGTGGCCAGCGCGGACTCGGTGACGGACATGGCGGCCGGAGAGCGGATCGTACAGAGCGCCATCGATAACTGGGGCCGTATCGACGGGGTGGTCTGCGGAGCGGGGATCCTGCGCGAGCGCATGCTGTTCAATATGTCCGAGGACGACTGGGACGCGGTGATCGCCACCCACCTCAAAGGGACCTTCACGCTGTTCCGGGCGGCGGCGGGGATCATGCGGTCACAACAGAGCGGATCGCTCGTCGGCTTTACCTCCGCGTCCTTCCAAGCGAGCGTGGCCCAAGCCAACTACTCGGCGGCCAAGGGCGGCATCGTCTCGTTGGTCCGGAGCGCCGCCGCCGGACTCCACCGCTACGGCGTCACGGCCAACGCTGTGGCCCCTATTGCACGGACGCGGATGATGGCACAGGTACCCATGGATCTCCCCGAAACCGGCGAGCCCGAGGACGTGGCACCGATGGTCGCCTTCCTCCTGTCGGATCACGCCAAGCACATCACCGGG
>Ga0302181_10001076_pt1 | contig 20836 bp, 21 predicted proteins | sample I_Palsa_E3_3_FD_198786 | JGI IMG/M metagenome (GOLD analysis project Ga0302181, IMG submission 198786) | Peat permafrost microbial communities from Stordalen Mire near Abisko, Sweden - I_Palsa_E3_3 | ecosystem: Environmental > Terrestrial > Soil > Palsa > Peat permafrost | place: Sweden...
GGCCGGTAGCGCGGGCGGCAGCGCTAATGCCAGCTCGGGGATCAACGGCGTGCATCACGATGTGAGCGCCACGCGCGACACCTCAAAAAGCGCGGTCCAGTCCACGAAGCAGCAGGCCGCCGAAACCGCTGCCCCGGCAACTGCCAGCACCCAGGCGGCAGCCTCGGGCGCAGTTCAGTCGGCGCAGTCGGCGCAAGGGACTGCTGGAACGGCCGCCAATATCGCGGGCGCCGGCAGCGCGACGGCCGGCACCGCCGGTACCGCCGGTGTGACCGGTGCGACCAGTCCAGTCGGTGTGACCAGCGTGGCTGGTGTGACCGGTGCGACTGGTGTGGTCGGTCCGGCTGGCACCGCGAGCACGAGCGCGCAGTCCACGACGTCAGCGCCGCTGTCGGGCCTGTCGGCGAACGGCGCGCTTTCCGGCACCAGCATGAGCGCGACTACGTCGTCTGCCAGCGGCGGCGCCTCGAGCGGCAACTGACCCAGGCGAGCACACGGCGGGAGATGCTCCCGCCGTGTGTGACTGCCGATGCGGATGCGCAGCACGTACCGGCTGCCGTAGCATCGCTACATGCCAGATCAGAACACGCGCTCTGACCGATCTGCCGTCGGCACAGTGTGTCGTGCTGCACTGCGGCACGCCGCTAAAGCGGAACGAGCGCTGGCATCCTCACCCCTTTCCGACACTCACGTGCACCGTGCGCGCAAGGAAATCAAGAAATCGCGCGCCGCACTGCGTCTGCTGCGCGCGGCGCTGCCCGAGGCGAGCTATCGGCGCGAGGACGCGGCGCTGCGCCGGGCGGCGCGCGCGCTCGATGCGGTGCGCGATGCCCGAGTGCTGGTGCGCACGCTCGACACGCTGTGCCGCCGCAGGCGCTCGCTTGGCAAGGACACGGCCGTGGTTGCGCTATCGCGCTCGCTACGCCAGCGCCAGGCTCAGGCGCAGCGTCAATTGCGCGGCCGACGGACTGTGCTGGCCGGCGCGCGTACTACGCTGCGGCAAGTGCAACTGCGTGGGCGGCACTGGCGCATTAGCCGGCACGGCTGGTCGGGGCTTGCGCCGGGTTTGCGGCGTGTCTACCGAGCCGGGCGCCACGCTGCTCGCGCCGCGCAGCGCCATCCCGATACACTGGTGCTGCACGCATGGCGCAAGCAGGTTCAGTACCTGTGGCACGCGTTGCAGATGCTCAGGCCGCTGCAGTCGCGCGCGCACTCAAAATCTGGCCCACGGGCGCGCCGGCTGTCGGACTATCTGGGCGAGGAACACGACCTTGCGCTGCTGCAATCGACGGTGGCCGCGTACCGGCGGGGCAAGGATCCGATGAGTGACCCGTTGCAAGCGGCGATCGAACGCCGGCGCCGCGCGCTGCGCGCCAAGGCCATGGCTTTGGGCAAGCGCCTGTACGCGCCCAAACCGCGGGCCATGGCGGCGCGCCTCAGGCGCAGCTGCGCGCCCTCGCAACAGTAAATGAGCGTACTGGTACGCATCGTGGGTCTGGCTGCACTCGCCGCGTTCGCGCTGCTGCGTGTCTGGATCGCGGTCCTCGGTCTGGCCCAGCTCATCGGTGTGGCGTGGGCGCTCGTGCTGACGGTGGCGCTGCTGCTGGCGGGCCTGATGCTGCCACTGCGGATTGCCGTGTTTTTCGGCGCGCTGGCGGTATGGCATTGGCCGGCGCTGCTGGCACTGATCTTGGCCGCGCCGCGCCTGGTATTGATGCTGCCGGGGTTGATCTCGACCTTCCTGGCCAGCAGACGCCATCCGCGAGCGCGTTGGAGCCGCGTCAAACCCGCCTGATCCGCCAGGATGGCGCTCCCTACGAGATTCGAACTCGTGTTCCAGCCTTGAGAGGGCCGTGTCCTAGGCCTCTAGACGAAGGGAGCAGTGAGAACGGGGGGCTGCGAAGAGGCGCGGTATTATAGGCGTCCCTTATGAATGCTCAAGCGGATAGGACGATTTGAACGATACCCCCCCAGTAGCCGCCATCGGCACCGCACCGCGCATCATCGCCCGCGCCGACCACAACATCTCCCGCTCGAATATTTCCGGCAACGCCCTGCGCGTGCTCTATCGCCTCAAGGAGGCCGGTTACCAGGCGTTTCTGGTCGGCGGTTGCGTGCGCGACGTGATGCTCGGGCGTCATCCGAAGGACTTCGATGTCGCCACCAATGCGTTGCCGGACGAGGTCAGGTCGCTGTTTCGTAATTCGCGCCTGGTCGGACGGCGGTTTCGCCTGGCGCATGTCGTGTTCGGCCGCGAGGTGATCGAGGTGGCGACGTTTCGCGCCGCGACGGCGCCATCGCCGAGCGAAGAGCCGGTGCCGGAGGCGGATCCGGAGGAGGGCGAAGCGCCGGAACTCGACGAAGAATCCGAACTCGATTCGATCGACAACGAACGCGTGCTCGACACGCACGGTCGGCTGCTGCGTGACAACGTCTACGGCAGCATCGAAGAGGACGTCTGGCGCCGCGATTTCACCGTCAACGCGCTGTACTACAACATTGCGGACTTCTCGTTGTGGGACTACGTGGGCGGGGCCGAAGATCTCACGGCGCACTGCCTGCGCATGATCGGCGATCCTGAAGCGCGTTATCGCGAGGATCCGGTACGCATGCTGCGTGCCGCGCGCTTCGAGGCCAAGCTCGGCTTCGCGCTCGAACCGGCGACCGCGGCACCGATAGCGCGGCTGCGCGGACTGTTGGCCGGCGTGCCGGCAGCGCGGCTGTTCGATGAGACGCTGAAGCTGTTCCTGACCGGCCACGGCGAGGCGAGCCTCGCGGGGCTGCGCCGGCGCGCACTGCTCGAGGTGCTGTTTCCGGCCATCGAGCGTTACCTGGCCAGGCACCCGGGCGGCCTGGTCGAGCAGCTGCTGCAGCAGGGTCTGCGCAATACCGACGCGCGGGTGGCGCAGGACAAGCCCGTCACTCCCACGTTCCTGTTTGCGCTGTTGCTGTATGGGCCGATCGCGGAGGCCATCGAATCGTTACCGCCACAACGCTGGCACGAGATCGGTGCGATCGTCGAGGCCTGCGATCGCGCGTTGCGCGAGGCCTCGGCGCGCGTGACGATTCCGCGCCGCGTGGCACTCGGGCTGCGGGAAATGTTTGCGTTTCAGCCGCGGCTGGAGCAACCGCGCGGCAAGCGCGCGCTGCGCCTGCTGGAGCAGCCACGTTTCCGCGCCGCGTTCGATTTGTTGGCGCTGCGCGCGCAGTTGGGCCTGGCGCCGGCTGAGATCGCGGCCTGGTGGACCCGACTGCAGGAAGTATCGCCGGAGCAGCGCCTGCAGATGCTCGATGCGCTGCCGCGGTCGCGTGTTGCGGCCAAGAGCGGCAATGCGTCGGCACCGGAGGCAGCGCCGTCACCACCGGGGTTGGAAGTGCCCGAGGCCGGCGCCGCGGCCGATTCCGGAGCGCGCCGGACACGCCGCCGGCGTCGGCGCCGGCGCGGTTCTCCGGGCCCGGCTTGAATGCTGTGGCATGCGGCCTACGTCGGTGTCGGCAGCAATCTGGATCGGCCCGCCGACCAGGTGCGTCGCGCGCTCGTCGCCTTGCCGCAGTTGCCGCAGACGCGCCTGGTGCTGCACTCCTCGCTCTACGGCTCGAAACCGCTGGGCCCGGCGGCGCAGCCGGATTTCGTCAATGCGGTGGCAGCTGTGCTCACCCAGCTCGAGGCGGCGGCGTTTTTCGGCGCCTTGCGTGCGCTCGAGGCGGCTCTGGGACGCGAGCCGCCGCGCGTGCGTTGGGGGCCGCGGCGCATCGACCTGGACCTGCTGCTGTTCGACGCCGAGCGGCTCGATAGTGCCGAACTGACACTGCCGCATCCCGGGATAGTGCAGCGTAACTTCGTTCTGTATCCTCTGCTGGAGGTGGCGCCCGAGCTGAACGTGCCGGGCCGCGGGAGCGTCGCCGAGCTTGCAGCCCGCGTTGACTCCGCGGGTATCTGGCGTCTGGACAATAATCCGAAAGCGCATGGCGCCTGAAACTCTGCCACACCGATTCATCGTGATCGAAGGACCGATCGGGGTCGGCAAGACCACGCTCGCGAGTCGGCTGGCCGCAACCCTGGGGGCGGAGCTGATTCTCGAGCGCGCCGATGACAATCCATTTCTCGAGCGCTTCTACCGCAACCCGCGTGCCGGCGCACTGCCGGCCCAACTGTATTTCCTGTTTCAGCGCGCGCAGCAGCTCGCCGGCCTCAAACAGCACGACCTGTTCGCCCCGCTGCGAGTGGCCGACTACCTGATCGACAAGGATCGGCTGTTCGCCCGCGCCACGCTGGATGAGGAAGAATACCGCCTGTACGAACAGGTGTACGCGCAGCTGGCCATCGAGGCTCCCAAGCCCGACCTGGTGATCTATCTGCAGGCACCGGTGGATGTGCTGCTGGCGCGCATCGGCCGCCGCGGCATCGTGCATGAGCAATTCATCGATCGCGGCTACCTGGAACGGCTGAATGACGCCTACGCACGGTTCTTTCACGAGTACGATGCGGGGCCGCTGCTGATCGTCAATGCGGCAGCTATCGACCCGGTGAATACCGCCGAGGACTACGAGGAGCTGCTGGCGGCGATCCGGCGCCTGCGCCGCGGGCGCCTCTACTACAATCCGATGCGGCACGCGGCGCTATAGGAGCTGTCGATGTACACCCAGCTGCAGCAGCGCGATTCTGATCGCCCGACGGTCACGCTCAACACCCTCGAGCAGATGAAGCAGCGCGGCGAGAAGATCGCCTGCATGACCGCGTACGATGCCAGTTTCGCCGCACTGCTGGACGCGGCCGGGGTGGACGTGGTGCTGGTCGGTGACTCGCTGGGCATGGTGATTCAGGGCCATGACACTACCGTGCCAGTCACCATGGATCACATGGTGTATCACAGCGCCGCGGTCGCCCGTGGCCTGCATCGGCCGTTTCTGATCACCGATATGCCGTTCATGAGCTACCCGTCGCGCGAGCTTGCGCTCGCCAATGCCGTGCGGCTGATGCAGGAGGGCGGCGCGCGCATGGTGAAGCTGGAGGGCGGCCACGCACAGACCGAGATCGTCGAGTTCCTCGCCAGTCATGACATCGCGGTATGCGCGCACCTTGGGCTCAAGCCGCAATCGGTGCACAAGACCGGCGGCTTTCGCGTTCAGGGCCGCGATGACCAGGCCGCTCAGCGCATGCTCGAGGCCGCGCTGGCGCTGGAAGCCGCGGGCGCGGACCTGGTGCTGCTGGAGTGCATTCCGGCGGCGCTCGGCCGTGGCATCTCCCAGGCGCTCACGGTGCCGGTGATCGGCATCGGCGCCGGGCCCGACAGCGACGGCCAGATACTGGTGCTGTACGACATTCTCGATATCACGGCCGGCCGCAAGCCGCGCTTCGTGCGCAATTTCATGCCTGGCAGCGATTCGCCGCAGGCCGCGGTCGCGCGCTACGTGCAGGCGGTCAAGTCGGGCGAGTACCCGGCACCGGAACACTGCTTTTGACCGCAGCTGGCGCGATGGACACGGTGACCACGGTCGAGGCCGTGCGGGCGCGGGTGCAGCAATGGCGTGTCGCCGGGCTGCGCATCGCCTTCGTGCCGACCATGGGCAATCTGCACGCCGGTCACATGAGCCTGCTGGCGGCGGCGCGTTATCGCGGCGATCGCGTGGTGGCGAGCATCTTCGTCAATCCACTGCAGTTCGGGCCGAGTGAGGACTACACCGCTTATCCGCGCACGCTGCATGAGGATCAGCAGTTGCTGCAGGAAGCGCGGTGCGATCTGCTGTTTGCCCCCGGCGTGACGGATATGTACCCGCACGGCGGCGACCAGCGAACGCTGATCGTGGTGCGCGGCCTGTCCGATATCCTGTGCGGCCGCTTCCGGCCGGGACACTTCGATGGCGTCGCGACCGTGGTGGCAAAGCTGTTCGGCATCGTCGCGCCCGACGTCGCAGTGTTCGGCGAGAAGGACTACCAGCAGCTGCTGGTGGTGCGCCACATGACGCTCGACCTGGCACTGCCGGTGGAAATCGTCGGTGCACCGACGGTACGCGCGCCGGACGGACTGGCGCTGAGTTCGCGCAATCGCTACCTGAGCGCCGACGATCGGACGCGCGCGGCGCTGATCCATCAGGCACTCAGCCAGGCGGTGGGCGCGATCTACGGCGGCAATACCGATCACGCGGCCCTGGAGCGCGCCGGCAGCCTGATGCTCGAGCAGTCCGGCATGAGCGTGGATTACTTTGCAATCAGGAACGCCGCCGATCTGACCGAGGCCAGTGCCGCTTCCAGCGATCTGGTGGTGCTCACGGCGGTGCGGCTGGGGCGGGCCCGATTGATCGACAATCTGCGTACCCACCGGCCGTAGGCCGCCGCCGCGCGGCCTGGCGCCTATGATCCGGCCGCGGCTGGCTGTGCGCGAGCGCGCTGTTGTTGCAGGGCCCACTCCACGTGCTCGCGTACCAGCGGCGAGGGATGATCGCGGCGCGCCTCGAGTGCGACCAGTACCGCCGCGGAAGCGGTAGCGTTGCCCAGCGCCACGGCGATGTTGCGCATCCAGCGCTCATAGCCGATGCGATAGATCGCCGAGCCGCGCATGCGCTGCTCGAAGGTGTCGGGGCTCCAGCCGAACAGCTCGGTCAAGCGCGGCGAATCCAGCGCATGGCGCACGTGAAAATCAGGGTGCGAGGCGTCGCGGGCGAATTTGTTCCACGGACACACCAGCTGACAGTCGTCGCAACCATAGATGCGATTACCCACGGCGGTGCGCAGCGGCAGCGGAATCGGGCCCGCGAGTTCGATCGTCAGGTAGGAAATGCAGCGCCGCGCGTCCAGCTGGTACGGCGCCACGATGGCGCCGGTGGGGCAGGCGGGAATGCAGGCCGAGCAGCTGCCGCAATGCGCGTCGGCCGGCGTGTCCGGCGCCAGCGGCAGGTCGGTGAACACCTCGCCGATGAAGAACCACGAGCCGGCATCGCGAGCGATCAGATTGGTGTGCTTGCCGATCCAGCCGAGCCCGGCATTGCGCGCCAGCGCCTTTTCCAGAACCGGGGCGCTGTCGACGAACACCCGATAGCCGTGTGGGCCGGCAAGCTCGGCCACGGCGGCGGCCAGGCGCTTGAGCGCCTTGCGCATCACCTTGTGATAGTCGCGGCCGAGGGCGTAACGCGACACGTAAGCGGTTTCCGGCTCATTCAGCACCGCCTCGGCGTCGCGGGCGTGGCGCGCGCGGTAATTCATGCGCGCGGAGATCACACGCAAAGTGCCAGGCACGAGTTCGTTCGGGCGGCTGCGTTTGCGGCCGTGGCGGGCCATATAGCCCATCTGGCCGTGCCAGCCGCGCTCGAGCCAGCGCTCCAGGTGCCGCTCATCGTCATCCAGCTGCACTTCGGTCACGCCGATGGCATCCAGGCCCAGTTCCCGGGCCGCGTGCGCGATCGCCGCGCGCAGTGCGGGCGCCGTGGGTATCGCCGCGGGCGCGGCTTCCGAAGGCGGGTGCATGGTGTGGTTGGTGGGCTCAGTATAATCGGTCCATGTCTGCTTCCAGTCTGCTCTATTCAGCGGCGCAAGTGCGTGCACTCGACGCCTATGCCATCGCGCACGGCACCAGCGGCTATACGCTGATGAAGCGCGCAGGTGAAGCGGCCCTGCGGGCGTTGCGCAGCCGCTGGCCCAAGGCGCTGGAGATCGCCGTGATCGCCGGTGCGGGCAATAACGCCGGCGACGGCTACGTGCTGGCGCGCTTCGCGCAGGCGGCCGGGCTGTCGGCCACGGTGCTGGCGGTCACGGCGCCGGATCAGCTGCGCGGCGATGCGCGTACCGCCTGCCAGGATTTTCGTTCCAGCGGCGGGCACATCGCCAGCTACTCGGCTGCGTTGCTGGCGCGCGCCGACGTGATTGTCGACGCGCTGCTCGGCACCGGGCTGGCAAGCGCGGTGCGGCCGCCGCTGGCGGAGGCGATTCATGCCGTCAATGCCTGCGGCCGTCCGGTGCTCGCCCTCGACCTGCCCTCGGGATTGAATGCGGATAGCGGTGCAATCATGGGCACGGCGGTGCGCGCCGACTGCACCATCAGCTTCGTGGCACTGAAGACCGGTCTGTTTCTGGGTGACGGTCCGGAATATGCCGGGCGCCTGCTGTTCGATGATCTGGAGATTACGGTGCCAGCAGAGGCGCGATTCACCGCGCTGCTGGAGCGGCTGGGAGAGGGCGAGATCGCCCTGGCACTGCCGTCGCGACGCCGACAGGCGAACAAGGGCGACTTCGGCCGCGTACTGATCGTGGGCGGGGGTAGCGGCATGCCAGGTGCGGTCAGGCTCGCCGGCGAGGCCTGCCTGCGCGTGGGCGCCGGGCTGGTGGTCGTGGCCACCGCGCGCGACAACCTGACCGCGATCGCCGCCGGTCGTCCGGAACTGATCGTCCACGGCGTTGAGCAACCCGAGGAGCTGGCGGCGCTTCTGAGCGCGGCCGACATCGTGGCGATTGGACCCGGCCTGGGCCGCTCGAGCTGGGCACGGGCATTGCTCGAGCGCACCCTGAGCTGCGGCAAGCAACTGGTCATCGATGCCGACGCGCTCAATCTTCTGGCCGAAAGCGGTCAGTCCGCACCGCCCGGTTCGGTGCTGACGCCCCATCCGGGGGAGGCCGCGCGGCTGCTCAACATCAGCACCGAGGCCGTGCAGGCCGATCGCATGTCGGCGCTGCACGCGCTCACGGTGCGACATCCCGGCGCAGTGATCGTACTCAAGGGTGCGGGCACCCTGGTGGGTCAGATGCATGACGACGCCCCCAGTCCGGTGCCGGCCATCTGCGAGCGCGGCAATCCGGGCATGGCGGCCGCCGGCATGGGCGACGTGCTGACCGGTGGCATTGCCGGCATCCTGGCGCAATGTCGAGCGCCGTGGCTCGCAGCGCGCGCCGGCGTGATGGCGCATGCATTGGCGGGCGATGATCTGGGGCGTGACCGCGAGCGCGGCATCCTGGCCCTGGAGCTGGCTGATGCGCTCAATCGCTGGGTGAATCTGCGCCGATGAAGGCGACCTGGGAGTTGCCGGGCGCGCGCCAGACCGAGGATCTTGGGGTGGCCCTGGCGCGCGGCTGTCGGTGGGATGAGGCCGAGCCACGGCTGATTTACCTCTGCGGCGAGCTCGGCGCCGGCAAGACCACGCTGGCTGCCGCCCTGCTACAGGAACTCGGTGTCGAGGAGATTGTGCGCAGCCCGAGCTACGCGCTGATCGAGACCTATGCGGCGCGCGCCGGCGAGGCGGTGCACATCGACCTGTATCGCCTGCACGGCAGCGAGGAGCTGCAGCAGCTGGGTGTGCGCGACTACCTCAATGGCAACACGCTGCTGCTGATCGAGTGGCCGGAGCGCGGCGGCGGCGCGCTGCCGCCTGCCGACCTGCAAGTGCGGCTGGAGCTGAGCGACGCCGGTGGTGGCAGCGGCCGAAACGGCCACGTTGAGGCGCACTCGAGCGTCGGCGAAGCCTGGCTGCTACGCACCCGAGCCGCGCTGCCGAACCAGATCTGAGTTGAGCTTAAGCGCGTATCTCGCTAATTAATATTGAAATGTACGCCCAGTCGGCATAGAGTTCGTCGGCGCAATGGCGCGAGGAACGACCGCTTGAACCACGATCAGGGTATGCATTCCAGGCACAGCGCCAGCATCGCCGCCCTCTTGAGCATGGCCATCATGGCGCTTGCAGTGCCGGGCCGGGCCCTGAGCACGGAATTGAAGCAGATTGACCTGGCAGCAGATCCGCAGGGCGGCACCGTGCTGACGCTGACGCTGTCCACGCCGGTCGCGCAGCATGTGTTTCGCCTGCAAAATCCCGACCGACTGGTCATCGATCTGCCCAACACCCAACGTCGGGTCAAGCTGCCGCTGCCGCCCGAGCGCGGCATCGTGGCGGGGCTGCGTTCTGGCGTCAGCGACGCCCATGTGCTCAGGCTGGTGGTGGAGCTGCGAGCCCCGATGCAGCCGCAGGTGCAATCACTGGCGCTCGCTGCGGGCTACCGCCTGCGCATCGCATTGGCTGCGGCGGCGCCAGCCGCTGCAGGCGATAGCGTTGACACACCATCGATCGGCGCGCCCCCGGCCGCGGCCCCGACGGCTGTACCTACGACGACGACTGCGGCCACGGCGGCGCCCAAGGCTGCACCGCGCAGCGTGCGCGCGCCGCACGCACCCCAGGGCGAGCACAACATCATCGTCGCGGTGGACGCCGGCCATGGCGGCGACGATCCGGGCGCCACCGGCGCCTCCGGCACCCATGAAAAAGTGGTGACGCTGGCGATTGCGCGTGCGCTGGCGGCGCGCATCGATCGCGAACCAGGCATGCATGCGGTGCTGACGCGCGATGGCGACTATTTCGTCGATCTGCGCAATCGCATGACCCGCGCGCAGGCCGCGAATGCCAACATGTTTGTCTCAATTCACGCCGATGCGGTGCGCGATCGCACGGTCTCGGGCGCCTCGGTCTACATCCTGTCCGAACGCGGCGCCTCGAGCGAAGCGGCGCGCCAGCTGGCCGAGCATGAAAATGCCGCCGACCTGAAGGGTGGCCTGGCGCTCGCCGATGTGCGCGCGGACGTGCGTTCGGTGGTGCTCGACGTGCAGCAGAATGCAAACATGGGCCAGAGCGTCGAGGTCGCCGACCGGGTGCTGGGAGCGCTCGATCGGGTCGGCGCCGTGCGCAAACGTGAAGTGCAGCAGGCGGCTTTCGTGGTGCTCAAGTCGCCCTCCATGCCCTCGCTGCTGGTCGAGACAGCGTACATTTCCAATGCCGACGAAGAGCGCAAGCTGCGTACGCCCGCAGAGCAGCAGCGTCTGGCGGAAGCGATTTTCAGCGGCATCGACAGCTATTTCCGCAAATTCCCGCCCGAGGGCAGCCAGTATGCGCGCGCCCCCGGCGCGACCGCGGACGACGGCGCTGAGCTGGCGCGCGCCGGCTTCTAGGCCGGAAGCCGCTGCGTTAAGGGCATGCAAGGCGCCAGCGGGCGTACCCGCTACAGCTCGGTTGCGATTGCGTTGCATTGGTCGATCGCGGCCTTGATTATTTTTAATCTGATCCTGGGCTCCGTCATGGAGGGCTTTGCGCCCGCCACGCGTTTCTGGCTGGTGCGCACGCATGCCAGTGCGGGATTTCTGGTGTTGCTGCTCTCGGTGCTCAGGGTGGCGTGGCGCGTCACGCACCCGCCGCCGCCGTTTCCCGCGGGCATGTCGGTCTGGGAGCGCGCGCTGGCGCATATGGTGCACTACACGCTGTACGGCACGATGCTGGCGATGCCGTTGATCGGATGGGCCATTCTCTCCGCCCACCCGCCGCGGCCGGGGCACGGAATTGCGCTGTTGGGGCCGCTGCAGTGGCCGCCGCTGGGCTTCATCTCGCGCTGGCAGGATCCGTTTCAGAAAACCATGCACGACCGGTTGGTCGAAGTGCATACGGTGGGCGGCTGGCTCATGTTCGGCCTGCTGCTGCTGCACGTTGGCGGTGCGCTCAAGCACCAGTGGATCGACCGGCAGGCCGAACTGGCACGCATGGGATTGGGGAGCGAGCGCCCGCAATAGCGCCAGTGTGTACACTGCGGCCGTTTGCAGCCATGGGTACACGCCGGGTTGTTGCGCGCATGCCGATACGCGTTCTGTCCCCCAATCTGATCGACCAGATCGCGGCCGGCGAGGTCATCGAGCGTCCCGCCTCGGTAGTCAAGGAACTGATCGAGAATGCGTTCGACGCCGGGGCCCGGCGCATCGAGATCGAGATCGAGCGCGCCGGCCTGCGGCTGATGCGGGTGCGTGACGATGGCTGCGGCCTGGACGCGGCCGATCTTGCGCTCGCTGTCGAGCGCCATGCCACCAGTAAGATTGCGACGCTCGATGATCTGGAGGGTATCGCGAGTTTCGGCTTTCGCGGCGAGGCGTTGCCGTCGATCGGTTCCGTGGCGCGGCTGCGGCTGGTATCGCGTACGCGTGAACTGCAGCAGGGACATGAGCTGTCGGTCGAAGGCGGAGTGCGCGGCGCCGTGGCGCCGGCGGCGCATCCGGTGGGCACCAGCGTCGAGGTGCGGGACTTGTTTTATAACGTGCCGGCCCGGCGCCGGTTCGTACGCAGCGAGAGCACCGAATTCGGTCACATCCTGCGCCAGGTCGAGCGCCTGGCATTGTCGGAGCCAGGCGTTGCCTTTCGTCTGCGACACAACGGGCGCGAGATCCTGGATCTGCCGGCCGCGGATGAACACCTGGCGTTCGAACGGCGCATCGATCGCATCATCGGCGCGGAATTTCGCAGCCAGGCGCTTGCCATCGATGAGAGCGCCGGACCGCTGCGCCTGACCGGCTGGCTCGGACTGCCGACCGCGGCGCGGGCGCAGGCCGATCGGCAGTTCTGGTTCGTGAACGCGCGCGCAGTGCGCGATCGGGTGCTGGCCAATGCGGTGCGCCTGGGCTATCGCGATGTGCTGTATCACGGCCGTCATCCGAGCTATCTGCTGTATCTGACGCTCGATCCGCGTCAGGTGGACGTCAACGCCCATCCGACCAAGCTCGAGCTTCGATTTCGCGACAGCCGCGCAGTGCATGACGGCGTGTTTCGCAGTGTCGAGCGGGCGCTCGCAGCCACCATCGCGTCAGCACTACCCGCCGCATCGCCCGGGGAAGGCGCGGCAACGCTGGTGTCGGTCAGCGCCGCGCTGCAGTTCGATAGCCCGCTGGCTGGAGGTGGCGCTGCGCCACAGTTATACGTGTCCCAGGGCGCAACACCCACATATGCCTACTCGCGCAGCAGCTTTGCGGCCGCGCGAGCGCTGGCGGTCGGCGAGCCGCCAGACGAGGAGCGGCCACTCGGCGTCGCGGTGGCACAGCTGCACGGCTTGTACATTCTGGCGCAGAGTCGCGACGGCCTGATCGTGGTGGACACCCATGCTGCGCACGAGCGCGTGATCTACGAGCAATTGAAGTCGCTGTACCAGTCCGGCACACCGGCCTCGCAGCTGTTGCTCGAGCCACTTAGCGTCGCAGCCGGCGAACACGAGATCGATGCGCTGTTGGCGCAAGGCGCGGAGTTCGAGCGCGTGGGGTTCGAGATTGAACGGCTTGGACCGGAGCGGCTCGCGGTGCGACGCGTGCCGGCGTTGCTGGCAGGTACCGATATCGCAGGTCTGGTGGCACAACTGGGCCGTGAGCTGACCGGCGAGGCGGGTACGCATCATCTGGACGGCGCCGCGCATCGCATCCTTGGCAGCATGGCTTGCCGCGCGGCGATCCGCGGCCAACGGGCCCTGAGCCTTGGGGAAATGGATGCGCTGCTGCGCCAGATGGAGCAGACCGAGCGCGCCAGCCAGTGCAATCATGGCCGACCGACCTGGATGCGAATGTCGCTGCGCGAGATCGATCAGCTGTTTCTGCGGGGACGCTGAGTGTGAGCGCGGGCGCGGCGCCGCTGCCGCCGCTGCTGGTTCTCACCGGCCCCACCGGCAGCGGCAAGAGCGATCTGGCGCTGGAGCTGAGCGATTATCTTGTCGCGACGCTGCCGGTAGAGATCGTCAGCGTCGATTCGGTACAGGTGTATCGCGGCATGGACATCGGCAGCGCAAAGCCGGGCGCGGAGGCGCGCGCCCGCGTGCCGCATCACCTGATCGACATCCGCGACCCGGCCCAGAGCTACTCGGCGGGCGACTTCGTGCGCGATGCGCGCAGCGCGATCGCGGCCATCCTGCAGCGCGGTCGAGTGCCGCTGCTGGTCGGCGGCACGATGCTGTACCTGCGAGCGCTGCATCAGGGTCTGGCGCCGATGCCGCCCGCCTCCGAGCTGGCGCGACGTGAAATTGATGAGCAGGCGGCGAGCGCCGGCTGGCCGGCGCTGCATGCCGAGCTCGAGCGAGTCGATGCGCCGGCGGCGGCGCGCATCGCCCGCACCGACGCGCAGCGCATCCAGCGCGCGCTCGAAGTGCATCGGCTCACCGGCGTGCCGATTTCGCAATGGCAGCGCGGCACGCGCGGGGCAGGCGAGGAATTCCGCTGGTTACGCTACGCACTGCTGCCGACGTCGCGCATCGACTGGCGTCGGCAACTGGCGGCGCGCTTCGCTGCGATGCTGGGGGCGGGACTGGTCGATGAAGTACGTGCCCTGTATGCGCGCGGTGATCTGACCGAGCGCCACTCCTCGGTGCGCGCGGTCGGTTACCGCCAGCTGTGGCAGTTCTGCGCCGGCAGCTGCAGCCTTGAGCAGGCGGTGCAGCGGGCGAATATCGCTACTGCGCAGCTGGCCAAGCGCCAGCTGACCTGGTTGCGACGCGAGCAGGGCATGACGGTACTGCCGGCGCACGCTGTAGGACTCGCGGCAGTTGTCGCGCGCAGCATACAGGCGGCTGCTCGCGCATGACCGACTGTAGGCGCGGTGATAGAATCACCGGGAATGTGTTTCCTTCCCTCGGATTTGTCGGATCGAGTGCGCCAACGCATATCCCGACTCGCAGACCGACCCAGTTGAAAAGTAAAAGCAGTTGAAAAATAAGGAGAATCCCATGGCCAAGGGCCAATCTTTACAAGACCCGTTTCTGAACGCATTAAGAAAAGAACACGTACCGGTGTCGATCTACCTGGTCAACGGCATCAAACTTCAGGGCCAGATCGATTCGTTCGATCAGTTCGTGGTGCTGCTGAAAAACACCGTGAGCCAGATGGTTTACAAGCACGCCATCTCCACCGTGGTGCCGGCACGCGCCGTCCGACTGACTGTCGAAGAAGGTACCGTCACCGAACCTGCGGCGGAATGATGCGTCGTAGCGGACACAGGCATGATCGAACGACCGCGCGCCGGTGAGCGCGCCGTACTCGTGCGCCTCGGGCTTGGCACGCCGGTCAAGCGCGAGGATCTGGAAGAGTTTGAGCAGCTGGCACGGTCGGCGGGTGCCTATCCGGTAGCCACCATCACCGGCCGGCGTGAGCGGCCGGACCCACGCTATTACGTGGGCAGCGGCAAGGCGCAGGAAATCGCCAGCGCCGCGCGCGCCGAGAATGCCGAACTTATCCTGTTCGATCACCCGTTGTCGCCGAGCCAGCAGCGCAATCTCGAGCGCCTGAGCGGCGTGCGCGTGCTCGACCGCAGCGGCCTGATCCTGGACATCTTTGCGCGCCGCGCGCGCAGCTTCGAGGGCAAACTCGAAGTCGAGCTGGCGCAGCTGAAGCATCAGTCGAGTCGCCTGGTGCGCGGCTGGACCCATCTCGAGCGGCAGAAGGGCGGTATCGGCATGCGCGGCGGTCCCGGCGAAACGCAGCTGGAGACCGACCGGCGGCTGCTCAGCGCCCGCATGCGCTCGGTAACCCATCGCCTGGAGCGTCTCAAGCGGCAACGCGACACCGGGCGCAGTGCGCGGGCGCAGATTCCGGTGCCGTCGGTGGCGCTGGTCGGCTACACCAACGCTGGTAAGTCGACGTTGTTCAATGCACTGACCGGCAGCGAGGTCTACATCGCGGACCAGCTGTTCGCAACGCTGGACCCGACCGTACGTCGCCTGAGTCTGCCGGGAGGCGCGCCGGTGGTGCTGGCCGACACCGTGGGTTTCATTCGCGAGCTGCCGCACGAACTGGTGGCCGCGTTCCAGTCGACGCTGCAGGAAGCGCGCGAAGCGCATCTGCTGCTGCATGTCGTGGATGCCAGCGACCCGCGGCGCGACGAGCACATCCATCAGGTCGACAGCGTGCTCAACGAGATTGGCGCCGGCGAGATTCCGCAGCTGCGCGTCTATAACAAGATCGATCGACTGGAGCTGGGACCGAAACTGGAGCGCACCGCAGATGAACGGCCGGGCGCGGTGTGGATCAGTGCTTCGGCGCAGCTGGGCCTGGCGCTGCTGCGCGAGGCCATCGCCGAGCGCCTCGATCTGAATGTCAGCCGACTATGGATGCATCTGCCGCCGGGCGCCGGGGCGATGCGGGCGCGCCTGTACGCGGCCAACGTGGTGCGCGACGAGCGTGCGCTGGAGGACGGTGCGATCGAACTGCTGGTGGAATTGCCGGCCGCAGAACTGGCGGCTTGGGCGGCCCAGCCCGGCGTGCAGTTGCTGGAAGCACAGCCGCGACCGGCGTCGCCGGCGCACGCCCTGGCTGCGCCGCAGCTGGAACCGGCGCCAGCGCCGCAAGCTGCGACCGTGGAGTGCTGAGCGCCGCCATGGCCTGGAACCAGCCCAGCGACGACAAACCGCGGCCGCCCCCCCGCGGCGCTAATGACGATTCATCGCTGGATGACATGTTGCGACGCTGGCAACAGCGGGTGCAGCGTCTGTGGCGGCCGGGCAGCGGCCGCGGCAGCGCGGCCCTGGCGTTGCTGCTGATCGCCGCAGCGGTCTGGCTGGCCAGCGGCTACTACCAGATCGAGACTTCCGAGCGCGGTGTGGTGCAGCGCTTCGGCCGCATGCTTGCGATCGAGCAGCCCGGACACGGCTGGCACTGGCCATGGCCAATCGAGACCATGCAGAAGGTCAACGTCGGCAGCATTCAGGCGCTGGAGTCCAGGGCCTTGATGCTGACCGCCGACCAGAGCCTGATCCAGATCAGCTGGTCGCTGCAGTATCGAATCAACGATCCAGTGCAATACCTGTATCAGGTGCGCGACCCGCAGCTGACTCTGGGGCGCAGCGGCGAGACGCTGCTGCGTGAACAGGTGGCGCAGTACGAGCTGCCGGCACTGCTGAGCGGCGAGGCCCGGGGCCGCGTCACCAGCGAGGCGCGTGGACGCATCCAGCAGGCCATGGATGCCTATCGCACCGGCATCACGGTGACCGGCGTTAACATGACCGATGTGCAGCTGCCCGACGCCGCTTTGGCTGCCCAACGTGACACGGAGAAAGCGGCGGAGGATCGCCAGCGGGCGATCGCCGACGCCCAGGCTTATGCGAATGACATCGTGCCGAAAGCGCAAGCCGCCGCGCAGCGTCAACTGGCGGACGCGCAGGTGTACGCGGCGCAGACGGTGGCGAACGCGGACGGAGAAGCCGAGCGCTTTACGCAGCTCGCGGCCGCCTACGCGCAGGCGCCCGAGGCGACGCGCAGCCGTCTGTACATCGATACCATGCAGACCATCCTGTCGCGCTCGCACAAGATCATCATCGACGCCAGGAATGGCGGCGGCAGCATGATCTATCTGCCACTGGACAAGCTCGCGGAGGCGGTTCGCGCGGTGACGCCGCCCGCAGCGCCAGCGGGCGCCGCGGCTGGCGCTGCTGCAACCGGCAGCGCCGCTGCGGGCGCGGCCGCCGCCGCTCCGGCCGCCGCCGCTCCGGCCCCCGCCACCGCGCTCAGTGCCGGGGGTGGCGAGCGCGCCGATGCGACCGATCGCGGCCGTGAGCGGGGGGATCGCTGATGGGCGCGCGCGTGCTGCTGCCGCTGGGCGTCGCGCTGCTGGCGCTGCTGCTGTGGCGCTCGGTGTTCATTCTGGATGAAGGCGAGGTCGCGCTGCGTACGCGCTTCGGCCAGGCCGACGGTATGCAGTACGGTCCGGGGCTGCACCTCAAATCGCCATTGGATGCGGTGCATGTGTTCGATCGCCGCATACTGACTCGCGCCTATCCCGGCGAGAGCTTCCTGACGCGTGACCAGAAGGCGCTGAGCGTGGACTTCTACGTCAAATGGCAGCTGCTCGACGCCGCGCGATTCATGCAGGCCAGCGGCGGCGATGCGGATATGGCTGGACTGCGGCTGGCGGACATCGTGCGCGACCGCCTGAAGAGCGCGGTTGCCGGCCAGCCGCTGAACAAGGTGCTCGCCGATGCGCGCGGCACGCTGAGCGATGCCGCTTTCAACGACATCGACGCGTCCGCCAGGCAGTTCGGCATCAAATTGATCGATGTGCAACTGCAGCGCATCGACCTGACCGATGACGTGGCCACCGCCGTGTACCAGCGCATGCAGCAGAGCCAGATTGCGCAGGCACAGCAGCTGCGCGCCAGCGGTGTGGCAGATGCCGAGAAGATCCGCGCCGATGCCGAGCGCAAGCGCGCCGATGTTCTGGCCGATGCAACCCGCGGGGCGCAGCACATACGCGGTGAGGCAGATGCGCGCGCCGCCGCCGCGAGTGCCCGCGCCTATGCCCGCAATCCCGAATTTGCGGCCTTTTATCGCAGCATGCAGGCCTACAAGAATACTCTGGGACTCGAGGGCGATATCCTGGTCATAGCGCCGGAGGGCGATTTCTTCAAGTACCTGCACGGCGCCGGCGGGCGCTGATATTCCTTTAGGGTAAATCGTGGGGTTCGACTGGAGCGACTTACTGGCTGCGCTGGCAATCGTGTGCATCCTCGAGGGTGTGATGCCGTTCCTCAACCCGTCCGGCATGAAGCGGCTGCTGAACAGAATGGCCGCGATGGAAGAGCGTGAGATGCGCATCGTCGGTCTGCTGAGCATGCTGGTCGGTCTGGCGATCCTGTACCTGGTGCGCTCCTGATGGGTCGCTTCGTCGTCGTGATCGGCACGCAGTGGGGCGATGAAGGCAAGGGCAAGATCGTCGATCTGCTGACCGAACGCGCCGTGGCGGTGGCGCGCTTTCAAGGCGGTCACAATGCCGGGCACACGCTGGTGATCGATGGCCGCAAGACCATTCTGTCGCTGATCCCCTCGGGTATCCTGCGCGACGGCGTGCAGTGCTTCATCGGTAACGGCGTCGTGCTGTCGCTGCCGGCTCTGTTCGAGGAGTCAGCGATGCTCATGGAGCAAGGCGTGCCGGTGTTCGAGCGGCTGCGCATCTCCCCGGCCTGTCCTCTGATACTGCCCTCCCACGCGGCGCTGGATCGGGCGCGCGAGTCCGCCCGCGGCGTCAACGCCATCGGCACCACCGGACGCGGCATCGGCCCGGCCTACGAGGACAAGGTGGCCCGGCGCGCGGTGCGCGTCGCGGATCTGTTCCAGCGCGATCGCTTCGCCGCCAAGCTGGGTGAGGTGCTCGACTTTCACAACTTCGTGCTGCAGCGCTATTTTGCTCAGCCGCCGGTGGATTTCCAGCGCACGCTCGACCAGCAGCTGGAATATGCCGAGCGCCTGCGCCCGCTGCTGGCGGACGTCACCGAGGCGCTGGCACGGCTGCGAAGTCAGGGCGCCAATGTCATGTTCGAAGGCGCGCAGGGTGCGATGCTCGACGTCGATGTCGGCACCTATCCGTTCGTTACCTCGTCCAATACCACCGCCGGCGGCGCCGCCACCGGCACCGGGGTCGGCCCGCGCATGTTTGACTACGTGCTGGGCATCGTGAAGGCCTACACCACACGGGTCGGTGCCGGGCCGTTCCCGACCGAGTTGTTCGACGAATCCGGGGAGCACCTGTCCCGGGTGGGGCATGAGTTTGGCTCGGTGACCGGCCGGCGCCGGCGCTGCGGCTGGTTCGACGCCATAGCGCTGCGCCGCTCGATCGTGCACTCGAGCGTCTCGGGCCTGTGCGTGACCAAGCTCGACGTGCTCGACGGGCTGGATACGATCCGGATCTGTGTCGGCTATCGCGTCGGCGGCGAGACCACCTCCCACACGCCGCTGTTTGCCGACGCCTATGCCGATATCGAGCCGGTGTACGAGGAACTACCGGGCTGGAAGGCCAGTACTGTGGGGCTCACCTCGCACGGCGCGCTGCCGCTGAACGCACGACGCTATCTCGAGCGCATCGAGGCGCTGGTGGGCGTGCCGCTCGACCTGATCTCCACCGGGCCTGATCGCGACGAGACCATAGTGCTGCGCCATCCGTTCGACGCCTGACACTGAAGCTTGGGCTGGCGGGCGCCTGCATCCGATCGGCATCGCCCGACGTACTATTGTGCGTATGCAGCACACTTACGGCTATATCGCCGCACTGAGCGCGATCGGCGTATCGGCTGCCTGCGTGGCCGGCCAGTACTACCAGGGCTACGCCTACGCGTCCGACGACGGGCGGCCACTGTACCGCGAGGCACATTGGCTGTACGGCGATAGCGGGATCGAGCACCGACTGGTGATCTACAGCTGCCCCGACGGCGAGCCGTTCGTGCGCAAGCGCGTCGACACCGCGCCCGGCACGGCTACTCCGGATGTCGATCTGATCGATGGCCGCGGCGGTTACCGCGAGGGCGTGCGCACGCGCGATGGACGCCGGGAAGTGTTCGCGCAGGCCGATGCGCACTCGCCGGAGCACAGCGCACAGCTGCCGCTGCCGCCGCCGCCCAACGCGGTGATCGATGCCGGCTTCGATGCTTTCATCCGCCAGCATTGGGACACGCTCAGCGGCAGTGGTGTCTCGCCGGTGCAGTTCCTGGTGCCGAGCGAGCTGCGCTATCTGGATTTCAGTGCACGCGTGCTGCGCGACAGCCGGGCCGACGGCGCCGATGTGCGCTGGTTCCGGCTGTCGCTTGCGAGCTGGTACGGCTTTGTCCTGCCGCACATCGACGTCGGCTATGACGCGCAGACACGCGAGTTGCGCGAATATCGCGGACTGAGCAATATTCGCGACGGTGACGGCCGCAATGTGCGCGTCGACATCCGGTTCCCGCCATCCGAGCGGCGCACGGACGTTTCGGCGGCGCAGGTCGAACGCGCGGCTGCCATGCCCTTGACCGGGCGCTGCATGTTGCGATGAGCCGGATGACTTCAGCAGCTGCACCAAAGTGCAGGCAAGCGACCATGGAGACGACACCGTCGCTGTCGCGGCGCATCGGCACGGCGCTGGCCCGCTGGCTCGACTCCGGGGCCGGCGACGCGTGCGATGACGACGACCGGCACATCGACTGGTTGCGCACGCTGCCGTTCATCGCGCTGCACCTGGCCTGCGTGGCGGTGATCTGGGTGGGCGTGTCCGGGGTTGCGGTCGCCGCCGCCGTCAGTCTCTACGTCATCCGCATGTTCGCGATCACCGGGTTCTATCA
>Ga0302181_10001081_pt1 | contig 20809 bp, 20 predicted proteins | sample I_Palsa_E3_3_FD_198786 | JGI IMG/M metagenome (GOLD analysis project Ga0302181, IMG submission 198786) | Peat permafrost microbial communities from Stordalen Mire near Abisko, Sweden - I_Palsa_E3_3 | ecosystem: Environmental > Terrestrial > Soil > Palsa > Peat permafrost | place: Sweden...
CGCGAGCTTCTGCTGGTCGAACAGCCGGCCCCCGACGGACGCCTGGAGCAGCACCTGCTCGCCGGGAACGTAGGGACGCACCACGGCGCTGACCGTGACCGGGCGGCCGGGCACAGTCACCTGCTGCCCGTCGACCGCGAACAGCCCGCTCATGTACAGCGCGGGCGACGCGACCGCGGGCGGTGGCGGCTTGGGCTTGGGCTTCGGCTTGGGCTTTGGCTTGGGCTTGGGATGCCGGTGGCGAGCGTGGTGGCGACGGTGCCGGGGCGTCGAGGGCGTGGTCGTCGGAGTGGTCGTCGTCGGAGTGGTCGTCGTCGGCGTCGTCGGCGTGGTGGACGTCGGCGTGGTGGACGTCGGCGTGGTGGACGTCGGCGTGGTGGTCGCCGGCGTGGTGGTGGTGGCCGGGGTCGTGGCGGTGGGTGTGGCCGTGGCCTGCCGGGCCACGGCCGGGGTCACGCTCAACCCGCAGACGGCGAGCGCGCCGATGGTCGCCAGCGCGCGGATCCGTCCTACTGCTCCCCGAAGCTGCATCGCCTAAGTAAATCAGCCAGGCTGGGTGGCGGGTCGAGCAAGCGGCGCGGTCAGGAGCCCGATGACGGCGAGCGAACCGGCCATCAGCAGCAAGATCTCACCCCCGCTCCAGCTCAGCTGGTTGACGCCGAGCGCGAGGCAGTTGTTCAACGAGTGCAGCGCCATGCACGGGTACAGCGAGCCGGCGCGCCAGCGCAGCAGGCAGAGGATGAAGCCAAGCAGTCCGAGCGGAATCAGGAACTGCGACGACGCCGAGCCAGTGTGAGCGAGGCCGAACAGGAAACCGACGATCAGCGCCGCCAGCCACGGCCCGAGCTCAACTTGGCCGAGCCGGACGTGCATCCGGCTCAGGACGCCGAACAGGAAGCCGCGGAAGAAGAACTCCTCCGCCATCGGCGCGGCCACGCACACGAACACCGCCGAGGCGACCAGCGCGGCGGTGCTCCGGGTGGCGCCGAGCTCGCTCGGGAGCTTGTCGGTGCCGCGCAGTGCGAACAGCGTCGCGTACACGTCCGTCAGCACGTAGTAGGCGATCGCCGCGACGATCAATCCGCCCAGCCCGAGCCTCCACGAGACCCGACGGTAGCCGAACTCCGCGGCTCCGATCCCGCCCTGGAGAACAGCGAAGTACAGGGCGGCGCCGACGAACGACAGATCGAACATGTAGTCGGCGGTCAGGTTGACGGCGGGTGTGGGGTGCGACAGGGGCGAGCCGAACGCCGACCCGACGATGTCGACGAACAGCGTGCTGAAGATGCCCGCGGCGAGCCCCAGGAGCAGGGCCGCTGGAGCCAGCCACAGCCCCGACCGCGAACGCCCGCCGCCGGGTGGCTGCCCGTCAGGGGGCGGGAAGACCGTCAACCCCTGACCGCCTCGCTGGCGCGATCCAGCAGGCGCGGGAGCTCGACGAGCGAGCGCAGCGACCGCACGCCGGCGGGCGCAGGTGCCGATCCACGGACGAGCAGCAGCGGTTCGATGCCGGCGGCGCGAGCGCCGGCGACATCCTCCTCGAGGCTGTCACCGATGTGGATCGCCTCCGGCGGCTCGACCCCGGCCAACCGCAGCGCCGCGGTGAACACGGCGGGATCGGGCTTGGCGGCGGCGCAGGCGGCCGACGTGACGACGCCGTCGACGGCATCGAGCACGCCGAGCGCAGCGAGCGTGGCCGGCAGCGACACATCCCAGTTGCTGACGACGACGATCCGCACGCCGCGCCGCCGGACCGCGGCCAGCGCCGGTAGAGCGTCGTCGAACACGCGGAAGCGCAGCGAGTCGAGCAACGCCGTCGCCAGCTCCTCGGACGTCACTGCCCGGAGGGCCGCGGATGCGGGGAGCGCCCGCCCCAACACGCCTGCACAGCGCGAGCGCAGCTCGGCGACGGAGTCCTCGTCGCGACCCTCGCCCAGATGCAGGCGGTAGTAGGCGATCTCGGCGGTGAAAGCCGCCGCGGCATCGGCCTCACTGACCTCGACGCCAAACCGCTCGCGCAGGACCGCGCGCAGCGCGGGCGCGGGCGGATCAAGGCGCAGCAGGGTTCCGTAGGCGTCGATCAGAAGCGCCCGGGGGTCCATCACGCGACGAACCGCCAGGTCGCGAAATCGGCGGTGAACAGCCCCAGCAGGACCGCGCCGACGCCGATCGCGATCGCCACGAGGTTGCGCCGGTAAAGGACAGATGCAGCCCACATGAACAGCGGGAACAGGACGACCTCGTAGCGCGGCAAAGAGGCCAGCGGTTGCGCGCTGTCCGGGTCAGACAGCGGCATCGCAAGCGAGAAGAACACGTACGCGCCGTAGACGAACGGCAGCCGCCGGAAGGTGCCGACGAGCGCGACGATGCCAATCAGCAGCGCGACGAACTCGAGCAGGTTCTGTCCGGCAACGTTCAGCGGATCGCCCCCGGCCTGCGTGAAGTACACCGGCGGCGCCGGGCCGTGCAGCAGCTGACGCACGCCGTCCCAAGCAGCCACCGCACCTTGCCAGACGCCGCCGAACAGCGTGAAGTGCCGGGCCCAGTACACCTGAGCGTGGAACGGCGCGAACGCGTCGTGCATATCGATCCCGAGGTAGGCCAGGTAGGCCACGAGCCCGAGCGGGATCAGGGCAGCCCAGAGGAGGGCTCCTCGCAACGGGTAGCGCGGCACGAGCGCCCGCAGCCCGGAGCGGCGCGGGCTCGGCGCCGCGTCGGTTCGCGGGCCGTAGAGGAACATCAACACGACCGGCACGACGAGCACGACGCCGCTGTTGCGCGAGAGGGCGGCCAGGCCTCCGAGCAGGCCGGCCCAGAACCAGCGGCCGCTGCGGGCGCACAGGAGACACCCGAGCGACAGCGCGAGATACAGCGACTCGGTGTAGATCGCGGAGAAGAAGTAGGCCATCGGGCAGAACGCGATCAGCATCACGGTCGCCTCCGCCCGCGGGGAGTCGAGCTCGAGTCGCGCAAGCCGGTAGAGGAGTGCAAGCGCGACGATGAACGCGACGAGCGAAACGAGCACGCCGGCGATCAGATCCGAGCCGATCACGATCCCGATGCCGCGAAGCATCAACGGATACAGCGGATAGAACGCCGTCGGCTGAACCGAGTGGTAGCCGCCGCTCGCGATCCCGAGGTACCAGGCCGAGTCCCAGCGGGCGAAGGGCGCCGCGAGCAGGTTGCCGAAGTAACCGAATGGTCGCGTCAGGCCCTCCGGATCGAAGTTGGTCGCCTGACCGGCCGCTTGGCCGATCTCGAGCACTGCCAGCACGCCCGCGAACAGGACGATCAGGCGCGAACCGAGGAACGCGCGGACGACGACGGCGCGGGCGCTGGGGTCCGGGCCGAGAGCCTGCCCGATCGACCGCGGCGCGACGTGACGCGTCGGCGCTCCCTGGCCGTCCTTCGGGAACGGGGGGTCGGCGACCCGCGGATCTTCGGGCGACGTGGACGCGGGGGGTCGGGCGGCTGACACGGGCTGCGCCCAAGTCTCCCATCCCGGGATCGACGGCGCGCGGGCCACCGCCGAGCCGCGACCGCGGGAAAATCGATGCGGCGGGCAGGACCCTTGCCGGCGGGGCAGAACTGCGCCACAGGTAGACTCGGCACAGCCGCTGCCTGCAGCGACCCGGCGCCGCCCGGGGCTGAAACTGGTCCCTTCAGGCAGGCCGGCGCCGCGCAACCCGATGACCCGACGCGAACGAACCCGGCGGCGGCGCCGCCACCGTGCTCACCCGGTGGTGCGAACGCTGATGCTCGGCTCGATGCTGGGCGTGGTGGCGCTCGCGCTGGCGGTCGCGGGGGTGATCGGATGGGTCGTGGCGGTCGCCAACTCGGCGCCGAACCTCGATCAGCTGAAGCCGCGAGTGCCGGGACAGGTCTCCGAGGTGTTCGCTGCCGACGGCAGCCCGCTCGGCTACATCGCCTCGTCGGTGCTGCGGACGTGGGTCCCCGGGGCGCAGCTCCCTGAGCTGCTGCGTGAGGCGACCGTCGCGGTCGAGGACCGGCGCTTCTACCAGCACGGCGGGGTCGACTACGAGGGCGTCGTCCGCGCCGGCGCCCGGGACCTGCTGAACGGCGGCAGCAGCGGCCTGCAGGGCGGCTCGACGCTGACGATGCAGCTCGTCAACAACATCTATCTGCCCACCGGGATCAACCACAACCTCCGCTACAAGATCATCCAGGCGAAGCTCGCCAACGAGCTGGAGGCGCACCACTCGAAGTCGTGGATCCTCACGCGGTACCTCAACGACGTGCCCTACGGCACGGTCAACTCGCGCAATGCGATCGGGGTCGGCGCCGCCTCCGAGATGTTCTTCGACAAGCCCGTGGAGGATCTCGACCTGGCGCAGATCGCGGTGCTCGCCGGGCTGCCGCAGGCGCCGAGCGCCTACAACCCGTTCGGGCATCCGCAGCTCGCGGTGCAGCGGCGCGCGGAGGTACTGGCGGCGATGGTGCAGTCCCACTACATCACCGAGGCGCAGGCGCAGGCGGCGAACGCGACCCCGCTGCAGGTGCGCCACAACCCGACGTTCGGCAACGTCCAGCAGCAGCAGTACGTGTTCGACTTCGTCGAGCAGCAGCTGGTGGCGAAGCTCGGGCAGGCGACCGTGGACCGCGGTGGGCTGAAGGTCTACACGACGATCAACCTCAAGGACCAGGCGTACGCGCGGCACGCGCTGCTGGAGAACGAAGGCCAACCCGGCGACCCGGCGGCCGCGCTCGTGTCGATCAACCCGTGGAACGGCCACATCCTCGCGATCGCCCAGAACACCAACTACGGCCTCGGGCCCAAGGAGACCGTGTTCGACTACGCGACCCAGTCGGAGCGCCAGACCGGCTCGTCGTTCAAGCCGTTCGTCCTGATGACGCTGATCCGCGACGACGACGGCAATCCGAACACGACCTTCTACGACTCGCACCTTCTCGCGCCCGGCTGGCTGCCCGGCTATCCGACCTACTCGGTGCAGACGGCAGAGCACTCCTACCAGGGCGTGATCAGCGTGACCCGGGCGATGACGCTATCCGACAACACCGTGTTCGCGCAGCTCGGCGTCGACGTCGGGATGAGCAACGTCGACGCGATGGCGCACGCGATGGGGATCACCGCGCCGCTGTTCGGCTATCCGTCAGAGGCGATCGGCGGGCTCCACATCGGCGTCTCGCCGCTGCAGATGGCGGACGCGTACGCGACGATCGCGAATGGCGGCAACCATCTGGCGCCGACCGTGCTCACCAAGGTGGTCCTGCCGACCGGCAAGGTGATCGATCTCGGCAATCCGCCGCCGACGCGGGTGTTCAGCGAAGCCCAGGCGTACGCCGCGACCCAGGTGCTCCAGACGGTCGTCACCGAGGGCACCGGCACGGCCGCCGACTACGGCTGCCCGGCGGCCGGTAAGACGGGCACGACAAGCAACTACACGGACGCCTGGTTCGTCGGCTACACGCCGCGCCTTTCCACCGCGGTCTGGGTCGGGTACCCGAACGACACGGCTTCGATGACGGATGTGAACGGCCTCGGCCCCGGCTTCGGCGGCACTCTGGCGGCACCGATCTGGCACGACTACATGGACGCTGCGTCCGGCGGCTACTGCGGCGAATTCACGCCGCCCACGGTCCCCTGGTATGGGAGCCCGTACTTCGGCAAGCACGCGGTCAGCTATCGATCGTACGTCTACACGGCACCCACGTCGACGACCGTGACGGTTACGACCCCTGCCAACACCAGCACGACCGGCGGCACGACCCTGCCAACCACGCCCACCGTTGCCGCACCGCCCACCGTCGCCGCACCGGCGTCCACGAGTCCGGCCAGCGCGCCGGCGCCGCCCGTCTCGCCGACCTCTCCCTCGGGGTTCGGCAACGGAGCGTCCGGCGGTACGTCGGCGGGCGGAACGAGCGGCGCAGCCGGCGGCACGAGCGGGGCTGGTACCGGCAACGGCCAGGGGTAGACCGGCGCTCGAGTCAGCGTCGAACTACAATCGCCCTGATGCCGAAGGAAGAAAAGGTCGAGTTCGAGGGCGAGGTCGTGGAGGCCCTGCCCAACGCGATGTTCCGGGTCAAGCTCGACAACATGGACCGGGTCGTGCTCGGCCACGTGGCGGGCAAGATGCGCCGTTTCCGGATCCGGATCCTCCCTGGCGACCGCGTCCGCGTCGAGCTGTCCCCGTACGACCTCGATCGCGCCCGGATCGTCTACCGCCACCGTTAGTGCGCGCGGATCTGCCGCGGCCCAAAGGGATCGGTTGGATGAGCTCGAGCTGATTGCCGAGCTGCCGCGGCTGCTGGCGGGCTCGAGCCCGCGCGTCGCGCGCTGGATGGGCGACGACGCGGCGGTGGTCCGCGCGCGCGGCTATGCCGTTACGTCGGTCGACACGATGGTTGACGGCGTCCACTTCCGCAGCGGCGAGCTCAGCTTCGAGGAGATCGGCCACCGCGCGCTCGCGACGGCGCTGTCCGACCTGGCCGCGATGGCGGCAGAGCCCGGGGAGGCCTACCTCGCGCTCGGCCTGCCGCCGGGCAGCGATCGAGGCGGGGTCGAGTCGCTGCTGGCGGGCGCGCAGTCGCTGGCCGCGACCCACGGGGTGGCGATCGCAGGCGGCGACATCACACGGGCGCCGGTGCTGATCGTCTCCTTCACGGTCGTCGGGTGGGCGGAGGACCCCGGCGAGCTGGTCGGCCGCGACGGCGCCCGCCCCGGCGATCTGGTCGGCGTGACCGGAACGCTCGGCGGCTCGGGCGCGGGCCTCGCCCTGATCGAGGGCCGGGCACGGCTCGCCGATCCCGCCGTCGCGGCAGCGTTGCGTGAGCGGTACGCCCGCCCGCAACCGCGGCTCGCGGCCGGGCGCGCGCTCGGCGCCGCGGGAGCGACCGCGATGGTCGACCTGTCGGACGGGCTCGCAACCGACGCCGCACACGTCGGACGCGCCAGCGGCGTCACGCTGGAGCTGTCGCTCGCGCGGCTGCCGCTCGCCGACGGGGTGCGTGAGGTCGCCGTGCAGCTCGGGCTCGAGCCCGGCGCGCTCGCCGCCGGCGCGGGCGACGATTACGAGCTCTGCGTCTGCGTGCCGCCGCTGGGGCGGAGCTCGATCGAGGCGAAGTTGGCGAGCACGAACGACGCGGTGCGGATCACGTGGATCGGCCGCGTGCTGGCCGGCGAGCCGGGGGCGCGGTTCACCGATGCGCGCGCTTCGCTGACGGGCTTCGAGCACTCGTTCTGATCGCCCAGCACGAGCTCCCGCGCGCGCCGGAGGATCGCCTCGGCGACGGCGACCGGGTCGACTCGATAGTCGCCGCCCGCCACACGCTCCGCAAGCGGCCTCAGCTCTGGATCGTCGTGTCTTTGCTCCATCGGTGACCTAGATGTCGGCAGAACGGTGCTCCGGAAAGAACCCTATCGCCGAATCTCAACCAAGCAACGAGCACGCTGCTAAACGCTCGTCAGAGCCGACCAGTTTGGCTGCATCGATGCGAGTCGCGCGAACACGACGATCCGCTGGGAGGCGCTGTACAGCGGGTTGCAGGCCGACAGCACGAGCCGCTCGTAACCGACGTTGTCGGTAACCCACCACGCGTTCGGCCGGACGATCCTGTCGTACTGGACGACGTAGGTGAACGTCGCGTACGGCATCTGCAGCTCGACCCGGTCGCCCGCGCCGAGCTCGTTGATGTAGCGGAAGGGGGCTAGATAAGTGGTGCGGTGCCCGGCGATCGCGACCGTCTCGCCGAGGCCGGGGAACGCCGTGGAGGGGTAGTGGCCTGGCCCGCGCTCGAGGCTCGCGGTGTCCGTGCCCTGGACCACGTCGTAGCTGACGCCCAGCGTGGCGATCACGAGTCGCCCGATCGCGGCGCCGGTCGGCACCTCCGCCGCCTCGCGCCTGGCGAAGAACGCGATCCGCTGCTGCACCGAGGTGACGCTCTGAAACGCGGCGCGATCGGCGGCGGTCACCGCCATCGACCGGTAGCTGAGATACCGCTTGTCGATCCCGTCGCGCTGGATCAGGCCGATCACGGCCGTGACCGGCTCCTGCCAGAGCAGCGTCAGCCCGGCATCCAGCACCATCAGCATGCCGGCGATGATCAGCACCGATGAGAGATCGCGGATCAGCCGGCGCAGCGTCATCGCCGCAAAGCCGACTTGGTGCCGCCGAGCGAGCCGGGGCCGGCGTAGCCGACCGGCCCGCGGACTGTCACGGCGGGCTCGACCCGCGTCAGCGCGGCCGCCCCGCGGGAGGCCCGGACACCGATGATCGTCGCGCCCAGGAAGCATCCGAGCGCAACGCTCCAGTACAGGAAGGCACTGGCGGGAACGCCGCCGCCGGCGAGCAGCAGGACCGCGCTCCAGGCGAGCGCGGGTGGCGAGGTGAGGCCGAACGAGTGCGCGAAGTAGACGATCACCGCCAGCACCGGCAGCGCGCCGAGCAACAGCAGCAGAGCGACCAGCCAGCGCCGCGCACGGACCTCCGTCTGCGCCAGCCACATCCACAGATGCAGGGCCGGGACGAGCAGCACGGCCGCGAACGGGTTCAGCACCCAGGCCGCGAGCGCGGTGAGGCACATGACGATGCTCAGCGCGACGCCGGCGGCGTCGCCTGCCGGCGTGCTGGGCCGGCGTTCTGAGCCGAGATGCTCGAGCGCGAGCCGCAGGCACAGCGGTCGCAGTGCGGCGTATGCGACCACCCAGGCGGTCGCCGCGAGCCCGATCGCGACGCCCGCACGCGCCGTGAACGGAACCGCGTGCGGCCCCGTCAGCTCGGGCGGCGCCGCCGGGATCAGCCCGGCGAGGCGAGCGAGCACGATCACCGCGCCGGCGAGCAGGAACGGCACCGCTCCCGCCAGCGTCCACACCAGCCAGCGGGCGACCGAGTGTCCGCGCCGGCGTACGCGAGCGAGCGCGTCGACGGTCGTCATCCCGACCGGCACGATCAGCACGAGCACCAGCAGCCGCAGCGCCCAGACCGGAACGAGCTTGCCGCTGAGCACGAGGTAGGAGCTCGGGGGCGGTACCGGTGGCGCCGCGTCAAGCGCATCCAGCGACTGCACGACCGCTGCGAACACCTGACCCAGGCGCAAGTCGTAGACCGCCTCGCCCGGCGCCGGCAGCCGGTCGCCGCTCAGTGACACGAGCACGGCCGGAATCTCGCGAGCGGCGAACGGGCCCTGGTCGGTCATCGCCAGCGGGAACGCGAGATGCGCGAGCTGGGCACCGAAGTTCTCGCCGCCGCCGCCAAGCCCCGTCGTCGCCGTCACGTAGTGATCGACCGTCGCCCGCAGCACCGGCGGCGCGAGCGCCTGCGAATCGGAGAACGGCACCACGACGGGCTCGGAGGGGTGGAGCGCCGCGACGTCACCGAGGACGATCACGGCGTCGACCGGCTGACTCGAGGCGGCCAGCGAGCGGGCCAGCGCGGCCGCCCCGGCGGCGCCGACCGGGGCGCCGATCGAGACGAGCTCAATCGGGTGGCTCTGGGTCTCGAGGGCGAACGCGTGGGCCAGCGCGATCAGGATCGCGGTGCTTGCGACGCCGGCTTCGCCGGGCGCGTCCCGGTCGCTGACGACGACGATCGCGCCCCCGGCGACGCCCGCCCTGGCGGCCGTGACGATCGGAACCTCGCGCGCCCCCAACGCCGTCTGCGCGGAAACATCGGTGTTCGTGACGATGAACCCCGAAGGACCGTTGGCCGTCACGGCGCTGTCCAGCTGGCCTTCCACCCAGGAGACGAAACGGGGTCGCCGGCGCTGCGCCACGAGCGTCTTCAGCGATGGCGCGGTGTAGGCGGGCGGCGCCACCGCGGTCGTGTCGGGCCCCGGCTGGGCCTGCAGGGAGAAGCCGAACACGATCACGCCGATGGCCACCAGCGCGAGGCCGGCGCGATAGATGCGCGGGTCCACCATCTGCGAGTGAGAGGTTAGCCGGGTGACGAGCGTCCGCAAGCCGAGCCGAGCGCGGCATTACAGTTCAGGCGAAGCTCCGATGGCCGAGCGTTCCGCACGCATCCTGCTCGTCGACGACGAGCAGTCGATCCAGACACTGCTCTCCTACCCGCTGCGCCGCGACGGTTACAGCGTCGTGCAGGCGACCGACGGCCGTCAGGCGCTCGAGCGCTTCGAGGAGCAGCCGTTCGATCTTGTCGTGCTCGACCTGATGCTGCCGAAGGTGGACGGGCTCGAGGTCTGCCGCCGGCTGCGCAGCCGCAGCTCGGTGCCGATCATCATGCTGACCGCCAAGTCCGAGGAGATCGACAAGGTTGTCGGACTCGAGCTCGGGGCCGACGACTACATCACCAAGCCGTTCTCGCTGCGCGAGTTCTCGAGCCGGATCAAGGCGGCGCTGCGTCGCGCCGAGATGAGCCGGATGGCGGCCGGAGGTGCTGAGGAGCCGCCGATGACCGCCGGCGAGCTGCGGATCGACTTCCTCAAGCGGACCGCCCGAGTGCGCGGACGCGAGGCGCCACTGACGTTCGTCGAGTTCGAGATCCTGTCGACGCTCGCGCGGTACCCGGGGCGGGTGTTCACCCGCGACATGCTGCTATCGCACATCTGGGGCGACTCGGCTTACCGCGACCAGCGCACGATTGACGTCCACATCCGTCACCTGCGCGAGAAGATCGAGCTAGATCCGAAGGATCCCGAGTACCTGTTCACGGTCAGGGGCGTCGGCTACCGCTTCCGCGATACGGAGGATTGACGACGGTGAGAGCCAGCAGGCGGGCGCAGCCGCTGCGCAAGGTCGCGACCTCGCTGGGTAACCGCCTCGGGCTTGTGTTCCTGGCGATCACGCTGCTCGCGATCGCGACGCTGTACATGTACGTAGCGCCGGGACTGCGCGCCCGGCTGATCAACGAGCGGCTGAGCGAGCTGACCACCGCCGCCCATGACTACCAGCGACAGATCGCCGCAAATGCCGCCACGTTCAAGGGCGCTCAGTCCCTCAACGAGATCATCGACCAGGCGAGCCAGTCGACCGGCGCGCGGGTGACCTTGTTGACGTTCAGCGCCGGATCGTCCCCCCCGCTCTCGCCGCTGACCGATTCGAGCAACCAGGCGGGCGCTGCCCCGATCAGCTACCGGATCGCGTTGCAGAGCGTGCGCACCCGCCGCGCCGCTCAGGGGACCGACTCCTCCTCGGGCAGCGAGCTGGCGGAGGCCGCGGTCCCGGTCTGGCTGGACGGCCACATCGTGCGAGTGCTCGTGTTCGCTGCGCCGGTCGCGGACATCGTCTCGAGCGTTGCGACGGTCCGCCACCAGATCCTGATCGCTGGCGTGATCGCCCTGCTGCTGGCGGTGATCGGCGGCTACCTGGTCGCGCGCTGGCTGTCGGCTCGCCTGAAGCGGCTCGAGCTCGCCGCCGAGCGCGTCTCGCGCGGCGAGTTCGCCGAGCCGCTGCCGGTCGACTCGCGCGACGAGCTCGGGCAGCTGGCGGCGGCCCTGAACGAGATGCAGCGCCAGCTGGCGCAGCTCGAGCGGGCCCGCAAGCAGTTCATCGCGACGGCTTCGCACGAGCTCCGCACGCCCATCTTCTCGCTCGGCGGGTTCGTCGAGCTGCTCGAGGACGAGGAGCTCGATGCCCCCACCCGACGGCGCTTCCTCGGGCACGTGGCCGAGCAGGTCGAGCGGCTGCGAAAGCTCTCGGTCGACCTACTCGACCTCTCGCGGCTCGAGTCGGGCTCGCTCGAGCTGCGGCCCGAGCAGGTCGATCTGGGCGAGCTGACGCGCTCGGTCTCGGCCGAGTTCGAGGTATCGCTCGGACAGCACGAATCCCTCCTGCAGCTGCGGCTCGCGCCGCGGGTCGAGGCGCAATGCGACCCGGTCAGGCTCGCGCAGATCGTCCGCATCCTGATCGACAACGCCGTCGTGCACACGCCGCCCGGGACCAACATCATCGTGACCGCTGAGCGCGTCGACGGCCACGTCCGGCTGGCGGTGCGCGACAACGGCGAGGGGATCGACCCCTCCGCGCTGCCGCGGATCTTCGAGCCCTTCTACACCGCCGACGACGCCCAGGGCTCCGGGCTCGGTCTGGCGATCGCGAGCGAGCTGGCCGAGCGGATGGACGGCCGCCTGCAGGTCGAGACGGCGCCTGGCGCGACCGTGTTCACGCTCGAGATCCCGGCGGGCGTGATTGTGGCGGCCCGGTGGCCGCCACCCCGAGCGAGCTCACACCCCCTTACAGATCCCGTATCGTGATAGGCGATCGCCAGGCCGGGTAGCAGCGATGCGTGCCCGGCCGCGCGCGTTCGCCCCTGATGACAGATCGCCCGCCCGAGTCGCCGACTGAGCGCTCCTGCCGATGCCTTCGCCGCTGATCCTCGTTTCAAACCGCGGACCGGTGACGTTTCAGCCCGATGGCGAGGTCAAGCGTGGGACGGGCGGCCTCGTGACGGCGCTGATCGGGCTCGCCAGCCATCGCGATGTCACCTGGATCGCATCGGCGATGACACCCGAGGACATCGAGATGGCCGAGCGCAACGGCGGTCGCCCGTTTCCCGTCCGAGCCCCGGGCGGCGACGAGTACATGGTCAAGCTCGTCGCGTCGGACCCGGACGCCTACGACCGGTTCTACAACATCACGGCCAACCCGATGCTGTGGTTCATCCAGCACTATCTGTGGGACCAGTCGAACGCGCCCGACATCCGGCGGAACGAGACGGAGGCGTTCGAGTTCGGCTACAACGTCGTCAACGAGGACCTCGCGCGGGCGGTGCTCGACGAGATCGAGGGGGTCGCGCATCCGGTCGTGATGACGCACGACTACCACCTGTACACGCTGCCGGCGCTGGTCCGGCGCGCGCGGCCCGACGCGTTCCTGCACCACTTCGTGCACATCCCCTGGAGCCAATCGGACTCGTGGCGGGTGTTGCCGACGATGATCCGCGAGGAGCTCTACCGCGGGATCCTCGCGAGCGACATCATCGGCTTCCACACGCGCTCCTACCGGCGCAACTTCCTGCAGTGCTGCGAGGACCTGCTCGGGCTCGAGGTCGACCACGAGGCGGGGATCGTCCGGGTCGACGGGCGTGACGTGTGGGTGCGCCACTACCCGCTGCCGATCGACGTGCGCGCCGTCCAGGCGGTGGCTGCGCGGGATCGGACGCGGGAGTTCGAGGGTGAGCTGCTGCGCCGCCGGCGCGAGCACATGATCCTCCGGATCGACCGCGCCGACCTGTCGAAGAACATCCTGCGCGGCTTCAGCGGCTTCGACGTCTTCCTCGAACAGCACCCGGAGTTTCGCGAGCGGATCACGTTCATCGCCCAGCTGATGCCCTCGCGTACTGACGTGCCCGAGTACGCCGAGTACCTGGAGCGGATCGAGGCCGTCGTGGCCGTCGTCAACCACCGCCACGGCTCGCCCGACTGGATGCCGATCCAGCTGAAGCTGCGCGACGACCTCGAAGAGGCGGTCGCCGCCTACAAGCATTACGACGTGCTGATGGTCAACGCGATGTTCGACGGCATGAACCTGGTCGCCAAGGAGGGGCCGATGGTCAACGAGCACGCCGGCGTCTCGATCCTGTCAGAGAACACCGGGGCGCACGAGGAGCTCGGCGAGTTCGCACTGTCGGTCAACCCGTTCGACATCCAGGAGCTCGCCGACTCGTTGCACGCGGCGCTGACGATGCCCACGGAGGAGCGCGTCCGGCGCCTCGACGGCCTCCGTCGCGTGATCACCCGCCGCACCCCTGGTGACTGGATCGACGACCAGTTGCGTGACATCGGCCGCAAGGACGCCGCCGCCCGGGCCCTGATGGAGTCCTGAGGGACCCCCTGACCTAATGATTCTCGCTTAGCGAGCGGCGCTAAGGAGCGCCTTCTGGCGCTGGCGCTCGGGCGTGATCAGGATCACGTTCCACGCCAATCCGACCCGCTGGAGGGCAAGGATGAACAGGCCCGAGAGGTCGAGCTCGTACCAGCGCAGGCCGTGGAAGGCCGAGCGGGGGAACGCGTGGTGGTTGTGGTGCCAGGACTCGCCGAGCGAGAAGGGGGCGAGCCACCAGACATTGGTCGAGCGATCCTCGACCTCGAAGCGGCGCGAGCCGAACGTGTGGCAGATCGAATTGATCGACCACGTCACGTGATGGACGAAGAAGATCCGCACGAGGCCTCCCCAGACGTAGCCCTCGAGTGCGCCGGCCGCGGTGAAGCCATTGAGGACGAAGCCGGCAAGCGTCGGGATCAGGAGTGAGACGAGGACGAGGGCCGGGAAGCGGCGGCCGATCCGGCGCATCGCCCGGTCCTCGTAGAGGTCGGCGGCGTACTTCTTCCAATCAGCCTTGCCCTGGGTCTCGAACAGCCAACCGGCGTGGGCGTGCCAGAGCCCGCGCAGGCCGCTGCCGTGGCCGACGTGCGGGCTATGCGGGTCCCCCTCGACGTCGGAGAAGGCGTGGTGCTTGCGGTGGTCGGCGACCCAGTCGAGCACCGAGCCCTCGACGGCAAGCGATCCGAGCACGGCGAACGTCCGCTCGAGCCACGAGTAGGTCTGGAACGCCCGGTGCGTGAGCAGCCGATGGAAGCCGACGGTGATGCCCGCCGCGGACAGCATGTACATCACGACCATGATCGCCAGGTCGGTCGCGTTGACGGCGCGGTTCCAGAGCAGCACGATCGCCGCGATCACCCCAACGAAGGGGACGACGACGCCGAGCAGGTTGACGTTGCGTTCGAATCGGCTCATGGGCGGAGAGTTGCAGCGTTTCGCACGAATTTCTTGTCCGCATCTGCCAGTCGCGGGCGTTTGATTCATTCCGCGCATATGAAAGCGCTGCGACTGACCCCGGAGTCGAACTAGTTCAGCGTCCGCCTCTGCGCGAGCAGTTCGACGTACTGGCGGATCCGCTTGGCGCGGGTTTCCGCCCGCTTGGCGTCTGCGATCCGGTACAGGAACGCGTAGCGGCGGACACCCGTGAGGGTCGCGAAGAACGCTTCGGCGTCGGGATTGTCCGCCAGCGCCGCAGCGAAGTCGTCGGGCACCGACGCCCGCGCTTGCGGCTCGTAGGCTGCGTCCCAACGGCCGTCGGCCTGCGCGCGCCGCACCTGCTCGAGCCCTGACGGGCGCATTCGGCCGCGCTCGATCAGCGCCAGCGCTGACTGGCGGTTGATCTGCGACCACTTGCTGCGCGGCCGGCGTTGCGTGAAGCGTTGCCGGTAGAAGTGCTCATCGACGCGGCCGACCTGTCCGTCGATCCATCCGAAGCAGAGGGCCGCCTCGAGCGCCTGCGCCTGCGTCACCGTCTCCCGGGGAGCCCCCTTCTTGGCGAACTTCAGCCAGGCCTCGGCGGCCGAGTCATGATGTTGCTCGAGCCACGCCTCCCAGGCCGCCTGATCGGGGAACTCGAGCAGCGCCGGGCCGTCGTCGGTCGATGCGGACATCATTGCTATATTCGCTGCTCGGCCCGCAGTCCCGGGCCGTTTTCTCTGATGTCGCGCGAGTCCCACCTTTACGACCTGGTTCTGTTGCTCTCGCTGGAGGGCGAGGACGACGTGCGCGCCAAGATCGTCGCCGGCGTGGAGGCCGAGATCTCCGGGACCGGTGGCACGGTCGTGCGCAACCAGTCGTGGGGTCGTCGACCGATGACCTATCCGATCAACCATCAGGGCGAAGCCGAGTACCACCTGCTGCAGTTCACCGGGCCGCCGGCGCTGCTCGACTCGCTCTCGCACACCCTCCACATCGCCGACGAGGTGCTGCGCTTCCGGATCATCAAGGTCGTGCCGGGCACACCCGACGCGCCAGAGAGCGCGCCGCCCGTGCTCGCGGGCTCCGTCGTCGGCACTGCGGGCTCGCCTGACGGCGACAGCGGCTGACCCGCCAAAGCTGCCCGGCTTTGCAACGCAGTGCGCCGCGTTTGCGCCGCAATCGCAACGATTCTGTGCATTTTCCGGTGATCGAGCGGGTTGACGCCTGGACCGCACCTAGACTCGGCGCAGGCGATCCGAAACGTTCGAAAGGAGCCCGCAGATGGCAGGCAATATCAACCGGGTGATCATCACCGGCAACCTCACGAAGGACCCCGACGTCCGCACGATTCCGAGCAGCGGCCAGACCGTCTGCAGCATGCGGATCGCGTGCAACGGGCGTCGCCGCAACGCGGACGGCCAATGGGAAGACGCGCCTAACTTCTTCGACGTGACCGTCTGGGGCCCGCAGGCGGAGAACTGCGGCCGCTACCTGTCGAAGGGACGTGGGGTTGCGATCGACGGCCGTCTTCGCTGGCGCGAATGGGAGACCGAGGGTCAGAAGCGCTCGGCGGTCGATATCATCGCTGAGACCGTGCAGTTCCTCGGTGGGCGTGATGACGCCGCGAGCGGGAACGGGAACGGGTTCTCCAGCAGCGTGCGCGCGGCGGAGAGCGACATCCCGATCGACACCGCCGACTTCGTCTCCGCCCCGGTGGGCGCCGGTGCCGCCGACGACGACATCCCGTTCTGAGGCGGCGACAGAAAAGCGTTTTAGAACAGTTAGGTGATGCCACTTGGCGAAAGCACGTAGACGGCCGGTTCGCCGGCGCGACAGGAAGGGCGGGCCGACCTCAGGCCGGCGGAAGCCCTGCCCGTACTGCCGCGACAAGGTCGAGCAGGTCGACTACAAGGATCTGTCGGCGCTGCGGCGTTTCATCTCCGACCGCGGGAAGATCCGCTCGCGCCGGATCACGGGTGCCTGCCGCCGTCACCAGAGCCAGGTGGCCCGAGCCGTCAAGCGAGCGCGCGAGCTGGCCCTGCTCCCGTACGTTGCCGAGGGCGGCAACGACCACCGTGAGCGGGGCGGCCGCGGCGACCGCGACCGCGACCGCGACCGCTAACCGGAAGGTCGGATATGCCTCGAGCCATCCTGCTCCAGGACGTGGAGTCGCTCGGCGAGCGCGGCGCGGTCGTTGACGTCTCGGCCGGTTACCTGCGCAACTACCTTGTGCCCCGCAAGCTTGCCGAGACGGCCACCCAGGGCTCCCTCGAGGCGGCCACGCGCCGGCGCGAGGCCGCCGAGCGCGCGGAGCGCGAGGCGGTTGATCGGGCCCGCGACAACGCCGCGCTGCTCGGACGAACGGTGCTCACGATCCCGCAGCAGGCCGGCGACGACGGGAGGCTGTTCGGTTCGGTGACGACCCAGGACATCGCCGATGCGATCCGCGATGCCCGCGGGATCAAGGTCGACAGGCGCAAGATCCACCTGGATGACCCGATTCGGAACGTCGGCACCTACATGGTCGTCGTCGAGGTCGCCGACGAGGTGACCGCGACGGTCAAGACGATGGTCGTCGCCGCCTGACCGTACGACCGCGACCGCAGCAGGATTGGAATCGGATGCGAGTTCTAGTTACCGGGGGATCCGGGTTCATCGGCTCCCACGTCATCGACAAGCTGGCCGACCGCGGCCACGAGCCGGTCATCTACGACTTGCGGCCGTCGCCGTGGCATTCCGGGGTGGCTGGGGTCGAATCGATCGAGACGGTGATCGGCTCGATCAGCGACCAGGATGCGCTGCGCGACGCGCTGACAGGGTGCGACGCGGTCGCACACCTGGCGGCCGTTGCCGACGTCAACGATGTCCACGCCGATCCGGCCGTTGCCGAGCGGATCAACGCTTCCGGCACGGTCGCAGTGCTCGAGGCGTGCCGCCAGTCGGACGTCGAGCGGGTCGTGTACGCGTCGACGATCTGGGTTTACAGCGACTGCGCCGAGACCGACGTCGACGAGGACACGCTGCTGCCGCCGCCCTCGCACCTGTACACCTCGACCAAGCTCGCCGGCGAGCTCTACTGCCGCTCCTACCAGGAGCTGTTCGGGATCGACTACACGATCCTGCGGTTCGGGATCCCGTACGGCCCGCGGGCGCGTGAGGCGGCAGTGATCCCGGCGTTCGTGAACAAGGCGTTCCAGGGCGAGCCGTTGACGCTCGCGGGCGACGGGCTGCAGTCGCGCCGGTTCGTGTACGTCGAGGATCTCGCCGACGGGGTCGTGTGCGGGCTTGCGGAGGTGGCGCGCAACCGGGTCTACAACCTGGCGAGCGAGGAGAACGTGACGATCCGGCAGATCGCGGAGACCGTTCAGGAGCTGGTTGGCAACACCGAGATCGTGTTCACGCCGGCGCGCCCCGGCGATTTCGGCGGCAAGGTCGTCTCGAGCGACCGAGCGCTGGCCGAGCTTGGATGGTCCGCCTCGACGCCGTTCGAGGAGGGCGTGCGCAGGTACGTCGACTGGCGCCGCGAGCAGGCCGGCGTCGCCAGCCCGCCGCTCCAGGCTGCCTAACCCGGAACGCTGTTCTGGTCCTGCCCGGCTCTCTGGGTCGGACGGCACGTAGCCGTCCTCCTTGACGCTTGGCGGGCAGAACGACCAGAACGTCACGATCCCTCCCCCGGGGGCCGAGCCTGTGCGGCTGGGGCGCTCTGGGCGCCCCATCGGCACAGGCCCCCGCAGATCGACCATCGCCCGCGACGTTTTGGTCGTTCAAGCGCCAAGTGCAGTGTGAATCAGTGCACTAGGCAGTAAGCCTGGCGCCGGAGCCATACATCGACTCGCCGGCCTTCGTCCAGATCACCTGATCGCGAGCCGGCCCCACGCCGATCAGCGCGATCGGCACCTTCACGAAGTCTGAGATGAACCGCAGGTAGTTGCGTGCCTGTTCGGGCAGGTCCTCCTCACTCCGGCAGTCGCTCAGGTCCTCGTTCCAGCCGGGCAGCTCGTCGTACTCGCCGCCGACGTGATGCAGGACGGTCTGGTGGAACGGGAAGTGGTCGAACACCGCGCCCTCTTCGCCGCGATAGCGCGTGCATACCTTGAGCACAGCCTGGCCGGAGAGCACGTCGAGCTTGGTTACCGCCAGCGCCGTCAGCGAGTTGAGCCGCGCCGCATAGCGGAGCGCGACCAGGTCGAGCCAGCCGATCCGCCGTGGGCGTCCCGTCGTCGTGCCGTACTCGCCGCCGCGGTCCCGCAGCTCCTCGGCGAGCGGGCCGTCGAGCTCGGTCGGGAACGGACCGGCGCCGACGCGGGTGCCGTACGCCTTTGTCACGCCCCAGACCTCGTCGATGTCCTTGGGCCCGACGCCGGCGCCGATGCACGCGGCGCCCGCCACCGGGTTCGACGAGGTGACGAACGGATATGTGCCGTGATCGATGTCGAGCAGGGTGCCCTGGGCCCCCTCGAACACCACCAGCTCATCGCGGTCGAGGGCCTCGAGCACAATCCGGCTAGTGTCTGCGATGTAGGGCTCGAGGCGGTGGCCGTAGGTCAGGTACTCATCGGTCATCGTCTGCAGATCGAGCCGCTGGTCCTTCTGGAAGTCCCGTAGCGACAGCCGCTTTGGCTCGAGCGCCGCGACGATCTTCTTCTTCAGGATCTTCTCGTCGAGGAGGTCCTGGACCCTGATCCCGAGACGCGCCGCCTTGTCGGCGTAGCACGGGCCGATGCCGCGCCGCGTGGTGCCGATCTGCAGCCTCCCCAATTTGATCTCGCCCGCGTGGTCAAGCAGCATGTGGTAGGGCATGATCAGGTGGGCGTTGGCCGACAGCCGCAGCCCGCTGGTGTCGACCTGGCGCCGGCGCAGCTCGTCGAGCTCGTCAGTCAGGACCTTTGGGTCGATCACGACACCGTTGCCGATCACGCACAGCTTGCCCGGGTGCAGGATGCCCGACGGCATCAGGTGCAGCTTCCAGGTCTCGCCGCCGCGGACGATCGTGTGGCCCGCGTTGTTGCCGCCCTGGAAGCGCACGATCACGTCGGCGCGCTCGGCGAGGAGGTCGGTGACCTTCCCCTTGCCTTCGTCGCCCCATTGAGCACCGACGATCACGATTCCGGGCATTTCGCTCTGAGTGTAGGGGCGGCGGTTGCGGATTGGCGGCGGCCGGGATCCGCACCCGCCCGGGCGGCTCTGCACCAAAAGGGCGGCGCGACGTCGCAAGCCGGCGATCGCGCGCCTCCGTGGCCCCGGGAAGGCGTCGGCGCCTTCAGAGGTGGCGGAGCAACCACTCGTGGGTCGCCTCGAGATGGTTGGCGGTGAGGGTGAGGTGGCCGTCATCATCGGTGAGTAACGCTTCCACGCCCGGGATGTGGTCCGCAAGCCACGCGCCATGGCCGAACGGTACGAACCGGTCCTGCCGACCGTGCCGCAGGAGCACCGGTGTGCAAATCGTCTCGAACGCGAAGCCCCATGGCGACAGGAACGCGCGGTCATCGGCCCACCACCCGTCAGACCCGGGCGCCAACCCTGATCGGGTGGCCGCCACCAGGAACTCGCCGAGCTCTCCGGTGAGCACGGCGGCGTCCGGCGGGCTGAGCAGCGTCTCGAGGTAGCCGATCAGGTCCTCGACGGTGAGCGCGAGCATCTCAACGCGATCCCGTTCGCACTTGGCGCGGGCAGCCGGTGGATCCTCGATCGAGAGCCGGATGTCGTCGGCGTTCAGTGCGCCCATCCCGGCGAAGTAGTCAAGCCCAGGCGCTCCCCACGGTGCGATCGAGGCGAGCGAGGCCACCGCCGGCACGAGGTCGGGCAGCAGTGCCGCGCACGCGAGCGCGTGAGGGCCGCCTCCCGAGATCCCCCAGACCGCCATCCGGTCAATCCCAAGCGCGCCGGCGATCGCGCTGACGTCCTGCGCACAGTCGGCCACAGTGCGGTCGGGCAGGTGTGTTGAGGCGCCGTACCCCGGGCGGTCATAAGAGATCAACCGGATGCCCTGGCGCCGGGCAAGATCTACGTCCGGCCCGAACAGCAGCCGCGAGTTCGGCGAGCCGTTGTGCACCAGCACCGGGCATCCGCTCGGGTCGCCGTCCTCCAGCACCCGCAGCGTCCGACCGTCGGTCGCGATCACGTCATGCTCGA
>Ga0302181_10001083_pt1 | contig 20792 bp, 15 predicted proteins | sample I_Palsa_E3_3_FD_198786 | JGI IMG/M metagenome (GOLD analysis project Ga0302181, IMG submission 198786) | Peat permafrost microbial communities from Stordalen Mire near Abisko, Sweden - I_Palsa_E3_3 | ecosystem: Environmental > Terrestrial > Soil > Palsa > Peat permafrost | place: Sweden...
CCGTCGACGTACAGGACCTGGCCGGTGATGAAGCGGGCCCGGTCCGAGGCGAGGAACGTGACCGCGTCGGCCACCTCGTCGGGATGGCCGAGCCGCTCCGCCGGGACGAGCGATTCCAGGCTCTCCCGGTTGTTGTCCTTGTCGAGGTAGGCCTTGGTCAGGTCGGTCTCGATGTAGCCGGGCGCGACGGCGTTGACCGTGACGCCGTGCCGGGCCCACTCGCGCGCCATGACCCGAAGCATCTGGTTCATTCCGCCCTTGGTCGCCGCGTAGGGCGCATGGCTCGGATGAGCGAGCAACCCCGAGACCGACGACACGAACACCATGCGGCCGTATCCCTGCTCGACCATGAGCCGTCCGACCGCCTGGCCGAGCCAGAACGCCGAGGACAGGTTCAGGCTGAGGGTTTCCTGCCAGTCGCCGTCGGCCAACTCCAGGACCGGCTTGCGCACGTTGCGCCCGATCGCGTGCAGGAAGACCTGCGGCGTGCCCACCAGGCCGACGGCCTCGCGGACGGCCGCCCGGCAGGCCTCCGCCGTCCGCAGGTCGGCGACCAGCGGTTTGACCTCGCGGCCGGCCTCCTTCGCGGCGCGCACGACGGTGTCCAGGTTCTCGGTGTTCACGTCGACCAGCACCACCCGCGCGCCCTGCCCGGCCAGGCTCAGCGCGCTGGCTCCGCCGAGTCCGCCGGCTCCGAAAACCAGCGTCGGGCGTCGGTCGAGCGTGAGCCAGTCCTGCATGGGCTATCCTTCGCCTCGGAATTCTCGTATTATGAAAGTCGCTTTCTGAATACCGTAGCCGACCTGCTGTCCGGCTGTCCAGGGCCGGTAATGGACACCGTCACCGTAGGCTGAGGACGGATCCCATCATCAGAGGAGGATTCCATCCATGCCTCGCCGCACCGCCAGCTCCTCATCCACGGCGCTCCGTCCCGCCACGGGGGCGGCCGACTCTGGTGAACGCCCGGAATACCGCGTCGAGGCCCTGGCTAAGGGCCTTCGTATCCTGTCGCTCTTCGACGAGCAGCGTCCGACCTGGCGCGTCAGCGACCTGGCCACCGCCGCGGGGCTGCCGATGCCGACCGTCTACCGGGTGGTGATGACGCTGGCGTCCGAGGGCTACCTGGACCACCTGCCCAACGGCGACTACCGGCCGGGCGTGCGCACGCTGACCCTCGGCACGGCCGCGCTGCGCAGCCTGGACCTGGTCGCCATCGCCACGCCCAAGCTGACCGAGCTCGGCGAGCGCACCGGGGAGACGGTGAACCTGGCCGTGCTCAGCGCCGACCGCGTCCTGTACCTCATCCGGCTGCGCAATTCCGATCTGGTGACCGCGAACATCCAGGTGGGCTCCACGCTGCCCGCCGTGCACACCTCCATCGGCAAGCTGCTCCTCGCCTACCTCGACCCGGCCGACCTGGCCGCGCGCATCACCGACGGCTCGTTCTCGGCCAACTCCGGGCCCAACGCGAAGGTCTCCCTCGCCGAGCTGCGCGACGAGCTGCGCACCATCCGCGACCAGGGCTGGGCCATGCAGGACGAGGAGCTGGCCTACGGGCTCCGGTCGGTCGCCGGCCCGATCACCAGCGCGGACGGCCGCGTGCTGGCCGGCGTCAACGTCGCCGTCCCGTCCCGGGACTGGTCCACGCAGCGGATCGTCCGCGAGCTTCGGCCCGACGTGCTCGCCACCTGCGCCGAGATCTCCGGCCTGCTGTCCGACACCAACGCCGGCGCCCTGTGACCGGCGCGCGCATCCCCAAGCTCGAGCCCTCCGCGCTGGACGACGACCAGCGTTCGCTCTACGACGCGATCGCCGGGGGCCGCCGCGCCCAGGGCCCGCAGCTGTTCCGGCTGGCCGACACGCAGGGGCGGCTCGAAGGCCCGTTCAACGCCTTCCTGCTGCAGCCCCGGCTGGGGTCGGCGCTGCAGGCCCTCGGCTCCTCGGTGCGCTACGACACCGGGCTCGACGACCGGTGCCGGGAGATCGCGATCCTCGTGGTCGCCACGCACTGGCGCTCCGACTTCGAGTGGTACGCCCACGAAGCGGTCGCCCGTTCGGTCGGCCTCGGCGACCCCGAGCTAGCCGCCGTCCGGGACGGCCGCCACTGCGCGCTGGCCGGGCGCGAGGCCGTGGTCGCGCGCACCGTCGCCGCGCTGGCGGCCCGCGGCGACCTTGACGACGCCGAGTACCGCGAGGCGGTCAGCCAGGTCGGCACGGCCGGGGTGTTCGAGCTGCTCACCCTGGTCGGCTACTACGCCACGCTCGCCCTCCAGCTCCGCGTGTTCCGCGTCCCGGCCCCGGACGATGCCGCCCGGCCCGCCTGGGAACGCCCGCTTGACACCGCCCCCGGCCGGCCCCAATGATGGAACGAAAGCTACTTTCGTGTAACGAGAGCGAGTAACGAGAGCGAGTCGTGTCATGAAGCTGGTCACCTTCGACGCCGGCCGGGTGGGCCGCCTGGAAGACGAGGTCGTGGTCGAGCTCGACTGCTCCTCGACGCGCGAGTGGTTCGAGCGGGGCGGCCAGGTCGACGAGACCGGGGAGCGCCTCCCGCGAGCAGACGTCCGGCTGCGCGCGCCGATCGTGCCGAAGAAGTTCTTCCACACCGCGGGCAACTTCGCCGACCATCACGAAGAGCTGCAGGCCGTCGACTGGTCGCACCCGGTGCACAAGGGGATCGTGTTCTTCCAGAACGTCGACGCGATCATCGGCCCGGACGACGCCATCGTCTATCCCGAGGGCCTGACCAAGGAGCTCGACTACGAGCTCGAGCTCGCGATCATCATCGGCAAGGCCGGTAAGTTCTTCGGGCCCGACGAGGCCGCGGACTACGTCGCCGGGTACACCGTCTTCAACGACATCACGGCCCGCGACATCCAGCGCCGGGAAATGCAGTCCGGGGTGTTCTCCTTCTCCAAGGCGATCGACACGTTCTGCCCGATCGGCCCCTGGATCGTGACCAAGGACGAGGTGCCCGACGCCCAGGCGCTGGCCATGGAGCTGAGGGTCAACGGCCAGGTCCGCCAGCGCGGCAACACGGCCCAGATGCTCATCTCGATCCCGCACCTGGTCGCCTACCACTCGGCGCAGGGCTACTCGGCCGGGGACATCCTCACCACCGGCACCATCTCGGGCGTGGCGGCGGTCCAGCCGAACCCGTTCGAGTTCTACCTCCAGCCCGGGGACAACATCGAGGCCGAGATCGAGGGCGTCGGCGTGCTTCGCAACCACGTCGTGCCCTGGGCCGCCGCCCACAGCACCCCGCCCTACTCCACCGACCTCTATTCGGCGACCAGCTGATGCACGTCCTCATCGCCGGTGGGGGCCTGTCTGGGCTGGCCCTGGCCCAGGGCCTGCGCAAGGACGGGCATACCTGCGAGGTCTTCGAGCGCGACGCCGACGACCGCCGCAAGATCGGCTACTACCTCCACATGAACGCCGACGGCGGCGAGGCGCTGCGCCGCTGCCTGCCCGCGGACCTGTTCGAGCTGTACGTGGCGACCTCCCGCCGGACCTACGACCGGCGCGAGTCGGTCGTCCTGGACGACCAGCTCCGCGAACTGAGCTCGCAGCCGCACCTGGGCCCGCCGAACGAGAGCGACCCGCCGCACACCGGGGTCCACAGAAGGACGCTGCGCGCGATCCTGCGGGCCCGGCTCGGCGACTCGTTCCACCCCGGCCAACCAGTCACCGGTTACAAAGAAACCAAGGACCAGGTCACGGTGACGCTCGCCGACGGCAGCACCGCCGAGGGTGACGTCCTGGTCGGCGCCGACGGTATCCGCTCGGCCGTCCGCACCCAGAAGCTGCCCGGCACCACGGTCATCGACGCGGGCGTGCGCGGCCTCGGTGTCTTCGGCCGCACCCCGCTGACTCCCGAACTGGCCGCCCAGCTGCCGCCGCACCTGTTCGAGGGCGTCATCATCGCCGCGGACCGAACGGGCTCGCGGCTGCTGATCGCCGTCTACCGGCCCCGGCAGCGCCCGCAGGCCGCGGCGGCCGCGATCGCGCCAGACGTGACCCTCGAACCGGTCGACGACTACGTCATGATCAGCTGCAGCGTGCCGCCCGGGACCCTGATCCCGCCTTCATCGGAGTGGACCAAGAACACTCCGGCCATGCTCCGCGACGCCATGCTCGAAGCAATCGAGGGCTGGCACCCCGCCGCGCGGGCCCTGGTCGGGGGCGTCGACCTGGACTCGATCTTCGTGATCCCGTTCGGGTTCCTCGAGCCCGCGCCGCCCTGGGAGCCGAGCCGGGTGACCCTGGTCGGCGACGCCGCCCACGCCATGCTCCCCACCCTCGGCCTGGGCGCGAACCTCGCGCTGCGCGACGCCGCGCACCTGCTCGACCAGCTGTCGGCCGCCGCGCGCGGCGAAATCCCTCTCACGAGCGCCATCGGCGCCTATGAGCAGGGCATGCGCGATTACGTCTACCCGTTCATGCGAATGACCATGGACCACGACCGGCAGTTCGGCGGCGGCGCGCTCCAGGGTCGTGACTAGGCACGATGACGAGCCTGCACCACATCGGCTACTGGGTCGAGGACCTGGAGGGCGCGATGAAGCAGTGGGGCCAGGACCTCGGCGTCGGCCCGTTCCACGTGATCGAGCACGTGACGTTCGAGTCGTTCGTGCTGACCGTCGGCGAGCGCACCTACGACGACGTCGTGTTCGACCACGCGGCCGCCTTCGCCGCCTGGGGGCCCGTCGTGGTCGAGCTCAACCAGGTCCACGCGATCGATGACCGCCTGGCCGCCGCGCTCAACCCAACCCCCGGCGCGGTCAGCCACGTGTCCTGGGTGGTGCCCGACGTGAAAGAAGAAAGCGCGCGGCTGGCCCGGCTGGGCTGCCGCCTGATCAACACCGCCCGCTCGGGCCCGGTCAACGTCGCCTGGCACGACGGCGGGCCGCTGTTCCCGCACCCGGTCGAGGTGCACCAGCACAACCACGTCCTGGCCGGCATGCACGCCCGCCTGGTCGCCCTGCGAGGCTAAGAGGCTAAGAGGCTAAATGCCAGCGACCACCATCCCGGATTTCTCCGGCACGGTAATCCGCCCGGACCAGGTCGGCTACGATGCCGCCCGCGCCATCTGGAACGCCATGCACGACCGCCGGCCGGCCCTGATCGCCCAGCCGCGATCTGCAACGGACGTAGCCGCCGCGATTCGCTACGCCCGCGCCGAGGGCCTGCTCATCGCCGTGCGCGGCGGCGGGCACTCGATGCCCGGGCACAGCGTCTGCGACGACGGCCTCGTCATCGACCTGCGTCAGCTCAGCGACGTAAGGGTTGACCCCCAGACGAAGCGGGCCACGGTCGGCGGCGGGGCGTTGCTCGGCGAGGTCGACCGCGCGACTCAGGAGCACGGCCTGGTCCTTCCGGCCGGCGTGGTGAGTCACACCGGCGCGGCCGGGCTCACCCTCGGCGGTGGTGTCGGCCGCCTGATGCGCCGCTTCGGCCTGACCATCGACAGCCTGCTGGCCGCGCAGGTCGTTACCGCTGACGGCCAGATCCTGCGCGCCTCGCCCGGCGAGCACCCCAGCCTGTTCTGGGCGCTGCGCGGCGGCGGCGGCAACTTCGGCGTCGTCACCGAGTTCGAGTTCACGCTGCACGAGCTGTCCGAACTGACCATCTTGGCCACCTTCCACCCGCTGGCGGACGCCCGCCAGGTGATCGAGCGCGGTCGGCGCGAGATGGCCGACCCCGGCGCCCGCGACGAGCTGCTGTGGACCAGCTTCCTGCGCCGCGCCAGTGACGTGCCCTGGATGCCGCGAGCCCTGGTCGGCCGGCACGGCATCATGTCGCTGGTCGAATGGTCCGGCGACCCCGAAGAGGGCCAAACCATCCTGGACAAGATCCGTGGCGAGCTGAACCCGGCCGCCAGTGACCTGTCGGTCGTTCCGTTCCTGTTCATGCAGACCATCACCGACGACCTGTTCGCCCACGGCTTGCGCACCTACATCAAGGCCGGCTTCGCCGACGACCTGCCCGACGGGCTGATCGACGCGCTGCTCGACCGTGCGGCCGCGCTGACCTCCCCGATCTCGCAGGTCGAGCTGCTGGCGCTGGGCGGCGCCATCGCCAGGGTCGACTCGCAGGCGACGGCCTTCCCGTTCCGCCAGGCCCGCTGGCTGATTAACATCCCGGCCACCTGGCGTGACGCCGCCGACGACGAGCGCGAGATCGCCTGGGCCCGCGCCACCCATGCCGCAGTCCGGCCGTTCTTGACCGAAGGCACCTACGTCAACTTCATGGGCGACGACGAAGAGGCGGGCGTGGCCGGCGCCTACGGGCGCACCATCGAGCGCCTCCAGCAGGTGAAGGCGCTCTACGACCCGGGCAACGTCTTCCGGCTCAACCAGAACATCACCCCGGTCACCTCCGCCGCGCAGGTCCAACGCCAGCTATGGGGCACCGACCCCCGGGCCTGGGCCGAACTGGCCGAAGCGCACAACCGGCCGCTGTTCGAGGCGGTCCTGCACGCCGCGGGCGCCGGCCCGGGCACCCGTCTGCTCGACGTGGGCTGCGGCACCGGTCTCACCCTGGTCCTGGCCCAACAGCGCGGCGCGATCCCGGCCGGCCTGGACATCAGCCCCGGCCTGCTGGGCATCGCCCGGGAGCGGCTGCCAGCGGCCGTCCTGCGCGAGGGCGACATGGAGTTCCTGCCCTTCGGCGACGACAGCTTCGACGCCGTGACCGGGGTCAACGCGTTCCAGTTCGCCGGCGATCCACAACAAGCGCTCCGCGAAGCAGCCCGCGTCACCCGCCCCGGCGGACGCGTGGTGGCCAGCCTGTTCGCCGCACCCGAGCGGTCCCAGGGCACCGTGGTGCACGAGGCCATGAGCGCCCTCATCCCGCCCGAACGGGCCGCCGACCACGCCCCGTACGCCCTGTCGGCACCGGGCAACCTGGAGGCCGCCCTGGCCGACGCCGGCCTACGCGTCACCGATCACGGTGAGGTGGTATGCCACTGGCGGTACGCCTCGATGGACGAGGCCGTCCGGGCCTTGCTGTGCTCCGCGGGCGGCGCCCGGGCCGTCCAGGCGGCCGGCCACCCCGCGGTCCGCGACGTCCTCGAGCGCGCCCTGGCACAGTTCCAGGACCCGGAAACCGGGATCGTCTGCCTGGCGAACACCTTCCGGTGGGTCGCGGCGTCATGACCGGGCGCTGCGGCTGGCCAGCACGATCTGGTCCGCGCGGTCCCAGGCCCGGTCGGGTTCGGCCGGCAGGTAGCTGGTCAGCCGGACCGCTTGCCGGATGAGGGACCGCATCTGCGCCAGCGAGGCGGCCGCGCCGAGCGCCCGGGCCTGGATCAGCGCGTTGCCCCAGCAGGCCGCCTCGGTCGGCCCGGCCACCACCGGGAGCTGGCAGGCGTCCGCGACCAGCTGGCAGAACACCGGGTTGGCCACGCCGCCCCCCACGATGTGAACGGTCCGCACCGGCCGGGCGGTCAACCGGACCGCGTCGCGGACCGCGTGCCTGATCGCCACCGCCATGCTGTCCAGGATGCAGCGCAGGATCTCCGCCTGCCCCGACAGAACAACCCCGGTGCTCCGCAGGCAGGCCTGGATGATCCGCTGCGTCATCCCGCCGGGCGGCAGGAACACCGGGTCCTGCACGTCGATGAGGGCCCGCGGCCCGGCAACCCGTTCGGCCGCCCGGTTCAGCTCGTCCAGGTCCACGTCCCGCCCGGAAGCCCGCCATTCCCGGGCGCACTCCTGCAGCAGCCAGAACCCGGTCACGTTGCGCAGGAACCGGGTCGTCCCGTCGACTCCCGCTTCGTTGCTGAACCCCGCCCGACGGGCCGGCTCGGTGATAACCGGCTCCGCGAGCTCCACCCCCACCAGCGCCCACGTCCCGGTGCAGACGAAGGCGAAGCCCTGGCCGGCGGCGGGCACGCCGGCCACCGCGGCGGCGGTGTCGTGCGACGCCCCGACGATCACCTGCGGCGGACGCGCCAGACCCAGGTCGGGAAGGGCGGGCCCGGCCACCTCGCCCGCCGTCCGCAACCGCGGAAACATATTTATCCGAACGGCCAAAGCGTCAGCCACCTGGTCCGCCCACCTGTTCACCCGGGTATCGAGCAGCCCCGTGGTGGAGGCGTTGGTGATCTCGGTGCCCAGCTGCCCAGACAGCCAGTAGGTCATCAGGTCCGGCACCAGCAGCACGTGCCGGGCCCGGTCCAGGTCACGCTCGGCCATCAGCTGGAACACGGTATTGATCGGCTGCGCGGCGATCCCGGTCGCCTGGTACAGGCGCGCCGCGTCGACGCCGTTCACGCCGCCCCCGGTGCCGGTGACCGCGGCGAACGGCGGCCCGGTCCGGGGATCGCGGTAGCTGGCCGGGTCGGCGACCAGGCCGCCGTCCTCGTCGAGCAGCCCGTAGTCGACGGCCCACCCGTCGACGGACACCGCGTCGACCGGGCCGTCCGCGCCCGCGGCCCGCAGCCCGTCGCAGATCCCGGCGAACAGCGCGCGGGCGTCCCAGCGCAGCACGCCGCCCACGGGCCGGGGCTGGTTGGGGAAGCGGTGCACCTCCCGGAGGCTGAAACCACGCTCCGTTCGGCATCCAATGACGATCCGCCCGCTGGAGGCGCCCAGATCGACCGCCGCGACCCGGACCCCGCTCACCGCAGGAATCCGGCGGCCACCCCGGAGTCGACCGGGATGTGCATCCCGGTGGTCAGGGACAGGTCACCGGCGGTCAGGGCGAACACCGCGGCCGCGACGTGCTCGGGCAGCACCTCTTTCTTCAGCAGCGTGCGCTGGGCGTAGTACGCGCCCAGGTCCTCCTCGGCCACGCCGTAGACCGCGGCCCGCTGGGCGCCCCAGCCGCCCGCGAAGATTGCCGAGCCGCGGACCACGCCGTCCGGGTTGATGCCGTTGACCCGGATCCCGTCGCCGCCCAGTTCGGCCGCCAGCAGCCGGACCTGGTGCGCCTGGTCGGCCTTGGCCGCGCCGTAGGCCACGTTGGCGGGCCCGGCGACCACGCTGTTCTTACTGCAGATGTAGACGATGTCACCCCCGATGCCCTGGGCCTTCATGGCCCGGGCCGCCTCCCGGGAGACCAGGAACGACCCGCGCGCCATCACGTCGTGCTGGATGTCCCAGTCCGCGGTCGTGGTCTCGAGCAGCGGCCTGGAGATGGAAAGGCCGGCGTTGTTCACCACCAGGTCGACCCCGCCGAAGGCCAGCCCGGCCGCGGCCACCGCCGCTGCCACCTGCTCCTCGTCGGTCACATCCGCGGTGAACGGCACCGCGACGTCGGCGTTCCCGATCTCGTCGGCCACCGCCGCCGCGCGGTCGGCGTCCCGGTCGGCCACCACCACGCACGCGCCCTCGGCGGCCAGCCGGCGGGCGATGGCCCGGCCGATCCCGGACCCCGCCCCGGTGACCAGGGCAATCCGGGTCGCCAGCGGCTTGGGCGGGGGCAGGCGCCGGAGCTTGGCCTCCTCCAGCGCCCAGTACTCGATCCGGAACTTCTCCGTCTCGTCGATGGGGGAGTAGGTCGACACGGCCTCCGCGCCGCGCATCACGTTGATCGCGTTGACGTAGAACTCCCCGGCCACCCGGGCCGTCTGCTTGGTCGCGCCGTAGCTGAACATGCCGATCCCTGGCACCAGCACGATGGCCGGGTCCGCGCCCCGCATCGGCGGTGAGTCCGGCCCGGCGTAGCGCTGGTAATAGGCGGCGTAGTCGGCGCGATAGGCCGCGTGCAGCTCCGTCAGCCGGGCCCTCACCTGCTCGAGCGGGATGTCCGGCGGCAGGTCGAGGACCAAGGGTCGGACCTTGGTCCGCAGGAAGTGGTCCGGGCACGAGGTGCCCAGCGCGGCCAGCCGCGGGTGCTCGGCCCGGGCGACGAAGTCGAGCACCGCCTCGGCGTCGGTGTAGTGGCCGACCTGCGGCCGGTCGGTGCAGGCCAGGCCGCGGATGACCGGGGCCAGTTCGGCGGCGCGGGCCAGCCGCTCGGTCTCGGGCAGCGGCTCGTAGCCGGAGATGACCGGCCCGAATGGCTCGGCGCGGCCGTTGGCCGCGATGAACTGCGCGGCGGTCCGGATGATCTCCAGCGACCGGGCCTCGCACTCCTGGCTGGTCGGCCCCCACGCGGTGATGCCGTGCCCGCCCAGCACCACCCCGATCGCCTGCGGGTTGGCCGCGGCGATCCCCGCGATATCCAGGCCGAGCTGGAAGCCGGGCCGTCGCCACGGTACCCACGCCACCCGGTCGCCGAAGCACTGCGCGGTCAGCTTCTCCCCGTCCGCCGCGGTGGCCAGCGCGATCCCGGAGTCCGGGTGCAGGTGGTCGACGTGCGGGGCGTCGACCAGCCCGTGCATCGCGGTGTCGATCGACGGCGCGGCGCCTCCTTTACCGTGCAGGCAGAAGTCGAACGCCGCCACCATCTCATCCTCCCGCTCGACGCCGGGATACACGTTCACCAGCGCGCGCAGCCGATCCAGCCGCAGCACCGCCAGCCCGGCCGGCCGCAGCGTGCCCAGGTCACCGCCCGAGCCCTTGACCCACAGCAGCTCGACGTCCTCACCGGTCACCGGATCGACCGCGGTCCCCTTGGCCGAGGTATTGCCCCCGGCGTAGTTCGTGTTCCGCGGGTCCGAGCCGAGCCGGTTCGACCGCCCGATCAGCTCATCGACGACGGTCACGCTTTCACGCTCCCCACCCCGCGGGTGCCCCGCCGGTCCGTTCCGCAATGATCTTCTCCGCATACCCGGATCGCTGGTACGCCGCCACCGGATCCGGCTCTAGCCCAGTCTCCTCGCGGAGTTCGGCCAGCAGCGGGCGCACGTCGGTGTTGTAGGCGTCCATCAGGGCGGCGTTCGCGGCCAGTACGTCCCCGGCCTGCTGGGCCTCGCCGAGCGCCGCCGCGTCGATGAGCAGGGCCTTGGCCGTGGCCTCCTGGACGTTCATCACCGAGCGGATCTGGGCCGGGATCTTGGGCTCGATGTTGTGGCACTGGTCGAGCATGAACGCCACCCCGCCAGCGGGGTGCAGCGCACCGGCCTTGACCACTTCGTGCAGGATGCGGAACAGCTGGAACGGGTCGGCCGCCCCCACCATCAGGTCGTCGTCGGCGTAAAAGCGGCTGTTGAAGTCAAATCCGCCCAGCCGTCCGGCGCGCAGCAGCAGGGCCACGATGAACTCGATGTTCGTGCCCGGTGCGTGGTGGCCGGTGTCGACCACGACCTGGGCCTGGGGGCCCAGGACGGTGCAGTGCAGGAGGCTGGTGCCCCAGTCGGGCACGTCGGTGGTGTAGAACGACGGCTCGAACAGCTTGTACTCCAGCAGCATCCGCTGGTCCGGGCCGAGCCGTTCGTAGACCGCCCGCAGCGCCTCGGCCAGCCGGTCCTGGCGAGCCGCGATGTCGTCCTGGCCAGGGTAGTTGGTGCCGTCGGCGAACCACAGCTTCAGGTCCCGCGACCCGGTGGCATCCATGACGTCGACGCAGTCGAGCAGGTGGGCCAGGGCCTTCTCGCGGATCCTCGGGTCCGGGTTGCAGACGCTGCCCAGCCGGTAGTCATCGTCCTGGAACACGTTCGCGTTCACCGTGCCGATCCGGATCCCGCGCTCGGCCGCGTACCGGGCCAGGGCGGTGTAGTCGTCGACCTTGTCCCAGGGGATGTGCACCGCCATGCTGGGGGCCACCCCGGTGAAGCGCTGGACCTGGGCCGCGTCGTCGGCTTTCTCCCAGGGCGTGCGGGGCACCCCGGGCTGGCCGAATACCTTGAACCGCGTCCCGGTATTCCCGAACGCCCAGGAGGGCAGCTCGATCTTGTGCTGTCGCAGCGCTGCCTTGACGGCGGCCAGGTCGCGCATTCCGTTCATCTCCACTTCGCCCACACCCGCTCATGCCGTTTCCGATACTCCTCCGACCGCTCCGCCCTCACCCGCCCCACAAAGCACACCCTCCCCACGCGCCCCGGCCTCCGTGCCCTGGTTACTGGGTCGATGGGCCATCGTGCCAGCTCTTACTGGTACAACGGCCCATCGACCTCCATCCGGCGTACTAGAAGTTGAAGTTGTTGATGTTGGAGGAGCTGAAGACGTAGGGCGGGCCGAGCAGAACGGTCTTGTCGGCGCCGATCGTGAACGTGCCGAGCTTGCCGCCGCTGAACGTCTGGCCCTGGGTGCCGTTGATCTTGCCCGAGGCGAACTCGACTGCCGCGTACGCGGCCAGGTAGCCGAGGTTGGCCGGGTTCCACAGCTCGAATTGCTTGATCGTCCCGTCGGCGACGTACTTCTTCAGCGAGTCCGGAGTCCCGAGCCCGGTCAGCGCGATCTTGCCGCGGTACTTGGCGGTGTCCAGGACCGCCGCCGCGGCGGCGATCCCGACGGTGGTCGGGGAGATGATGCCCTTCAGGTTCGGGTACTGCTCGAGCAGGCCCTGGGTCACCTGGGTGGCCGTGGTCGGGTCGTCGTTGCCGTAGACGGTCGAGACCAGCTTCATGTTCGGGTACTTGGCCAGTTCCTGCTTCATGTAGCCGATCCAGGCGTTCTGGTTCGTGGCCGAGGCGGCGGCCGACACGATCGCGATCTCCCCGGTGTCGTGGATCTCCGCGGCGAGCAGGTCGATCTCACTCGTGCCGATCTGGGCCGTCGACGCCTGGTTGATGAACAGGTCCCGGCAGGTCGGCGCGTCCGAGTCATAGGTGATGACGGTGATCCCGCGCTTCATGGCCGCGTTCAGCGTCGGGCACAGGGCCGTCGGGTCGGTGGCCGACACGATGAGCGCGTTCGCCCCCTTGCTGACCGCCGCCTGGATGGCCGGGATCTGCGAGGCCGGTGTCGCCGCGGTACCGCTGGTCTCCGTGCCGGACTCGCCGAGCGTGTCCAGGGCGGCGATCGCGCCGCCGGACTGCGCGCTGTCCGCGGTGGTGAAGTAGGAGTTCCCGAGGTTCTTGGGGATGATGAAGACCTTGAGCCCCGTCTTCAGGCCGCCGGCCGAAGCCGACGAGGTCGACGAAGCGGACGTCGACGACGTAGCCGACGTTGACGACGATGTCGAACTCGAACCCGAGGACGAGCACGCCGCGAGCAGAACCGACACCATGACCAGGCCGCTGGTCAGCCAGGCCGTCTGTCTCAGTTTCATATCTGAATCCTTTCAATCCGATAGATGGGAGAAACCTGCTGGTGCGGCGCGGCGCCGGAGATGGTTCACGGCCGGCGTCAGCCGTCTGGTTACGGCGGAGTACTCCCCGTCGGGGGGATCTGCGATGGGTCGGCGCCCGGGTGGCCGGGCGCCGGGCCGGCCCGCTCGGGGAGCCACTTGCCAAGTCGGCCGGAAAGAGACGCCGCGTTCCGGCCGAAGACGGACAAGAGCAGCAGCGCGCCGGTGACGATCCCGGCCGCTTCCTCGTTGAAGTTCGTGAGCAGCAGCGCGTTCTGCAGGCCCGCGAAGGCGAGCACCGCGAGCACGACGCCGATGATGGACCCCTTGCCGCCGAAGATCGACACCCCGGCGAGCAGGACGATCGCGACCACGTCCAGTTCCAGGCCTAGCCCGTTGTTCTGCACGGCGGTGTCGAGGCGGAACGTCCACAGCACCCCGGCCAGGGAGCAGACCAGTCCGGACACCATGAACAGGATGGTCTTGATCCGCTTGACCCTGATCCCGGCAAACCGGGCCGCCTCGGCGCTGGCGCCCATCGCGAACAGGGACCGGCCGAACGGCGTGGCGTGCAGGACCACGCCGAAGATCACGGCCAGCACGATGAACAGGGCGGCGGAGTAGGTAAGGGCGTTCCCGGTGAACGGCACCGCGTTGACGCCGAGGTTGGTGTAAGTGGTCGGGAAGTTGGCCACCGTGTTCGGGCCGAGCAGGATCGTCGCGATCCCGCGGTACAGCGCCAGCGTGCCGATGGTGACCGCGAGCGAGGGCAGCCCGAACCGGGTGACGAGCAGGCCGTTGACCGCGCCCGCGGCCAGGCCCACCACCGCGACCAGGAAGAAGATGCCGAGCATCGGCCAGTGATGGCTCCACAGGACGCCGAGCAGGGCGCTGGACATGCCGAGGATGGACGCGACGGACAGGTCGATCTCCCCGCTGATGATGATCAGCGTCATCGGCAGCGTCATGATCGCGATCTCGCCGTTGGACAGGCCCAGGTTGAACAGGTTGTTGCTGGTCAGGAACTGCGGCGAGACCGACGCGCCGACGATCCCGATGATCACGACCACCAGTGCCAGGCCCGTCTCCCAGCGCAGCGCCGACCTCCAGTGCAGCGCCGACCTCCAGTGCAGCCCCGACTCCCCGCGCAGCGCTGACCTCCGGCGCGGTGCCGACGCCCGGTGCGCCCCGTCACTCACCGCGGGCTCCTCTCAGCCGCAGCGCGACGGCGAGCCGGACCGCGATGAACCGGTCCACGGTGATGGCCAGGATGAGCAGGAAGCCCCAGATGGCCTGGTCCCAGAACGGCGAGATGCCCAGGACGTAGAGCGCGGAGCTGATCGTGTTCAGCAGCAGCGCGCCGAGCGCCGCGCCCACCGCGCTGCCGCTCCCGCCGAAGATCGCCACGCCGCCGACCACGACGGCCGAAACCACCTGAAGCTCGTAGCCGGTTCCCGCGGTGGAGTCGATGGTGCCGTACTGCGCGGCCCACAGCACGCCCGCCACTCCGGCGATCGCGCCGCTCACCGTGAACGCCACGAACACGCGCCGGCCGACCGGGATCCCGGCCAGCCGGGCCGCGTCCGGATTGGACCCGATCGCGTACAGCTCACGGCCGGACCGGAACGACCGCAGGTAGTAGGCGCCGATCCCGATCACCGCCGCGATGACGATGGCCAGGTCGGGGATGCCGATCACGGTGGCCCTCGGGATGTTCAGGAACGCGCCGGGCAGCGAGCTGGCCACGACCTCCTTGCCGCCGACGATCAAGATGTCGACGCCACGGAAGATGTACAAGGTGGCCAGCGTCACGACCAGGCTCGGCACCCGCCCGGCCGAGACCATAATCCCGTTGAGCAGACCGCAGGCCAGGCCGATGCCGAGCCCCGCCAGGAACACCACGACGATCGGGATGCCGTGGTGCTGCCCGAACAGGTTCGCCGACAGGTAGGCGGACAGCCCCAGCACGGAGCCGACCGACAGGTCGTAGTTCCGGCTGATGACGACCATCGTCTCGCCCAGCGCGAGCAGGGCGAACACCGTGGTGTTGATCAGGATGAACTGGATGTTCGTGGTGTTGAGGAACCGGTGCTGGACGGACGTGGTGACGGCCACGAACACGATCAGGACGACGATGATGCCCGATTCCCTGATCCGGAAGGCGCGCTCGGTCAGTCGGCGCGCGCCCGCGCCGGCCGCGGCCGGCGGCCGCTCGCTCCGGGACACCAGCGTCGTGCTCAACTTATGGCCCCCAACGCGGGCGCGCTCGTCTCGGGAGGCGGGGCCTGCCCGGTGGCGGCGGACAGGATCTCCTCCTCCGAGGCGTCCGCGTGCGCGAACTCGGCCATCAGCCGTCCCTCCCGCATGACCAGAATCCGGTCGCTGATCCGGAGCACCTCCGGCAGCTCGGAGGAGATCATCAAGACGCCCACCCCGTCCCGGGCGAGTTGCAGGAGCAGGTGATGGACCTCGGCCTTGGTGGCCACGTCGATGCCTCGGGTGGGCTCGTCCACGATCAGTACCGCGGGGTGGCGGCCGAGCCACTTGGCCAGCACGACCTTCTGCTGGTTGCCGCCGGACAGCATCGACACCGGATCCTTGAGCCGGCCGTACTTGATCGTCAGCCGGGCCGCCCAGTCACTGGCCAGGGCGCGTTCGGCCGACGCCCGGATGAGCCCTCCGTGCTGCAGCCGGTGCAGGGAGGCCAGCGCGATGTTCTGCTGCACGGACATGTCCATGACCAGGCCCTGCTGGCGGCGATCCTCCGGCACGAAGCCCACCCCGGCCGCCATGGCCCCGGTGGGGGAGCCGCGGCGCAGGCCCTGCCCGCGGATGGCCACCGAGCCCGCGTCGTACAGGTCGATGCCGAAGATCGCGCGGGCGACCTCGCTGCGCCCGGAGCCCACCAGCCCGGCCAGCGCCACGATCTCGCCGGCCCGGACGGTGAAGGAGATATCGGTGAACACGCCCTCGCGGGTCAGCCGTTCCACGCTCAGCAGCGGTTCGCCGGGCGTGCCGTGTGCCTCGTCCGGCCGTTCGGCGAGTTCGCGACCGACCATGGCGCGGACCAGGTCACCCGCGACCAGGCCGTCGAGCGGCTGGCTGAGCACCTGCCGGCCGTCGCGCATCACCGTGACCCGCTGGCACAGCGCGAAGACCTCCTCGAGCCGGTGGGAGATGAACAGGACCGCGGTCCCCGACGCGCTCAGCGCCCGCACCACGTCGAACAGCCGGTCCACCTCGGCGGCCGAGAGCGCGGCGGTAGGCTCGTCCATCACGATGACCCGGGCCTCCAGCGAGATGGCCTTGCCGATCTCGACCACCTGCTGATCCGCTATGGACAGCCCGCGCGCGATCCGCGCCGGGTCGAGCTGGACCCCGAGCCGGGCGAAGATCGCCGCCGCCTCGGAGCGCATCGCCCGCCGGTCGATCCGCCGTCCGGCCCGCAGCGGCTGGCGTCCGATGAACATGTTCTCCGCCACGGTCAGGTCGGGGAACAGCGCCGGCTCCTGGTAGATGACCGCGATCCCCGCCGCGAGCGCCATCGCCGGGCCGTGCAGCGTGACCTCGTGCCCGTCGACCAGCAGCTCGCCGGCGTCCGGCTGGTACACCCCGGCCAGGATCTTCACCAGGGTCGACTTGCCCGCGCCGTTCTCTCCGACCAGGGCGTGTACCTCCCCGGCGTACAGCTCGATCGACCCGTCCAGCAGCGCGTGCACGGCACCAAACGACTTCGCGGCGTGGCTCAGCGCCAGTACCGGCCCGCGCCCCGCGTCCGGCCCGCGCCCCGCGTCCGGCCCGCGTCCCGCGTCCTGGCCCGCCTGGCCGCTGGAGAACTCAGGTGGTGCCTGCTCCACGCCCAGCCTCGATTCTCAGAAGCCTTTACATCCGAACGCCACTCTGATCAGAACGAGTCTCATTAATGGAACGTTTCAATTAGTTTCGTAGTGTCGTCTCAGGCTGAATGCATGTCAATGACTCCGCTTGGGCTCGCCACTGAATCGTTATCACAGGGCTGCCCTCGACCACGCCGTCGGTGTCGGCCGCTCCGCTGCCTGACGACCGGGCGGGACCGGGCGGGACTGTTGCCCTAGCCGCGGCGACTTGCTTGGATCAGGCTTATGGGAGGGGAGCGAGGACCCATCCGGGACGCGCCCGCGGCGGATGCAGTCGCATACCAGAAGGTGATCGACTCCGGGGATCCCGATCGCGCATCGGAGGCGGCCAACAACCTGGGCTGGCTCCTGGCCAAGCAGGGAGATGTGACCGGGGCCCGGGCGGCCTACCAGGTGGCGATCGACTCCGGCCACCGCGACTACGCGCCGCGAGCCGCGAACAACCTCGGCGGCCTGCTGGCCGAACACGGCGACGTGGCGCGGGCCCAGGCGGCCTACCAGGTGGCGATCGACTCCGGTCACCGCGACTACGCACCACGAGCCAGGCAGAACCTCCGGGAACTCCTGGAGCAGCACCCTCAGAACACCGTGGTCCAGAAGGTCACCCGAACGCTGAGCCCGGAGGTCCAGCAGTGGGGCGCGCGCCCGGTTGAGCCCGCCGCCGCCCCGCCTGCCCCCCCGGTCAGCGCTGAGGAGTGGTACCGCCAGGGCGAATACTGGCACGGGCAGGGGGACCTGCCGCAGGCGGCGGCGGCGTTCCAGGCCGCCATCGACTCGGGAGATCCGCAGTGGAACCCGCTGGCTTGGTGCGCCGTGGGGCTCCTGCTCTTCGAGCAGGGCGATCTGGCCAATGCCCAAGCGGCGCTGCAGAACGCCGTGAACTCCGGCCATCCCACCGCCGCCCCGCGGGCCGGGATCGGCATGGGCGACCTGCTTGCGCACCAGGGTCGGGATTACCCCGCCCAGCAGTTCTATGCCTGGGTCATGACGTCTGGTCACCCGGATTACTCGGTGTGGGCCACATACAGCCAGGCCATGTCATATATCCGTACCCGTGACATTTTCAGGTGGCAAAGCCTGCTGAATGACGTTGTTCGGTCACAGCACCCAGAGTTCATGCCCGCCGCCGCGTTGTACCTTGGCGAGTTTGAAGCGCGCTGCGAAAGATTTACCCAGGCAGAAAAGTACTACGGAATGGTCGCCAACTCCGGTCACGCTGAGTATTCGAGGGCGGCGATAGACAAGCTTGCGGCGATGAGAGCCTGGCGGAGCAGCATGGTCTCCGCTGAGCTGGACAACGTTGCGGATACCTCACCTGCGGCGGCGGTCATGGAGGGGTTTGCCCGGGTCGAGCGCAGGTTGCGGGACCGGCTCAGCAAAGCCGGAAGAGTTGTCAAGGGCCGTAAAGCGAAAGAGCTGGCCGACGACGCCCTCAACTCCGGTCTTATTTCTCCTGATATTCACGCTTCAGTTAAAAGGCTGCTGCATACACGCAATTCGGTGGCACACGGCGTAGGTCCGGTCGAGGTCACGACCGTTGAGGCGAAGAACTTTCTCCGGACGGCGGACCAGATAATTTACCTGCTGAGCGACTGACGACCGCACGGCCGGTTCGCCTCCCAGCAGATTGCTATCAGGTGCTGGCGTCTACCATGGAACGCCGAGGGCGTGTTGACCTGGGATGCGAGGGCTGATGGCGGCGGGCATGAAGGACGTGGCGAGCCTGGCCGGGGTCGCGGTCGGCACCGTGTCGAACGTGCTGAACCATCCGGACCTGGTGCGGCCGCTGACCCGCGCTCGCGTCGAGGCCGCGATGGAGGAGCTCGGGTTCATCCCGAACGGCTCCGCGCGCCAGCTCCGTGCCGGCCGCAGTCGCTGCCTGGGGCTGGTCGTGCTGGACGTGACGAACCCGTTCTTCACCGAGGTGGCCCGCGGCGTCGAAGACTACGCGCAGGCCGCAGGCTACGCCGTGATCTTGTGCAACTCAGATGAGGCGCACGACAAGGAGCGCCAGTACCTGCGCGTGCTGGAAGAGCAGCGGGTGCGCGGCATCCTGATCACCCCGGTGCACGGGCGCTCACCCGAGCTGCGGCGGATCCGTGACCGCGGTACCCCGGTGGTCCTGCTCGACCGGCCGGGTTCGCACGCTCAGTGCTCGGTCGCCGTCGATGACCGGCGGGGCGGCGAGATCGCGGTCACCTATCTGCTCGGCCTCGGGCACCGGAGCATCGCCCTGGTCAACGGCCCGACCGCGATCCGGCAGTGCGCCGACCGCCGCTGGGGTGCCTACCGGGCCGTGGAGCAGGCCGGGCTGGACCCGAGCAAGGTTCTCACCGAGGTGCCAGTCCCGGCCATGAACCCGCGCGGCGGTGCCGCCGCCGCCGACGACCTGCTCGCCGACGCACGCGCCAGGCCGACCGCCGTGTTCTGCGCCAACGACATGCTGGCCCTTGGCCTGCTGCGCGGGCTGAGCCAGGCGGGCGTGAGCGTGCCGGGAGATATCGCGGTCGTCGGCTACGACGACATCGAGTTCGCCGCGGACGCCGCCGTGCCGCTCACCTCGGTTCGCCAGCCCAAGTACCAGCTCGGACGCGCGGCGGCCGAGCTCCTGCTCGACGAGGCCGACCACCCGGCCGAGCACGAGCACCGCCGCATCGTCTTCACCCCCGAGCTCGTGGTCCGGGCCAGCAGCGGCTCGGCCCCGGAAGCCCCGGAAGCCCCGGAAACCCCGGAAACCCCGGAAACCCTCACGATGACCGAGGATGCCGCGGGTCTCGCAGCAGGAACGTAAGGGCGCAGGCGACCGCGGGGAAGACCGCGGTCGTGCCCAGCGCGGTGGGCAGGCCGTACGTGTCCGCCAGCAGGCCGAACAGCGGGGCCACGACGCCCCCGGCCGAGGTGGCCAGGCCCAGGGTCACGCCGCTGGCGATGCCGATCCGGTTCGGCAGGAAGTCCTGGCCCAGCGTGACCTGGACGGCGAACGGCGCGAACAGCACGATGCCCAGGACGAACGCCCCGACGAACAGCACCGCCACGTCTGGCGCGGCCACGACCAGCACTATCGCGGCGGCCGCGAGGCCGTAGCCGAGCCGCAGGGTTCCGATGCGCTGCCAGTGATCGGCCAGCCAGCCGCCGCTCAGCGTGCCGATCACCCCCGAGGCGATGAACACGGTCAGGACTGCCGAGCCGACCGCGGCGCTGTGGTGAAAGTGCCGGATGGCGAACAGGGCCAGCAGCGACGCGAGGCCGAAGTAGGCGATCGACCGGAGCACCACCACCACGGTGAGCCGGGCGAAGCCCCGCCAGTCGTCGGACCGCCCGGCCGAAGCCCGCGAGCCGCCGGTCCGCGACCGCGCAGCCTCCCGCCACGGGCGGCGGACGGCCAGGACGCCCGCCATGACCACGGCGGGCAGCGCCAGCAGCGGCGTCCCGTGCAGCCGGGTGGCCAGCAGCACCGGGGTGACGATGATCGGGCCGAGCGCGATCCCGGCGTTGCCGCCGACCGAGAACCAGCTCATGGCCTGGGTCGAATCGCCCGCCATGCCGCGGGCGGTCCTGGTCGCCTCGGGATGGTACGCGGCGACGCCGACACCGGAGGCGGCCACGGCGAACCAGGTGATCAGGTAGTTGTCGCCGAGTCCGGACAGGCCGATGCCGAGCCCGGCCACGAGCAGGCCGGCCGCGACCAGCCAGCCGAGATTGCGGTACCGGTCGGTCAGCGCGCCGAACCCCGGCTGCACCACGCTGGCCAGGAAGGTCGCCGCCAGCGTGATG
>Ga0302181_10001084_pt1 | contig 20770 bp, 15 predicted proteins | sample I_Palsa_E3_3_FD_198786 | JGI IMG/M metagenome (GOLD analysis project Ga0302181, IMG submission 198786) | Peat permafrost microbial communities from Stordalen Mire near Abisko, Sweden - I_Palsa_E3_3 | ecosystem: Environmental > Terrestrial > Soil > Palsa > Peat permafrost | place: Sweden...
CGGCGCCGGCGGGGCAGCCTGCTGCCAGCGGGACGGCAGGCCGGCGGTTCGACCCGTTCGATTCAGGAGGTGGTCGAGGCGGCCGGCTTGGACTCCTTGGCCGACGAGTTCCCATTCGTGCTGGACGGCGACGGCGAGGACTCGGTCTTGGAGCCGGAACCCGAGCCGGAACCCGAGCCGGAGTCGGACGACGTGCTCGAGTCGGACTTCGTGTCCGTCTTGGTCGAGTCCGATCCGTTCGATCCGGAGGCTTTATCGGAACTGGATCGCTTGTCCTGGGCCCGGGTGTCGGTCTTGTAGAAGCCACTTCCTTTGAGGACGATTCCTGGCGCGCCGAATACCTTGCGCAGCGCCCCTCCGCAGTCGGGGCAGACGGTCAGGGCGTCGTCGGTGAACTTTTGGACCGCTTCGAGCCGGTGCCCACACGCCTTGCAGGCGTACTCATAGGTCGGCAATTGGACTCCTTGGATTGGCACTCGATGCTTTCGACTGCCAACTCTACCCGAATGGGACGGCACATAAGCCACCAGGGTGGGTCGCAACGCCTCGTGATGGGAGGCCGTACACTAGGGAGCAGTGTCCGATCGCAGCCTGGCCCATCTCGATCCGCTAGGTGGCGCCCGTGTCACCGACGTCACGCCCCGGGAGCCGACTCACCGGCGTGCCCTGGCCCGGTGCCGGGTATCCATGCTGCCCGAGACCACCACCCTGGTGGCCAACAACGCCATCACCAAGGGCGACGTCTTGGCGGCGGCGCGCATCGCCGGTATTCAGGCGGCGAAGCGGACGGCCGAGTTGATCCCCATGTGCCATCCGGTCCTCGTGGGGTCCATCGCGGTGAATTTCTCCATCGGGGACGATTTCGTCGAGGTGGAGGCCCAGGTGGAGACGGTCGATCGCACAGGCGTGGAGATGGAGGCGATGATGGCCTGCACCACCGCCGCCCTGACCGTCTACGACATGTGCAAGTCGTCTGATCGCACCATGACCATCGAACACGTGGCGCTCTGGGAGAAGTCCGGCGGCCGGTCGGGCCCGTGGCGACGATCCGAGGCTCGTCTCTAGCCACCCGTAGGCGGCTCGCCCGCCTTGGAGTGTCTAAGTTCTCCGTACGTGAGTGGACGCGTCGCCGATCGCATCGGTATCGGCAAAGGCATCACCGGCACGGTCATGTCCGGGATCGGCCGCATGGGCGGTCGCAACGTCGTCATCGCCCGATCGTTCTCATCGGAACGCCGGGGAGCACTCAGCCACGCCGATGGCGTGCGGCTCGCCGAATCCGCCGATCTGGCCCGCCGGCTCCGCATCCCGTTCGTCTTCATAGCGGCCTCGAGCGGTGCGGACGTCCTCAACGGCGTGGCCGCCTTGCACGGCTGGGGCAACGCTGCAGCCGCCATGGCTCGCTGCAGCGGCATCGTTCCGGTCCTCATGGCCGTGACCGGCCCTGTCGTCTCCGGGCCGGCTCTGCTGCTCGGCCTCTCCGACCTGGTCGTCATGAACACAGAGGCGGTGGCGTTCGTATCGGGCCCTCAGATGGTGGCCGAGTTCACGGGTGTGGAGGTCGGCTTGCACGATCTCGGCGGCGTGACCGCACATGCCCGCTCGAGTGGCGTCTGTGCGGTGGAGGCAAACGACGTGGAGGGCGCCTTGGCCAGGCTGCTGGAGTATCTGCCTGCCAACACGGACGAGGTGCCGCCCCCCTTCCCGGTCCTGGACCCCGAGGACCGCTCGACACCCGAGTTGCGCGACCTGATCCCCGAGCGCAAGGCGGCGACCTACGACGTGCGGGATGTCGCCCGCATCGTGGTCGACGACGGCGAGTTCCTCGAATTGTGGCCGCGGTGGGCCGGCCAGATCGTCACGGGTTTCTGCCGGATCGGCGGCCTCTCGGTGGGAATCGTGGCGAACCAGCCGCGGATACTCGCCGGCACGCTGGACATCGCCGCGTCGCAGAAGGCGGCCCGTTTCGTGCGGCTCTGCGATTCGTTCAACCTTCCCATCTTCAGCTTGGTCGACACTCCGGGTTTCCTCCCCGGCAAGGACCTCGAGTGGCGCGGCATGATCCGGCACGGGGCCGAACTCGCATTCGCGTATGCACAGGCGACGGTGCCCCGGGTCTGCCTGATCCTCCGTAAGGCGTTCGGCGGCGCCTATATCGTCATGGACTCCCGCGGCATCGGCAACGATGTCTGCCTGGCGTGGCCGGCCGCCGAGATCGCCGTCATGGGCGCGTCGGGCGCGGTGCAGATCCTGCACCGCGGGATCGGCCAGGGCGAGAGGGCCGAGCGGGAATCGGACTACGAGGAGGCCTTCCTGAATCCCTGGCCCGCCTCCGAACGGGGGTTGGTCGACCAGGTCATCGATCCGGCCGACACGCGGGCGGTTCTCGCGGCCGTCCTCCGGCAGCTCAGCACAAAGCGGGAGATGGTCGTGGGCCGTAAGCACGACGCCGGCCCGCAATAGCCCTGTGAACTGGCCCTATGAGTTTTGTCATCAATTCGCAACGAACATGAGGTTGATTCGATTCCATAACGGGTAATGAATCAGGCATGATCAAGAGAGTGGATCACTCTGCGGATGACGCCATTTTCGTGCTGGAGTCGTGCCACAGCACATGGATATTCGACACCGAGAAACTTCGCTTCCGTCGGATACTGAAGGGGCTGGCACTGGACGCCCATGCTGCAACGACGGCGTGGCGCGCCTACTTCGGTTTGGAGATCGATCCCATCTCGGAGTCATTTGTCGTCCTCTTGAACCCCGAGGGAACCCGTCTGCTTCGCTCATGGCGCCATGTCGAGCAGTGCCCGCAGTGTGGCGGCAACCAGACGGCTGAGTTGTCACTCAGCGAGCTGAGGGGCGCCGCTCTGGCGTAGAGCCCCGGGGCCGGGCGTCGTGCCTCCGGCCTAGCCTGCCGGCGGATCGCCGGGTGCATGTGGCCGCCGTTCCCGTTGCTCACGGCGTTCAGCTCGCTCTATTTCGCGCTGGACGTCTGACCACATGAGTGGTTCGGCATCATCTCCCGACTCGGCTGCCACCTGCGACCGCGTCATCAGGGTGAAGGCGACGGTCCAGAGCACGGCGATGGTACAGAGCTTGGCCAGAAAGCCCGCCAACTGCTGGTCGAGGACCGGTGACATTCCCAACACCGTGCCGCGGTGGTCGTAGGAGGCGTACAGGGAACGGCGGGCGAAGATCCAGATCACCGAGAGGAAGCTCGGGACGATCGACTGCACGATCAGGTAGCCCCCACGCCCGAAGGCCGAAAGGGGTTGTGCACCCGGCAGTTCCGTGAGGACGGGCGCCCACAGCACGAAGCCCGACAGGAGCACGACGATCTGAATCGCCACGCGTGCTGCGTCCGAGTTGGCGGCCAGGCTGACGACCCCCGTTGTCAGCGTCCCCACCGCGACCACGGTGACGATGCCTACGGCCGGAACGGGTTTGACGATGACGCGCAAGACGGCGTCGACGGCGGCCGGACGCGTGAGCCGCACGAGGATCGGGCGCGGCGTCCCGGCCACCAACAGGGGCGGGACGGCCAGCATCAGAAGGAGACGCTGCAGAACCAGGGCCAAAAGGGACCAGTGCGCGGCCAGATCGCCGAGCGGCCACATGAAGGCCACCAGGAGTGCCGCCACCCCCAGCGTGAAGAAGACGCGCTGGCGTGGTGAGGCCCGTCGATCGCCCGACCTGGTCGTGACGAGATACGCGGCGAAGAGTGCCGGTATGGCCAAGGTCCAAAAGAGGTCGAGATGCCAGTCGAAGGGGTGGTCCAGTGCGGTCATGGCACAGCTGCGGCCGTAGGCTCTCCGCGATGGCTGGCCCGGCACGACTCGATCGGCTTGAACGCGTGACGGATCTCGTGCTGGTGCTGCTCAATACCGACCATCCGCTCCCGTTGGACTCGATCGCCCTGCAGGTGCCCGGATATCCGGTGGAGCACGCGGCGCGACGCCAGGCGTTTGAGCGGGACAAGCGCCTGCTGCGCGACGAGGGCATCCCCGTACGGACACAACGGCTGCCCGGTCTCGAACAGTACGGCTACCGCATCGATCGCGACGCGTTCTACCTGCCCGATCTGGCGCTCGAACCAGACGAACAGGTTGCACTTCACCTGGCCGTTGCCGGCGTGCACCTCGACGATCCTAGCGGTCGAGATGCGCTCTTGAAGCTGGGCGCCACCGGTCTCGGAGACGTCCGCCCCATCGCCACGCTGGAGACGCCGCGGGCACTCGTCGACCTCTTCGAAGCGGTGCGCACCCGCACCGAGGCGTCGTTCGCCTACCGCCAGCATCCGCGGCGTGTCGCTCCGGCCGGGCTCTGGTTCCGTTTCGGGCACTGGTACCTCGTGGCCTGGGACCTCGACCGGAACGCGGTGCGCACCTTTCGCGTCGACCGCATTGAAGACGCCGTGCTCCTGGGCACGCCGGGAGGCGCCGTCCTGCCCGAGGGGATCGACATCAAAGCGTCCCTGCCCGACGAGCCCTGGCGGGCCGAAGGGGACGACCATGTCGTCACCCGGATCCGCGTGGACGCCATGGAAGGGCCGCGGGTGGCCGAGGAGGTGGGAAGCGACAGGGTGGAGAGCCGCCACGAAGATGGATCGGTCGTCGTGTGCCTACGCGTCGCCGGGTTCCCCGCCCTCCGATCCTGGATCCTGGGCCTCCTCGATCATGCCGAGATCCTCGAGCCGCTGGCGTTCCGCGCCGAGATGAGGACGTGGCTGGCCGCGATCGCCGCCGGTTCCGCCGACGGCCCGCCGGAACGGGGTGCGGCGGCCCCGCCACCGCCGATCGTCCCCTCGGCGGATCCCCTGGAGGGCCGTCCGGTTCCCGGGCGAGAGACGAGTCAGCGCCTGCGCCGGCTCTTGGCCGTGGTCGGATGGCTGGCGCAGGTGGGTGAAGCGCCCATCGCCGACGTCGCCCGGCGCTTCAGCATGGACGAGGAGGAGCTCATTCGCGAACTCGAGCTGGCGGCGTGTTGTGGTGTCCCGCCGTACACCCCCGACACCCTGATGGAGATCGAAGTCTCGGAAACCTCGGTGCGCGCCTTCTTGCCTCCCGAGTTCGCCCGACCCCGCCGACTCACGCCCGCCGAGGGGTTCGCGGTTGCCGCGTCGGCCCGCCTGCTGCTCGCCGTGCCTGGTTCCGAAGACGGGGCCTTGGGTCGGGCCCTGGCAAAACTCGAGGCTGCGCTGGGATCACGAGAAGCGATAGGCGTCGACGTCGACGCGCCGCAGTCTCTGGCCGTCGTCCGGCAGGCCAGCGAAGCCGGCCACCCCGTGGAGATCGACTATCACTCGGCATCCCGGGACGAGTCGACCACCCGCGTCGTCGAACCGGTGCAGGTGATCACCATGGACGGCCACTGGTATCTCGACGCCTTTTGCCGGCGGGCCGGGGACATGCGGCGCTTCCGTGTCGATCGGATCGTGGCCGTGCGCGCGCACGCTCACGAAAACGGGGGCGTGGCGGTCTCCCGAGCCGTGCGTCGTGCCGAGGAGTCATTCGTTCCTGGTCCCGGCGCCGTGGAGGTGCATCTCCACCTCGGTGCGGGTGCGCAGTGGGTACCCGAGTCCGTGCCCGTCCGGGCGCTGAGCCGCTCAGCCGACGGGACGGTGACCGATGTCGTGCTCGATGTCGCCGGCATGGCCTGGTTCGAACGCCTCCTCCTGCAGCTCGGTCCCGGCGCCAGCGTCGTGCGTCCGCCTGAACTGTCCGACCTCGCGGCGGGAGCAGCCCGGAGGGTCTTGCATTTGTATCGGGAAGACATAGAATAGACTGAAAGGGGACTAAAAGGGTTAAAACAAGGCCGGATCGGGGTGGAGGGTGCTGGGGATTCACCGCCTCACCGTGAAAGGGGCCGACTATTACCTCTCCGACCTGGCTCGCGAGTTGCCCGTGACGCCCCGGGAGGACGGGCCTGCGCTGTGGGTCGGTCGCGCCGCGGCGGGCCTGGGCCTGCAGGGACCGATCGAGGCGGAGCACCTGCGGGCCGTCCTCGACGGTCGCCATCCGACGTCGGGGGCCCGGTTGCGCTCGGACCGTGCCACCGTCCTCGGGTTCGACCTGACCTTCAGCGCTCCGAAGTCGGTCAGCGTGGCCTTCGCGTTGGGCGGGGAGGAAGCCGCCGCTGCGGTGCTGGCCGCACACCGGAGCGGCGTGCAGGGCGCGCTGGAGTACGTCGAGTCCCATGCGCTCACGGCGCAAAGGGGCTCGGGGGAGCAGCGCGAGATCGTCCCGACGACCGGCCTGGTGGCGGCATCGTTCACGCACGGGGTCAATCGCAACCTCGACCCGCATCTGCACACCCATGTCGTGGTGGCCAACATGGTCCACGGGCTCGACAGCCGGTGGAGCGCATGCGACCATCGCGGCATCTCGGCGCACCGTGGTGCGGCGTCGGCGGTCTACGAGTCCCATGTGCGGGCAGAGCTCTCGCGGCGAATCGGGGTGCAGTGGGTGGACGCGCCGGGTTTGCGGACCGAGATCCGGGGCGTTTCTCCGCTCTTGCTCGGTGAGTTCTCTTCGCGGTCGGCCGACATCCGCCGGCATATGGCGGCATGGGGCTCGCACTCGGCGCGCGGAGCCCGCGTGGCATGGGCCGCCACCCGCCCCGAGAAGCAATCCGGTCTCAGTTTTGCGGCGCTGGCAACCGAATGGGGAGAGCGCGCCCGGTCGGTGGGCGTCGCACCCGCCGAAATGCGCGCGCTCCTCGCGTCTCCGCAGAGAGCGAACGCCAGCGCGTCGATCAACGAGCACCGATTCGGGGCGGTTCTGTCGTTGGCACCCGATGGCGCTGCTCGTCGGCGCGACATCGTCGCCGCGTTCGGCACGGGTGCGCTCGAGGGTGCCGACGCCCCGAGCATCGAGCGGCTCACCGATCTGTGGACGCCCGCACGCTCGGTCCGGGTCCAGGTGGGAGTGGCCGAGGATATTCGCCCACTTCGATCGGTGGTCCCCGGCGGCCACCTGCTCGCTGCGCTCGGACCGCGGCCCATAGACCCTGCTGACCATGAAACCTGGCGCGATGCGGCGCAGTCGATTGATCAGTACCGGCATCGGTGGGACGTGCGGGAGCGGTCAGATGTTCTCGGTGTCGGCGCCTTGTCTTCGGGGATCTCTTCGCTGCCGACCGATCGCCTCGTCGATCATCTGCGCGTCACACGTCACATCGAGGTGGCGCGTCAGCAGTTGGGCCGACGTGATCCGTTCGCGCACGAGATGGATCGGGGTCGCTAGGGCTCAGCGACCCCGATCGGCGGGGACCCGCGCCAAGAACGGGCGGTTCGTCGCTGTCAGCTCGCGCCATGGAACCGAGGCGTGGGCCGGAGTCAGCGTCACGGCGCCGAAGGTCCGATCCGGGCTCACCGTCAGCGCGCATCCGGGCGATCCTCTCGAAATCACATCGACCGGAAGCCGGGGGACGCGTACGGTGCTGACCGAACTCGACGGCCGGATACGCCCGCGGTCGCCCACCGTGTGACCCAGCGTGGTCGACGCCAGCTCGTGATCGCCGGCCAGCGCGCTCAGATCTCTGAGCGTGCCGACATCGGCGATGCCCCGGAAGACGACCGTGGTGCCGAACAGGGTCAGAAAGCCGTCGGCGTCAGATCCCCAGCGGCTGCGTGCCTGGGAGAGGTCCTGCAGGCAGGCCAAGACGAGGAGGCCCTGCCCGGCCCCCTCGCTCAGCATGGCCGGCAGGTCGGGAATGGGCGCGATGTTGGCCACCTCGTCGAGAGCGAGCAGGGTCGCCGGCAGGCGTTCGCCCGCCCGCTCCCGTTCGTATGTGGCATCGCGCACGTCACCGATGGCTGCCACGACCAATGGAGTGAATTGGCTCTGTCGGCGACCGGAGGAACAGAGATACATCGTGTTCGGCCCACGACAGAAGGCAGCAGCATCGAGCGGCGGCAGCTCAGTGGATGCCAGAGCGGCTTCTGACCTGTATGCCGCGAGAACGCCCGATGCGGTGGACCAGATGCCGGACTGTTCCCGGGCATCTGTGCCGACAATGCCGGCCAGAAGGTCTGTCGCCGTAGCGTCATCCCCGACGGTCCGCGAGAGTATTCCGAGCGCGGTTGCGCCGTCGTGCCGGTCAATCCAGCGCAAAACCGTCCGCATGGGGAGAGATTCGAGGGCCGCCGCGTGGATGAGGGGCGAAAGCAGCGCGCCGGCCCGTTCAGTCCAATGGTGATCCCCTGAGGGCCGGGAAAAACCGTTCCCTCCGAGACGCGACGCATTGACCATGGCATCGGATGTCTGGACCGCCTTGTCCCAATCGCTCGCGGTGGTGAGTGGTGACCAACCGACACGCTCTACGGACTTCGGGCACGTAATTTCGCCGCTCGGGTCGAAGAGAGCAGTCCATCCTTTGCTACACCGCGTCGCGGCCGTGGCATCCATCACATCGGACTTGGTCGACGTCGAAACCACCGGACCCTGCGACAACAAAATATTGGGGATGACCAGGGAGGATGTCTTGCCGCAACGCGACGGCCCAAGCACGAGTGTCGATCGTTGCGGACCCGCCCACGACCATCCGCCTTCGCCTATTCCAAGGTAGATGCCCTGCGCGTTGCCCCGTGGCGCGCTGTATTCAGCTGCGTTCATGGCCATCACGCATGTTGCGGCGGATCACGCTGTTTCCCTTCCAGTTCCATAGCGCGATCGTCGCGTCATCCGAAAGCAATTCCGTTGCGCGTTGTTCCGCGCCAGCCGATGGAACGTGCATCATGTGCGCCGTGCATCGCGTCGTTGCACACGCGCAGATCGCGCACGAATTGTGGCGCGCGCGACGCGAAAAAAGGTGCCGCGAACAAAGAATGCTTGACCTGAGCAGGTTAACAACGGAGAATGTGTCTACCCGAAGCGCTATGGAGGGTTGATATGTGCTGCGACCACACAGTGTGCAGCGCGCAAAGCGAGAGTGTTGCAATGCCGAAGACGCGCCACATGCAGTGCCTCATCACCTCAATCAATCGTTGCAATTCGGGTAATCGGAACGGACTACCTCGCATGAAGAACGGTCGATGACCAAGCTTCAGACGTGTCAGTTGTTTCGAGCGACAAAGAAATCGGTGCGGCAATGCGCACGCCGTCGTGTTGATCACGACGGAGTGGCGCAGGCTTCGCCTCTATTCAGTGACCATGCTCCTAGGGAGGTGCACCTGTGGCAGTAGCCGCGAAAAGAAGGGCCCCGGCCAAAAAGGCCGTTAAACGGGCTCCAGCAAAGAAAGCAGTGAAGCGAGCCCCGGCCAAGAAGGCCGTTAAACGGGCTCCAGCCAAGAAGGCAGTGAAGCGGGCCCCGGCCAAGAAGGCCGTGAAAAGGGCACCGGCAAAGAAGGCAGCCAAGCGAGCTCCGGCCAAGAAGGCCGTGAAGAGGGCCCCGGCCAAAAAGGCCGTAAAGAGGGCTCCGGCTAAGAAGGCTGCCAAGCGGGCTCCTGCGAAGAAGGCTGCCAAGCGGGCTCCGGCAAAGAAGGCAGTGCGTCGCGCTCCCGCCAAGAAGGCGGCCAAGCGGACGACTGCGCGTAAGGCAGTCCGTCGGGCACCCGCCCGTAAGGCGGCCCGCCGGTAGTAGTGCTCCTTTTGGAGTAGGTGAAATCGGGGGCCTCCGGGCCCCCGATTTTGCAATTGCGGGACTAGATCTCGGTGACGAGGTGAAAGCTCTCCCCGTACGCGAGGTCAGCCAGCCGTCCGTGTTCACGGAGCTGGTCGTGCAGGCGGTGTGCGAACGCATCGAATTCCGCCGCCGCGCCCTCCTCGATGCCCATTGTGCTCTCGAACTGGCTCTCGTGTGCCATCAACGCGGCGATCTTCGTCTCTACGAATTCCGAAACGTCCTCGACATGGTTGGGCTCATCCGCCTCCCAGAGCAGGAGGGCGGACGGGCGATGCGACGCGAGATCCTGATCGGGGAAGAAATGAGGGTCGCGCGCGGCGACGATGGCATCGGTGACGATGAATCCCGCCCTGCGATGATCTGGGTGCAGCCGATAGCGACGCCATGGATCATGTCCGAGTACGACATCAGGTCGGATCGTGCGTATCCAACGCGAGACCTCCCACTGTTCACGGGTGCCGTTGCGAAGCTCTCCATCGATCCGGCCGAGGAACTCGACATCGCTGCCCCCGAGAACGTTGGCGGCGCGGCGTTGCTCTTCTCGCCGTAGGGCGATGAGTGCCGCTTCGTCGCGAGTGGGGTCCCAACTCCCCTTCGAACCGTCGGTCAGGACAAGGTGATGGATGGTGGTGCCTCGCGAAGCCCATTTGGCCAGCGTCGCTCCGCATCCGAACTCGATGTCGTCGGGATGCGCCCCAATCGCCAAAGCGCTGGTTGGGGTGGCCAGATCGACCGAGATGGTGCCACGAGCGGGCAGTTCGTTCACCGGAACGGCCCGGGCGGAGGATGGCCGACCGCTCACGGAGCCCCCTGCTTCACCCGCCAAGGTCTGCCAGGTCCGACGGCCAGTCGACGTCGTAGGCCAAGGCCGGTATGCGGAGCACTCTGACGGGCAGCCCCAGCCGCGTGGCCTCGGCGCGGTGGGAACGGAAGGACCCCGGCCCATACGCGAAATGGAAATCGCACCCCACCGGGAGGCGCAGGACGTTGGTCCCGTCGTCCTTGCGGTCGGGCACCAGGGTTATGCCGGCGAAGGGGGCCAGCGCGCCGATATCGCGGGCGTGGGGAAGGTCACCGTGGGCAACGGTCACCCAGTGGACTCCCGCCGCCGCCAGTTGCTCGACGCCGGCGCCCACCGCGCCGTTGAGTCCTTGACCGGGCTCCCACATGACGGTGGCTCCACATCCCTCGGCCCACTGGGCCACCTCGGGATCGTCGCAGACGACGGCGACCGGAAGCGGGGAGCACGCGGCCACGACCCTTTCCGCCATTGAACGCACCAGGCGCAGGCGCGTCTCATCGGACATGGACCCGCCGAGTCTTCCCTTGGCCTGGCGGAACCCCTTCACGGGGATGAGCACGACTTCGTCCCCCAGGGTGGCCCGGGGAGGTGGGGTCGGGACGAGTGGGGAGGCAGTGACGCTGGTGGACACTCCGGACAGTGTAAGTGCGGGGAGCGGTGCTGCTTCGTGGCGACCCGGCAACCACCCCGTAGGCTCTCGGGCATGCGTGAGCACGTGGCGGTGATCGGAGCCGGGTCGTGGGGTACCGCCGTTGCCGCGCTCGTCGGCGCCACCCACCCCGCATCCCTATGGGTGCGGTCTCCGCAGCGTGCAGCGGCCATTGAGACATCCCGTGAGAACGCGACCTATCTCCCGGGAGTGGGATTGCCGATCGGTCTTTTGGCAACCTCGTCATTGGAGGAGGCGCTGGTCGGTGCACGCACGGTCTTCATGGCGGTACCCTCGCACGGGTTTCGGGCCGTGCTGAACGACATGAAGCCCTTCACGGCGGACGTCGAGGCCATCATCAGCCTCTCCAAGGGCATTGAGACGGGAACCAACCTGCGCATGTCCGAGGTGATCGCACAGGTGCTTCCGGGCGTCCCGGCCGGGGTGCTCACGGGCCCCAATCTGGCCCGGGAGGTGGCGGAAGGGCAACCGGCGGCCAGTGTCGTCGCCCTGCCCGATGAGGCCCTGGCGCGGCGCGTGCAGGATCTCGTGCACACCCGCACGTTTCGCGTGTACATGGGCACTGACGTGGTCGGGTGTGAGATCGCCGGGGCGACGAAGAACGTGATGGCGATCGCGGCGGGCATCTGCGACGGCCTCGGATTCGGAGAGAACACCCGCGCCGTACTGATCACCCGTGGTCTGGCCGAGTTGGGGCGACTCGGTGTCTCGGTGGGCGGCAAGGTCCTGACGTTCGGCGGCCTGGCCGGTGTCGGTGACCTGGTGGCAACGTGCGCCAGCGCGAAGAGCCGCAACCGGACCGTGGGCTTCGAGCTCGGACAGGGAAGATCACTCGACGACATCGTCAGCGGTATGGAGATGGTCGCCGAAGGCGTCAAGAGCGCCGGCCCCATCGTCGCGCTGGCCCGGGCCCATGGCGTCGAAATGCCCATTGCCGAACAGGTCGAGGCCATCGTCGAGGGCCGCTGTTCGCCCCGGGAGGCGCTCATGGCCCTGATGGACCGACCGGCGCGTCCCGAATGGGACGAAGCGTTGCTCCGCGAAGCACAAGGATGAGCGGACTGTTCGGACCCGACGGCGGCAACGCGGACGGGCCAACCGGTTTACGGCGCGAAGTGGCGTTGCATCATGTGCGTGAGCTCTTGCATCTCCACGGCGCGACGGATGAAGAGATCGATGAGGCAATTGCCGACGACGTGCTCGACCTCTTCGTATTCGATCGCGTGCTGGTGCCCTCCCGTAGGCGGTATACACGTGGCGAGGTAGCCGAGCTGACGGGTGTGAACCTGGCGACACTGGTTCGATTCTGGCGAGCTCTGGGATTTCCCAATGTGAGCGATGACGACAGGTCGTTCACCGATCTGGACCTCGAGGCCGTCCGCCTGTTCCAGGGCATGCAGGCGCTGGGAGCGACCCGCACCGATACGGCGCTGCAGTTGGCACGGGTCATAGGCTCCTCGATGTCGCGGATCGCCGAGGCGGAGTTGGTGCCGGCGAACATCTCAGGCGGCGACGACGACTACGACCCGATCGTTGCGGCGGACGCGTTCGCCAGCGTGGCCGACGTCACCATCCCCGCCATGGCCCGTCTGCTCGAATTCGTCTGGAGGCGGCAGGTGGCCGCGGTGATCAGACGGACGATGATGTCGCGCCGTGATGGCGTCGCTCCGGGTGAAAGCCCCGTGCTCGCCGTCGGATTTGCCGACATGGTCGGATTCACCTTGCTCAGCCAGCACCTGAGCGACGCCGAGTTGGCGGCCGTCGTCCGCCGCTTCGAGGAGTTGTCCCATGACATCGTCACCGGTCTCGGGGGACGGGTGGTCAAGATGATCGGGGACGAGGTGATGTTCGTGGTCGACAGCGCCGCCGACGCGGCACGTATCGGGCTCGATCTCGCCGACGCGTACGCGGACGACGAGCTTCTCTCCGACGTGCGGGTCGGCTTGGCGCTCGGCCCTGTCCTTCTCCGCGAAGGCGACTATTTCGGGAAGACGGTCAATCTGGCCCACCGGATCGTCAACATCGGGAATCCGGGAACGGTACTGATCAGCGAAGAGTTCCAGGCCGCCTTGCTCGATCTGGTGCCGGAGGAGTTCACCACGACGGCGTTACGGCCCCGGCTCTTGAAGGATCTTGGTCGCGTGCAGTTGTGGTGGCTGGGGCGCGCCGGGGAGGACGCCGACGGCACCGGCACCGCGGCGGATCGACGCCGCAACGTGCGTTGGGAGCGCGTGTCCGAGGTGCTGCGCGATCTGGAGGAGTTGCGCGGCGTCGGCGAGAGGCTGCTCTCGAACCGCTCCGCCGGTTCAGTCGGCCCGCAGCCGGGCCGTGGCGATCCCGAACGGTCGTAGCTCGAACGAACCTTCGAACGGTCGCTCGGGGTATCCACGAAGGTCGATGAGCCACCCGGCCTGACCCGTGATCGCCACGGTGGCGGTGTCGGGTGTGGGGTTGAAGACGCGCACCTCCAGGATGCCCCGCTCCCTGCGCACGGCGCTCACCTGGGCCCCCGTGATGCCAAGCGCGCTCCCCGCAGCAGGGCGCGTTCCGCCGCCCAGCGCGGAGACGAACTCGAGGGGGACGAGGATGTCGTCGGCCAGTGCGTAGGGGTCGTGGGGCCCCACGGCCAACGCGTAACGCAGCGTGACGGGCCGTCCGGTCATCTGCAACCCGTCGACCGGCGTGAGCGGCCCGGCCGGGAAGGGCCGGTAGGCCATGCCCAGGCGCGAAAGCATGCCGGTCGACCGCAGGACGGTGAGGGCGATCGTTGCCGCGGCGTCCCCCTCGGGCAGGGCGTCGATATCGATGAGCTCGTACTCACAGACACCGTCATGCACGACGGTCAGGCCTCCGGCCGAGACGAAACGATGCGCCGGGGCTGTCGGGAGCCCGAACTCATCGGACCGTCCCTCAGCGGTGAGCCCTCGCTCCACGACGGTGAACGCACTTTCCGCGCGAGACGTCCGGGCCGGCTCACGCAGGGGAAGATGGACGCGCAAGCGATGGTCCCGGCTCGGATTCACGAACGACGTGGTCACCCGTACCACCGGCTCATCGGCCCTGAGCTCGAGGATGGTCTCGACCTCGACCCGGTGCTCGCCCACCCGTGCCTGTGACGAACCGTCCACGTGATCGGGCCAGATATACGTTGCAGTGATTCCCGCACTGGCCCGGACCGGCCCCCGTTCGATCACCCGGACCGAGACGGACTCGGGCGCCTCGACCAGGGCGTCGCGTCGCGGGGGGGAGTAGTTGTAGGAGTCCCCGAGGTCACCGCCGTCGACGAGTTGACCGTACCCTCCCTTGCCGTCGAGCGAGAAGGTTCCGCTGTGTGCGTCGACCTCCACCGTGACGAGCCCATTGGAGAGGGACACCGGACCGTCCGGCTCGCCCACGACCACCGGATGGGTCAACGCGGCCGGCGCAAACGATTGCCAGCCGAAACCGGGAACTTCGTGCACCCGGGCCACGATCCGCCTGATGGGGGGCTGATTCAGCTTGATGCGGAACACCGCGTCGGGCCGTGCCCCCAGGCGGGCGTAGATGTCCTGCTTCGCCTCGGAGATGGGGACGTTGGGTCGCTCGTCGGCCCCGATCGTGAGTGTGATGTCGACACCCTCGTCGTCCTCTTCGATGGTGATGTCGTGCAGCCAGGCGTCGTTGTCGATCTTTGGTCCCTGCAGCATGCCCATCACCGTGCGGACGGTGTTGGCATCGAGCACCATCGACCCGGGCAGGCCGGTGCGCTCGGATACGACCTGGACGTCGTCCGTCGGCGGTTCGGCTGCTCCCACGACGAGCTCGACCAGACCCGAACGCGGGCGCGAGACCGGGTTGACGACGTAGGTGCCGGGCTCAGCGAGGGACCGGGCGAGCGACTTGACCGCCCGGTCGGCCAGTCCATCGCCAATGGTCCGGGCCTCGGCGTAGCGATGCAGCACAGCATCGACGACATCGTCGATCGAGCAGGCACAGATGGAATCGTGGGCCGAGTTGCGTACCATCTCCTTCCAGGCGACAGCCAACAGCTCCTCGGGCCAATCGCGCGGGTCCTGAAAGAGAGCGGCGAGTGGTTCGGCCCGCTGCTCCAATGCCCGCTCGGCCAGCGCTCCCATTCGTTTGACGTCCACCCGGTTGGACGTCACCCCCATCAACATGTTGGAACGAAAGCCGCTGCGGAGCTCTCCCTGCCATCGTTCCAATCCCTCCGTGGGGGCGGTGGCGAGATACGCCGGGAGCGAGGTCACTTCGAAGACGAGGTCGTCCTGCAGATCGTTGGCCTCGGCCACGACGCGCCCGAGCCACGGTTGGGGGAAGAGGTGATCCGAGCCGTTCATGCACAAGAGGTCGCCGATCAGGAACTGCTCGACCTCTTGGACGAGGTCTTCGGTGCGCCGGATGAGGGCCTTGGCATCCTCGGGCAGTGCGGCGCCGTTGCCGTATCCCACGGGCAGGTACTCGGCCCGTACGGCGGAGCCGTCGGGCCCCTCCCAGACGAACGCATTCTTCGTGACGGCCGAGGGCACGCCTCGCCACACGACGGCGTGGGCGAACCCGGCGGCACGGAGGATCTGCGGCATCTGCGCGATGTGCCCGAACATGTCGGGCAGATAGCCGATCCCCATGGCCCCCCCGAAGGCGGCTCCCCGCACAAGGCCCATCTGCAGGTTGCGGATGATGGTCTCGCCCGAGGAGAGGAACTCGTCCATCAGGATGTACCAGGGCCCCATGCTGATCCGGCCGGCGGCGGCAAGCTCACGGATGCGCTGCTCGGCCTGCGGTCGGACTTCGAGGTAGTCGTCGACCACCGCCATCTGGCCGTCCAGCATGAAGTAGGGATAGCTGTCGTCCGACTCCAACAGGGGGAGGAGGGTGTCGAGCATGTCGACCAGTTTGAGGCGAAAGTCCTGGTACGACTCATACCATTCGCGGTCCCAGTGGGTGTGCGGGACGATGGCGATGCGGCGGGCTGTCATGTCCGCCAGACTATGACGTGGCGTGGCTCAGCGACAGGACGTGGTCTCGGCGGCCGCGTTCATGAACGACACGGGGCCCCCCGGGCCGGGGCAACGGGAGCCCGGGGCCGCCGCGTTCGCGCCGGGCGATCTTTTGGCCGGCGGCACGCTTCCCCGCCTGTGGACCCGTCTTTGGGAGGCCCGTCCGGATGCGCGCTCACTCATGGACGGGGAGGATCCGGGCGCCGTGCTCGGTGCCGCCGAACTGCTGAGCCGGACCGCATCGGCTGCGGCACGGCTGGCGGCCCAGGGCGTGGAGCCGCGGCAACGGGTCCTGTGGAGCTGCTCCGCCTCCCTGGATTCCATCGTCGCCCTGCTGGGGGCGCTGCGGCTGGGTGCCGTGGTCGTCCCGGTCAATCCCGCGGCGGCCAGGAGCGAACTGCTCTATGTCGTCCACGACGTACTCCCTGCGCTCTCGCTCCTCGATCGCCCCGAGCTCGGACAATGGGTGAAGGCCGACAGCCCCGGGGCCACCGTGCTCTCCCCGCACGAGCTCGGGCGTTCGGAGGCGAGCAGCCGCGACATCATCCTCGATGCCGCCGGGCCTGGTGACGACGCGCTCATCGTCTACACGTCGGGCACCACGGGGGAACCCAAGGGCGCGGTGCACACCCATCGCTCGCTGTTGGCCGGCGTCCAGGCATTGCGGATCGCCTGGGATTGGCACCCCGACGACCGCCTGATCTTGTCGCTCCCCCTGTTTCACGTGCACGGCCTGTGCGCGGGCCTCTTCGGCGCACTGGCGGCCGGAAGCTCCGCCGTGTTCTACGAGCGCTTCGTGCCGACCCAGGTACTCGACGCGGCGCCTGAGAGCACGATGTTCTTCGGGGTGCCCACCATGTATCACCGCCTGGCCGCCACGGGTCGGGCGGCTGAGCTGGCGGCGCTCCGGCTCTGCGTCGCCGGATCGGCGCCGCTTCCGGCTGCCCTGTGGCACGAGTTCCGCCAGGGATACGGCGTCTCCGTGTTGGAGCGATACGGCATGTCCGAGACGTTGTTGACCCTGTCCAACCCGCTGGTCGGGGAGCGACGGCCCGGATCGGTCGGCCTCCCCCTCCCCGGAGTCGAGGCGACGGTGGCGCAGCCCGATGAGCACGGCATCGGCGAGCTGATGGTGCGCGGACCGTCACTGTTCCGTGGCTACTGGGGGCGCCCCGAGGCGTCGGCCGCGGCGTGGAACGAGGGATGGTTCTCCACCGGCGACCTGGCGTCGGTCGGAGAAGACGGCTACTTCTCCATTCGGGGGCGACGCACCGAGCTCATCATCACGGGAGGACACAACGTGTACCCCGCAGAGGTCGAGGCGGTCCTGGGCCGCCATCCATCGGTCGGGGAGATCGCCGTGATCGGGCTGCCGTCGGTGGAATGGGGCGAGTCGGTCACCGCCTTCGTCGTCGGCACCGACGGAGAGCCGGATGTCGATGCGCTGATGGCCCTGGCCGATGAGGAGCTGACCGCGTACAAGCGGCCGCGAGCGTTCCGCGTGGTCGGCGCATTGCCCCGTAATGCCATGGGTAAAGTGATCCGCCGGGATCTCCGTTAGCGGGGAACGGACGCTTCTCACAGCAATTGGTTGCGGTAGCGTGAAGGAATGTCGACATTCCTGATGCTCTCCACCGTGGGGCCCGATGGTGCGGCAACCCTGGCCGAGAACCCCGATCGGCTCAAGGAGGTCAACGCGGAAGTCGAGTCGATGGGCGTCCGTGTCCTGGCCCAGTGGGCCCTGCTCGGACCCTATGACTTCTGCACCGTCCTGGACGCTCCCGACGAGAAGACGATGGCTCGGGTGGCTCTGGTCCTCGGCGCACGCGGCACGCTCAAGACGCTGACGCTTTCAGCTATTGCGATCGACGACTACATCGAGGCGGTTCGCCAGGCTTCCGGGGACTGATGCCGGTCAGTGCCACCAAAAGCCCTGCCGGCTCCGTTGGCGGCGGACATCGTCCCGGGAAAAGAGCTCGCCGAGGATGCTCCCGTCGGAGAGACGGCGAATGCGGTATCCCCCTTCGGTGAACTCGGCCACCTCGAATCCCCGTGTCCATGTGCCTTGATAGCGATTGCGCACATCGACTTTTGTCCCCGGGGCAAGGGGGGACCGCGCGTTCGGATCGGGTGCCGCCCCCCCAGTGCTCACGCCCCCATCGTATTGATGCTGGCCGCACCATGGTGACGGGGTGACGGGGTGACGGCAATCCGCGTCACGCTGCCCGATCTCTCACGTGAGCGTGCGCTACGGCGCGACGGGGGTCATTCCTGGATCGCCGGCATGGACGAGGTGGGTCGCGGCGCATGGGCCGGTCCGGTGAGCGTCGGTGTGGCGCTCATTCCGCTCAAGGCCACGAAGCGCACGCTGCCCCGGTGGCTCCGGGACTCCAAGCAACTCAGCGAAGCCCGGCGCGAATCCATCTTCGACTCCGTGGGCGCGTGGTGCGTCGACTGGGCGGTGGGGCATGCCTCACCGGAGGAGTGCGATCGGTGGGGCATGCGGATTGCGCTTCGCCTCGCCTCGCAACGGGCGCTGGCGGGCCTGGAGCGCCCGCCCGATGCCCTCCTCGTCGACGGTCCCCTCGACCTGGTGGCGGGTGCCGAGCCGGACGAGGGCGCGTACTGCGGGCCCGTCCACCCCGTCATCGGCGGCGATGCCCGCTGCGCATCGGTCGCGGCGGCCTCGGTGCTGGCCAAGGTGGTCCGTGACCGCCTCATGCGAGCCGAATCGGAGCACTACCCCCCCTATGCCTTCGAGCAGAACAAGGGTTATCCCTCGCCGACGCACCAAATGGCGCTGCGCGGGTATGGCCTTTCATCCATCCACCGGCGCAGCTGGTCCTACGTGACGTCCCTTCCCTGGTGCGACAGTTGGCCCGTGAGCCGCGAAAACCAGCCCTGAGCTGGGTCGGCACTGTGTCGTCGCCGGCCCCGCGGAGTAGTGTGGGCACATGAGCAGCGTGCTGGAGGTGCGGAACCTGCGGACCGAGTTCCGCATGCGACACTCCTCGGTGGTGGCGGTGGACGACATCTCGTTCTCCGTCGGCCAGGGAGAATGCGTCGGGATCGTCGGGGAGTCGGGGTGTGGCAAGAGCACGACCGGGCTCTCGATCATGCGGCTTCTCCCCAACAACGGCCATCTGACCGGTGGCAGCATCACGCTGCACGGTCGAGACCTCTCCACGCTCGATGAGAAGGAGATGCGTCAGGTCCGGGGGGACGAGGTGGCGATGATCCCCCAGGACCCCATGACGTCCCTCAACCCGACCATGACCATCGGCAAGCAGATCTCCGAAGGCATGCGCCTGCACCGCGACGTCACCAAGGCGCAGGCGCGCCAACGGGCTCTCGACGTGCTCACCCTGGTCGAGATGCCCCGGCCGGCCGAGCGGCTCGATCAGTATCCCCACGAGCTCTCCGGTGGTCTCCGGCAGCGGGTGATGATCGCCATGGCGCTCGTGTGCGAGCCCAAGCTGCTCATCGCCGATGAGCCCACCACGGCACTGGACGTCACCATTCAGGCGCAGATCCTCGACCTCATCGACGACTTGCGCGAACGGCTCTCCATGGGCGTCGTCCTCATCACCCACGACATGGGGGTCATCGCCGGCCGGACCGACCGGGTGGTGGTGATGTACGCCGGAAAGATCGTCGAAGAGGCCACCACCAGCGTCCTGTTCGACCGCAAGCGCCATCCCTATTCGGAGGCGCTGCTGGCTTCGGTCCCGAAGATCGACCAGGACCGCGACGAGATGCTCCTGACCATTCCGGGGCTGCCCCCGGACCTGTCGGAGACCATCACGAACTGCCGGTTCGCCCCGCGCTGCCGCTACGCGACCGATCAATGCCGGGCCGAGGAGCCCCCGTTGGTCGACGCGCTCCTCGAGAGCTTGACCCACCGCTATGCGTGCTTCCATCCCGTCGATCCCGAGGCCGTCCCGGTGCAGGTACGGGAGAGCAAGGTGGGCGAAACGGTTCCCTCGTCCCGGGCCGAGTCCCTGGACACCGCGCCGGCGATCCTCAGCGTGGCCAATCTGGTCAAGGAATTCCCGGTAATGGCAGGGAGCGTGTTCCGGCACCGGGTGGGCTCGGTGCACGCCGTGTCGGACGTGTCGCTCTCCATCAAGCAGGGTGAGACGTTCGGACTGGTGGGCGAGTCCGGCTGCGGCAAGACGACCATTGGTCGGATGATGGTCGCCCTCGAGTCGCCCACCTCGGGCTCGGTGCACTTCGAGGACAAGGATCTGACACGAATCTCCGGCCGCGATCTCCGCCGCACCCGCCGCGACGTCCAGCTCATGTTCCAGGACCCCTACGCATCACTCGATCCCCGCATGCGTGTCGGCACCATCATCGGCGAACCCCTCCGGGTGCAGGGCCTCGGCAACCACGACGAGCAACGGGAGCGCGTGACGGCCATGTTGCGCGAAGTGGGCCTCGCCCCCCAGTCGGCCGAGCGCTACCCGCATGAGTTCTCCGGCGGGCAGCGGCAGCGCATCAACATCGCTCGGGCGCTCGCGTTGAATCCCAGGTTTCTGGTGCTCGACGAGCCGGTGAGCGCGCTCGATGTGAGTGTGGGGGCGCAGGTGATTAATCTGCTGCGGGATTTGCAGGGGACGTTGGGGCTGACGTACCTGTTTATCTCGCACTCGATGCCGCTGGTGCGGTATTTAT
>Ga0302181_10001085_pt1 | contig 20749 bp, 16 predicted proteins | sample I_Palsa_E3_3_FD_198786 | JGI IMG/M metagenome (GOLD analysis project Ga0302181, IMG submission 198786) | Peat permafrost microbial communities from Stordalen Mire near Abisko, Sweden - I_Palsa_E3_3 | ecosystem: Environmental > Terrestrial > Soil > Palsa > Peat permafrost | place: Sweden...
CTGCTCCAGGTCGCGCTCCCGGCCGACCAGCGTCGTCGTCGGCACCGGCAGCCGACTCGGCGCACCCAGGCTCTTCAGCGGCGGGAACTCCTCCGGCAGCCCGGGCGCGACCAGCTGGTAGATCTGCTCCGGTGCCTCGATGTCCTTCAGCCGGTGCCAGCCCAGGTCCCGCGCCGATACCTCAGCGCCCAGCTGCGATTCCGCCAGCCGCCGCGTCGCCTCGGACAGCACCACCTGCCCGCCGTGCGCGGCTGCCGCGATGCGCGCCGCCCGGTGCACGTCCATGCCGACGTAATCGTCGTCCTGGACGGCAGGCTCCCCCGAATGCAGGCCCATCCGGACCCGGACCGCCAACCCGGCCGGCCAGTCATGGTCCGCCAGCGCGCGCTGCGCCGCCAGGCAGCAGCCGACCGCGTCGCCGGCCGAGGAGAAGACCACGAAGAAACTGTCCCCCTCGGTCCCCACCTCCTGCCCGCGGCACGCGGAGATGGCGGAGCGCATCAGGGCCCGCTGGGCGGCCAGCGCCTCGCCGTACCGCTCACCCAGCCGAGACAGTAGTGCTGTCGACCCCTCGATGTCACTGAAGAGCATCGTCAAGGTCCCCGTCGGGAGCTGGCGCATGCCCTCGATTATCTAATCATCGAAGCACCACGCGGAACGCGGTGACAGTGGCACCCGTAACGGATAGAGGCATCTCGAATAATCCCTCAACCGTCCGGCCAGTCCCGGTCCGCGGGCAGTAGGTTAGAGGCGTGCTGCGCGGTCTTGCCTATGGCCTGTACTCCTGCAAGCTGCGCAGGGAGCTGTCCGGTGTCACGTTGCCCACGCACGTCGGGCTGATCATGGACGGCAACCGCCGCTGGGCCCGGCAAATGGGAATGGCCAGTCCCAGCCTGGGGCACAAGTACGGGGCCGAGCACATCGAAGATGTCCTGAACTGGTGCGAGCGGGCCGGGATCAGGCACGTGACCGTGTTCATGTGCTCTGCGGAAAACCTGCAACGGCGCGGTGACGCCGAGATCGCGTTCCTTATGCAGGTCATCGAAGACGTCGTCGCCGGCCGGCTGGCCCGGCCAGGGGCCACCTGGCAGGTCCATATCGCAGGCACGCTCGACGTGTTGCCCGGCACCACCGCCCGCGCGCTGAAAGAGGCAGTCGAGGCGACCAGGGAGTGTGCCACCGGAGCGCACGTGACACTAGCCATCGGCTACGGCGGGCGCCAGGAGGTGGTCGACGCGATCCGCGCGCTGCTCTACGAGCAGGCAGCCGGCGGCGGCACGCTCACCGGGCTCGCCGAGGCCCTCACCGCCGACGACATCGCCCGGCACCTGTACACAGCCGGGCAGCCTGACCCCGACCTCGTCATCCGCACCAGCGGTGAGCAGCGCGTGTCCAACTTCCTGCTCTGGCAGACCGTGCACTCCGAGCTGTACTTCTGCGACGCCTACTGGCCCGCGTTCCGTGAGATCGACTTCCTGCGGGCACTTCGCAGCTACGCTGCCAGGCAAAGCCGGCGCGGAGCCTGACGCCACCGCCGCAGTCCGTGCTCCATCTGCAATTCCATCCCATCACGCACCCATCGGCGGGCGTGTCAGCTCGCCTGGCACGGCCCGCCTGGCAGGGACCCTGGCTGCGCATACCCGCCGGGAAGCAGCCCGCTATGCTTTATCTGCATTGTGCGAGCGGCGGGAGGTGCCGGTGATGACAGGACCGGAAGACCCGGCCGCGGCGGGCCGTGACCGGCTCAGGGCGGGCCACGCCGACCGCGAGCAGGTGATCGGCACGCTGAAGGACGCGTTCGTGCACGGTCGGCTGACCAGCGACGAACTTGACGCGCGGACGGGCCGGGCGCTGTCCGCGCGGACATACGCCGACCTGGCCGCGCTCACCGCCGACATCCCGGCCGTCGCGGGTGGGGCCGCGACGGCGCGGCGGCCCGCCCCGGTACGCCGCCGGCCGCTGGCTAGGGCGGCCGCCCGGTCGGGCCTCTGCCTGGTTATCGCAGCCGCCGCCGTACGGGTCGCCTTCCTCGCCGATCCAGGCGCCCGCTCCACTCCCTATCAGGACTGGGCTGCCCCGATGATGCTCCTGGCCTTTCTCGCCGTAGTCGCGGCGCTCGGCGTCTTGGGGTACGGAGTGGCCGTCTCCTGGGAGCTCAGGCGCTCCCGCGGGCAGCTGCCGCCCGGGCCGGGTCCAGGCGGCCACGACGTGGACGGCGGACGGCGCGGCGGCACCGGCCAGGATCCGGTTCTCCCCGCCCTCCGTACCGACCAGAACCGCGCCGACCTGCGGGTTCACAAGTCACGGCCGCGTCGGCGGTACATTCCCGCCCGAGCGGACCGGGCACCGTGCGGCGTGCGGCCGGCGCCAGGCGCAGTCTGACGCCGGCGAAACCAGCACCCGCCGCGCGGCTCCGCGCAGCGGTCCTGGCCCGCCCGCCGGGCAGGCCCGGCCCTGCGCCGCGCCCACGTGGTGTCTAGGCCAGCGCCTCGGCTGGCACAATGGCCAGTCATGGCGGACCGTTTTGACCGGTGGCACCGATGGCTGTTGAATACGCGATTCGGCGGTGACGCTGAAGCCCGCCAGCGACTCCTGGCCGAACGCTTGTACCCGGTCCGCGACAAGGTGCTCGACAAGGCGCAGGTGCAGCCCGGCGAGACGCTGCTCGACGTGGGCGCCGGTGACGGGCTGATCGCCTTCGGCGCTCTGGAGCGGCTCGGGCCGCTGGGCCGGGTGATCTTCTCCGATATCTCGCGGGACTTGCTTGAGCACTGCCGCCAAGCCGCCCAGACAGAAGGAGTGCTGGACCGATGCTCCTTCGTGTTGGCCCCGGCCGACCACCTGACCGGCGTATCGGCTGGCTCGGTGGATATCGTCACCACCAGGTCCGTGCTGATCTACGTGAAGGACAAGGCGGCGGCGCTGCGTGAGTTCCACCGGGTGCTTCGGCCCGGCGGCCGGATCAGCGTGTCTGAACCGATCAACGTGCTGATGGGATTCGACGATCAGAGCCGGTTCTTCGGCTACGACATCCGCCCCGTAATGGCGCTAGCGGAGAAAGTCGAGGCCGTCTATGAGTCGATCCAGCCGCACGGCAAAGACCCTATGGGGGACTTCGACGAGCGTGACCTGGTACGGCATGCCGAGGACGCCGGATTCCCCATAATCGACCTCGAACTGCGAGCCACCGTGAAAAATGCGCGGCAGCCGATGCCCTGGAGGCAGTTCCTGCAGATGTCAGGAAACCCTCTCATCCCGACCTTCGGCGAAGCCATGGACCACGCTCTCAGCCCCGAGGAGATCACCGAATTCACTGCACATCTCAAGCCGCTGGTGGAATCAGGCGCCGGGCAAGAGCGGATGGTCCTCGCCTACCTGGCCGCCGTGAAGGAATAGCCCAGACACGGATCCCCCGCCACCGAGATCGCAACCTACCCGGAAGAGCGGCAGCTTCTTTAGTTGCATCCGCCGCTATGAGTCGCGGTCGCCGTTGAGGCCGCCTGCAGGCCCCGGGGCGAGGCCGTTGTGGTCCCGCGGGCCTCAGCGACACCATCTCGCTCACACGTTCGACCCGATAACGCTTTACCGGGGAGGATTCGGGCTTCCGGGCGGATTAGGGGGTCCACAGTACCCAAACCGCTCCCGGAAGCCCATATCATCCCGGATCTTTCCCGGCTGGAACGCGACGATCATTGACATACGTAGCGCGGGGCACGCTGGTATCACCGGCGACAAGAGCTGACCTGCCAGACCCGGACCGCACAGCGCGGATCGGGCACACCGAGCCTCATGGCCCGTGACGCACACGGACCCGGCACCCTAACGGATAGAGCCATCAGGGTGCCGTAGTCATGGTGTCCTGGCCCCGGGGGCGGAGGCGGGCGACGAGGGCTAGACGTCCGCACGGGCGCGCCACGCGGTCACTGAAGAAGTGGCCGTGGCCGGTGGGGAGGGTGGTGATGTGGATCTGGGAGTCGGGGAGGCCGGCTTCGCGGAGGACGTGGCGGTTGGCGGACCACAGGTCAAGGAGCCAGCGGCCGGGGGCGGCGGGGTCTGGGCGGATAAAGCTCGAGGCGGCGGGGCCGAAGGCGTGGGTGACGGCCTGGTGGACGTCGGGGCCGACCTGGTAGCGGGCGGGCGCGACGGCGGGGCCGACGCCGGCCAGGATGTCTGACGGGCGGGAGCCGAGGGATTCCATCGCGGCCACGGCCGTGGCCGGCACCCGGGCGACGGTGCCGCGCCAGCCCGCGTGCACGCAGGCCAGCACGCCGGCCACCGGGTCGTGCAGGACGATCGGCACGCAGTCCGCGGTCAAGATGGCCAGGACCACGTCCGGCGACGTGGTGACCAGAGCGTCGGTGTCCGGCACGGCGTCGTCCAGGGTGAGGGCGCCGCTCCCCCGGTTGGCCCGGCCGACGATCCGGACCGTGGCTCCGTGCACCTGGCGGGCGAAGACGAAATCACCGGGGTCCGCGCCGAAGGCGGCCGCGAGCCGGCGCCGGTTCTCCAGGACCCGGGCCAGGTTGTCGCCCACGGACAGGCTCAGGTTCAGCGTCGCATACGGCCCGGACGACACGCCGCCGCTGCGGGCGGTGACGACCGCGTCCGCGCCGGACGCCTCCAGCGCGGGCCAGGTCAGCAGGTTCAGCGCGCCGGCCGCGCGGATCCGGGCCGGGCCGGCGGGAAGGGCGCTCGCCGGGAGCGGCCGGGAATGGGGGGTCATCGGGAGCGATCCTAGCGGGCCCGCCGGGCCGGGCTAGCCTCCGCCAGGCTGGGTTAGTGGATCGGGTCGACGGGTGCATAAAATGCAGCCCGATGAGCGATGACACCGGAGACGACCAGGGCGGCGTCGGGGAAGCCGAGGAGGCGGTACCCGCCATGCTCGTCATGGCGCCGGACGGCGCCGAGGAGCAGTCGACGCCGATCTACGACTGGCTCGTCGTCGGCCGCCATTGCGTCGGCGTCGATGAGCGGCACCGGTTGCTGATCGACGACCCGGAGGTCTCCAGGGCGCACCTGGAGCTGAGGCTGGATTTCGCTCACGATCAGGCCTGGCTGACGGACTTCAGCACGAACGGGACCCGGCTCAACGGACAGCGGATCGAGCGATCCATACCGGTCAGGATCACGCCCGGCGACCGGATTCGCCTGGGTCCGGCGGAACTGGAGTTCCGGTCCCGGCGGTTCGCGGCCACCGAAGATACCGAAGCGCAGGTCACGGCCCGGGGGCCGATGACCCTCCGGCAGGTCACGGTGATGCACATGCTGATGGTGGTCGGCGACATCGTGAGTTTTTCGGCCATCGCCGAGTACACCGGTGACCGCGTGCTGCTGGAGAACATCGACCGCCTCTACGCCGAGTTGCGGCAGATCCTCGCCCGGCATCACGGCACGCTCAGCAACTACGTGGGTGACGCGTTCTTCGCGACCTGGGAGGCGGACGCGATACCGGACGCGGCCCGGGCGGCGACGGCCTTCGCGATCGAGGCGGCCGAGACGGTACCGCGGATCGCGGCCGGCCTGGACCTGCGCGATCCCGGCGGGCGGCCGCTGCACATGGGGTGGGGCGTGGCCGCCGGCCCGGCGGCCGTGAGCCTGCTGACCGGGATGCTGGTCACGGTGCTCGGCGATGCCACGAACGTGGCCTTCCGGCTCTCCGGACTGGCCGGCCGGGACGGGCGGCCGGACGTGCTGGTGACCGACGCCGTCCACCGCACGACCGCGGCGAGCTTCGCCTTCACCGCGCCGTCGGCCATCCAGGTCAAGGGACGCAGCCAGGCGGTCGAGGCGCTGGGCGCCAGCCGCTTGCCAGACGGGGGGCCCGCCTCGTGAGCTTCGACCGGGAGCAGCTCAGCACGTGAACGATCAGCCGGGAACAGCTCCATACGTGAACGGCCAGCCAGACCGGCCAGAACTGGACGTGTTCCTGGCCGGCATCCCGTTGCTCGCCCCGCTGGACGAGGCGGCCCGCGGTGAGCTGGCCAGGGAGCTGGAGCCGGTGTCGGTGGCCGCCGGGGAGGTGATCTTCCGGCAGGGTGACACCGGAGACGGTCTCTACCTGGTGGTGAGCGGCCGGCTGCGGATCAGCGTGGCGGCGGGCGGCGGCGAGCGCGTCCTGTACGACCTGGGCCGGGACGCGGTGGTAGGAGAGATCGCCCTGCTCAGCGGCCAGCCCCGGTCGGCGACCGTGCGAGCGGTCCGGGACAGCGACCTGCTGCTGCTGCGGGTGTCCTCGTTCAGGTCCCTGGTCGAGCGGATCCCGGCGCTGCTGGTCGAGATGACACGGTTGCTGGTCGACCGGTTGCTGACCGTGGACCGGCTGCTGGCTCTTGAACGGCCGGAAGTGCCACCTCCGGTGGCCGGCACCATTGCCGTGACCGCCGCTGGCCAGGGCGCAGGGACGGCGGCCATGGTCGCCGAGTGGCTCGTGGCGCAGCTGGCGCGGACGGGGTCGGTCATCCAACTGGACGCCGATGCCGTCGCGCGGCAGCTAGGCCCGGGCGCGGCCCAGCGGGCCCCGGGCGACCCCGGCCGGGCCGAACTGACCGGGTGGCTGCACGCGGTGGAACGCGACCACGACCACGTGATCTACCGGCCCGACGCGCAGGACACGGCGTGGAGCCGGCTCTGCTTGAGCCAGTCTGACCTGGTCCTGCTGGCGGCCTCGGCCGGAGATGATCCCTCGATCGGCCCGGTGGAAGCCCGGGCGCTGGCCACCGGCTCGCTGCGCTGTGAACTCGTCCTGCTGCACCCGGTCTGGCCATCGGGGACGGCTAGGTGGCTGAAGGACCGGCCGGTGGCCGACCATCACCACCTGCGCGCCGGCCGGCCGGGCGACGTCGGGCGGCTGGCCCGGATGATCACCGGCACCGCGTGCGGGCTGGTCCTCGGCGGCGGCGGCGCGCGCGGGCTCGCCCACCTAGGCGTGATCCGGGCGCTGGAGGAAGCCGGGGTGCCCATCGACGTGGTCGGCGGCACCAGCATGGGCGCGATCATGGCCGGGCTTTGCGCCCGGGGCATGGATGACGCGGAGCGGGTGCGGCGGGTCTTGAATATCGCCCGCCACGGCCGCCGCCTGCTCACGCCCACGCTGCCGCTGATCGCCTTGTCATCGGGCCGCCACGTGGACCGGATACTCGCCGACAACCTTAGCGCCGTGCCCATCGAGGACCTGCTGCTGCGTTTCTTCTGCATCTCCGCCAACCTGACCCGGGCCGAGGAGGTCATCCACGAACGCGGGCCGCTGTGGTCCGCGGTGCGGGCCAGCCTGGCCCTGCCCGGCATCTATCCCCCCGTCTACGCGGGAGGAGACCTGCTCGTCGACGGGGGGACGCTGGACAACGTGCCGATCGGGCCCATGCGCGGCCGGGTCGGGCACGGCCGCATCGTCGCGGTTGACGTGTCCCCCGAGGTAGAGCCGCTCACCGCCGCAGCGCCCTTCGAGACAGGCTTGTCCGGCTGGCGCGTGCTCGGGCACCGCCTCAACCCGTTCGCCCCGCCGCGGCCGGTCCCCAGTGTCGTGGACATCTTGAGCCGCTCGACCGGACTGTCGCAGGTTCGCCACCGGCGCGCCGCACTGGACGGCGACCGCGTCGACCTGTTGCTCCGCCCGCCCGTTGCCGGGGTCGGCACCCTGGACTTCAAAGGCGCGATCACGCTCGTCGATATCGGCTACCGGCACGCGGCGCAGGCGCTGTCGGAGTCCGGCCTGGCTGAACACTTCGTGACCTGAGTTGACCCGATACGATGCCCTCGGGAGGGGTAATGACTGGTGGGGCGCAAGCTAACCGGGACGCCGGGCTGACCCCGGTGCTGCGCGACCGGCTGCTCTACTACGGCGGGCGCGCGCCGTCGCCGCACAACGCGCAGGGCTGGCGCATCGAGGCCGACGGGCCGAGGTTTCGCGTCTCGCGCGATCCGGACCATCAGGTGCTCAGCGAGCTCGATCCGGCCGGCCGGGAGAGCGACCTGGCCTGCGGCGCCGTCGTCACTAACCTGTGCGTGGGGGCCCGGGCGTTCGGCTTCGACGCGGAGGTCCGCTGGCGGCCGGACGGCGATGCCGCGGCCGACGTGGTGCTGCGGCCCGCCTCGGCGCCGCCGGACGAGGCGGCGCAGGCCCGGCTGCGTGCACTGCGCCGTCGCGCGATGAACCGCTCGCCCTACCGGCCCGATCCGGTCGCCGGCTCGGTGATCGAAGGCCTGCAGGCCACCGCGAGCAGCGCTGGGTTCACCCTTTCGGCGCTCACCGACCGGGCCGCGATCGACCGGGTGGCCGCGATCGCCGGCCGCGCCGGGGCGATGAAGCTAATGCACGGGCCCACCGCGGCCGAGCTGTACTCGCTGACGCGCTACACCGCCCGGGACGCCGCCCGGCACCGGGACGGCCTGGACCTGGAGCTGTTCTTCACCCCGGCGGTGACGGCGCGGATGGCCGCCGTGGCCATGCATCCGCGAGCGCTCGACGCGCTGGCTCGGTTCCACGTGGCCGAGCGGGTGGCCCGTGACCTGGAGGAGGCGCCGCTGCGCAGCGCGCCCGTCTTGTGCCTGCTGCACGCCGGGTCGCTGGAGGATCAGACGTTCCTGCGGGGCGGGGCGTGCTTCGAGGAGATCGCGCTGGAGGTCACCGAGGCCGGGCTGGCCATGGCCCTGCACAGTGCGCCGGTCGAGGTCGGCCTGTCGCATCCGGGCCCCCCGGACCCGTCGGTGCCCGCCGACTGGCACGCCCGCATCGCGCAGGTGCGCCGCGAACTGCTGGCGGCGTTCGGCGCCGCACCGCAGGCCATGCCGGTCGCCTTGTTCCGGCTGGGGTCACCGACCCGCGAGCCGGAGCGGCGCAGCCTGCGCCGCCCGCCCCGCGAGCAGCAGCCCGAGACCGCTCACTACCGGGAGATGACCCGGCGCAACCAGCCGTCCCTCAGCCGGGAGGAGCAGGGCGCGCTGCGCGCCGTGCGGATCCTGGTCGCGGGCTGCGGCAGCATCGGCGGGGCGCCGGTGGTGCCGCTGGTGCGGCTGGGAGTGGAGCGGTTCGTGCTGTGCGAGCCGGGTGACTACGAGCTCAACAACCTCAACCGGCAGGCCGCCGACATCGCCGACATCGGCCGCAACAAGGCCGACGTGCAGGCGGACCGGGCCCGGGCCATCAACCCCGAGGTCGAGGTGCTGGTCGAGTCCGACGGCGTGACGCAGGACAACGTCGACTGGCTGGTCGGCACGACCGACGTGGTGATCGACGGCGTGGACGTGACCGAGCCGGCCGGGATCGCGGCCAAACGGGCGCTGCATGACGAGGCCTGGCGCCAGCGCCGGCTGGTCATCTCCGGGCTGGACCTCGGCGGCACCCAGGTCGTGTACGCCTTCGACTACCGCGACGGCCGCACCCGCCCGCTGAATGGGCGCCTGGATAAGGCGCCGGACGACCTCGACGCGCTGCAGTTCCTCACCCGCCTGGTGAGCCCGCTCGATGTGCCGCGCGAGCTGCTCGCCTACAGCGAGGCGATGATCCGGGGCCAGGCCGGCTCGCCGCCTCAGCTGGCGCCGACCGCGGATCAGTTCGGCGTGCTGGCCGCCTGGATGGTGCTTGACTTCGCGGCCGGAAGGCAGGTGCGCAAGCGCGTCAAGGTGGCGATCCCGGACCTGGTGATGCCGCGCGGCCGCCGGGTCGCCAACGAGACGGCGCGCATGGTCCAGCTGGCCCGGGTCAAGTGGCTACTGGAATCCACGCGTCGCCGCGGCGGGGCGCAGCGGCCGGCAGGCACGCAGACACCAGGGCCGGCCGCGGGGGACGGGTCAACCGAGACACCAGGGATCTCCGTGGGGGACGGGTCATGAGCCGGGTCCTCGTGCCGCCGCCGGAGATGCGCGCCGCCGCGCCGGACCTGATCGACGCGGTCGAGCCGGTGTACATCGCCGAGACCGAGGCCGAACGCGAGGCGGTGTTCTCATTCCGGTACTCGGTGTACGGTGCCGAGCTCGGCCGCAAGCTCGGCAACGCCGACCACGGCCGCCGGCGGGTGCACGACGAGGAGGACGACCAGCCGTACACGATACTGCTCTACACCGACGACGGCGCCGGCCAGCTGACCAGTACCGCTCGCCTCCGCCGCTGGGAGCCGGGGCAGGTGCCCGCAAAAGACTGGGAGGCGTTCTCGATGGAGCGCTTCGACGGCCTGCGCGAGATGAGCGTCTCGGAGATCGGGCGGCTGATGATCGAGCCAGGGAGCCGCGGGCAGCTCGGGCTGGTATCGGTCGTTTGCGCGGTCTACCAGTTGTACGCGGGGGAAATGCCTGCCGACGTCGGGTTCATCAACTGCGCCGCCGGGCTGGTGCGCCACTACCGGCTGCTCGGCTTCCGCACCTACGCCGGGAAGCTCGTGCCCACCGCCGACGGGATCGAGGTGCCGCTGGTGGTGGTCCCGAGTGACCGCGCGTACCTGGAGCAGGCCGGATCGTTCGTGGCGCCGTTCGCAGACGTCTTCTACGGGCCGGGCAAGCACGAGCCGGTGGACATCGGGCGCTGGGCCCGCCTGCTGGACGCCGATTCGGCGCCGGTGCGGTTCGACCCAGCGGCGGTCTGGGACCGGGTCAGCCGGCTGCGGGAGGCGGCCGACGATCATCCGTCGATGCTCGAGGCGCTCAGCGATGACACGGTCCGCAAGCTCAGCGACAAGGGCTTCCTGATGGACGTCGCGGCCGGCCAGCTGCTGACCGAGAAGGGCCTGACCCAGCGGGAGATCTTCGTCATCCTCGACGGGGCGTTCGAGGTGCACGACGGTGACCGCCGGCTCGCCCTGCTCGGCCCGGGCGAGGTGATCGGCGAGATCGGTTTCTTCGGTACTTCGGGCCGCCGGATCGCGTCGGTGACCGCGGCGTCCGACGGGCAGGTGCTAGCCCTGCGCCGCCGTTTCGTCGACGAGCTGATGAAGAGCGATCCGGCCTGCGCCGCCGAGATCTTGTTCGGGCTGGCGCGCGTGCTCGCCGACCGTCAGTTCGTCCCGGCCTCCTGACCGTCCAGCGGAGCGCGGGCGGCGAAGGACTCGGCGGCGCGCAGGACGCGCAGCAGGTTGCCGCCGGCCAGGGCCGCGCAGTCGGGCTCGGTCCAGCCGCGGGCCAGGAGCTCGGCGAACAGGGCCGGGTAGGCGGACACGTCCTCGAGGCCGACGGTGACGTCCGGGGTCCCGTCGAAGTCACCGCCGAGGCCGACGTGCTCGACGCCCGCGACCTGGCGGACGTGCTCGATGTGGTCGGCGACCTGGGCCAGGGTGGCCTGCGGCAGCGGGTGGGCGGCCTCCCACTCCGGCCTGATGCGCTGCACGAGGTGCAGGTCTCTGGGGTCCAGGCCGCGGCGGACGGCCTCGGCCTTGAGGTCGGCCAGCCAGTCGGCGCACTCCTGGGACACGAAGGCGGGCACGAAGGTGACCATGCACACGCCGCCGTTGCCGGGCAGCCGGGCCAGCACCTCGTCGGGCACGTTGCGCGGGTTGTCGCAGACGGCCCGGGCGCTGGAGTGCGAGAAGATCACCGGGGCCGCGACGACGTCCAATGCGTCGTGCATGGTGGATACCGCGACGTGCGACAGGTCGACCAGCATGCCTAGCCGCTGCATCTCGCGAACCACGTCCCGGCCGAAATCGGTCAGGCCGCCGGCCGCGCGCTGGTCGGTGGCGGAGTCGGCCCACCCCACGTTGGCGTTGTGGGTCAGGGTCATGTACCGCACGCCGAGCGCGTACAGCATGCGCAGCACGCCGAGTGACCCGGCGATGGAATGACCGCCTTCGGCGCCGAGCAGCGAGGCCACCCGGCCGGAGGCGAAGATCCGCTCCACGTCAGCGGCGGTCAGCGCGAGCTCCAGGCCCTGGGGGTAAGCCGCGATCATCCGGTGGGCCAGGTCGATCTGCTCGAGCACCGTAGTGACGGCGGTGTCCCCCGGGATCGAGGCCGGCACGAAGACCGACCAGAACTGGGCGCCCACGCCGCCGGCCGCGAGCCGGGGCAGGTCGGTGTGGGTGCCCGCGACGGGTTCGGCCAGGTCCACGGGAGCCGCCCGGTCGCGCAGCGCCCAGGGCAGGTCGTTGTGCCCGTCGATCAGCGGGAACCGTCGCAGCAGGTCGCGCGCCCGAAGCGCTGGCTCACTCACACCGCCAGCCTAGGGGGGTACGAGGGGGGCGGAAGCCTAGGGGGAGCACGAGGCGGCCGGAAGCGGGTACCACGGTCCGTTCGGCAGAAAAATGGTGCACGTCCCGGTTAGCCCCTGCGGCGGCGGCGGGGGCCGAGGCGGCGCAGGCGGAACCAGGCGAGCAGCGCGAAGACGAGCGCCAGCCCGGCCTGGGCGCCCATGTCGCGCAGCCAGATCCCGGCCGAGTGGGTCCACAGCGGGTCGGTGAAGTTGCCGCCGGCGCTGGGCGTGATGACGTTGAGGTTCGAGGTCGAGGCCATCGCGCCCAACCCCCAGCGGGACGGCGCGATCCAGGACAGCTGGTTCAGGCCGGTCTTTTGGCCCAGCGAGATCACGCCGCCGGACAGGATGACCTGGATCATGGTCAGCAGGACAAGGAACGGCATCGCCTTCTCGGAGGTGCTGACCAGGGCGGATACCAGCAGGCCGAGGCACATGGAGGCCAGGGCGAGGACGGCGATGGCGAGCAGGATCTCGACGAACGGGGCGCCGGTCAAGAACGCGCCAGTGGGCGGCATCGGCCGGCCGATCAGCCCGAGCAGGACCAGCACGACCGACTGCACGACGCTGATCACGCCCAGGACCAGCAACTTGGAGGACAGGTAGGCGCCGGAGGACAGGCCGGCCGCGCGTTCCCTGACGTAGATCGTGCGTTCCTTGACCAGCTCCCGGACCGAGCTCGCGGCGCCGGCCAGGCAGGCGCAGACGACGAGCAGGAGCAGGGTCTCACTGGCGTTCTCGTTGGAGTGGGGCGGGCCGGCCAGGCCCTGGCTCGAGCCGACCAGGCGGATCAGCACGCCCAAGATGATCGGCATCAGGCCGATGGACAGCAGGTAGCCACGGTCGGCGGCGATCACCCGGATGTACCGGCGGGTCAGCGTGCCCATCTGCTTCAGCGCGCCGCGCCGCGCGACCACCGCCGCGGGTATGTCATCCGCGCCCTGCTCGGCGGTCGGCTTGGCGCGCTGGCCCAGCACGTACTGCGCGTGGGCTTGCGAGTCGGCGTACTCGGCGGCCCAGTCGCGGTCCGGGTAGCGTTCGAAGGCCTGGAACACCTCGGCCCAGCCGGTCAGGCCGAAGTACGCGAGCCCCTCATCGGGCGGGCCGTAGTAGGCGATCTTCCCGCCGGGGACCAGGACCAGCAGCCGGTCGCAGGTGTCCAGGTTGGCGACGCTGTGCGTGACCACGATGACCGTCCGGCCGTCGTGGGCCAGGTCCCGCATCTGCTCCATGACCGATTTGTCCAGGCCGGGATCCAGGCCCGAGGTCGGCTCGTCCAGGAACAGCAGGGACGGCTTGGTCAGCAGCTCCTGGGCGACGTTGACCCGCTTGAGCTGGCCGCCGGACAGCCGGTCCGCACGGGTGTTGGCGTGCTTGGTCAGGCCGAGCTCGGACATCACCTCGTCGACCCGGGCGTCGCGCTCGTGGGCCCCGGTGTCGGCCGGGAAGCGGAGCTCGGCGGAGTACTGCAGGGCGCGGCGGGCGGTCAGCTGGGTGTGCAGGACGCTCTCCTGCGGGACCAGGCCGATGCGGAACCTGAGCTCGGCGTAGTTGCGGTACAGGTCACGGTTGTCGTACAGGACGGTGCCGGTGTCCGCGGGACGTATCCCGGTCAGCGCGCCGAGCAGGGTCGACTTGCCCGCGCCGCTGGGCCCGATGACGCCGACCAGGCTTTTTTCCGGAATCGGGAACGTGACGTGGCTCAGCAGCACCTTGCCGCCCCCGACCTTCACCACCAGGTCCTGGGCGGTGAAGGTGATCTCGCCGTCGTCGACGAACTGCCGCAGCTCACCCTCGGCCAGGCGGAACGTCGAGCGGCCGATGCTGATGATGTCGGACTCGTTCAGCACCGCGGAGGAAACCCGGCGGCCGTTGACGAAGGTGCCGTTGTGACTACCCAGGTCGACGATCTCGTAGGCCCCGGTGGGTGACCTGCGGAGTTCGGCGTGATGCCGCGACACGTCGAGGTCGGGCAGGACCAGGTCGTTGTCGGGGATGCGGCCGATGCGCAGGGCCTTGACCGGCAGCGGCATCCGCGAGGTCGGACGGCGGTCGACGCTGGGCAGCAGCGCCGCGGGCACCGGCGCGGGCTTGGCGGGTTTGGCCGCGGGCGCGGGGGCCTGGACTGGCGGCGGGGCGGGCTGGACCGCGGGCGGGGGGGCCTGGGCTACGGGCGGGGCCGGCGGGGCTACGGGCGGGGGTGGCGGGGCGGCCTGGACTGGCGGTGGGGCCGGCGGGGCGGACTGGACTGGCGGTGGGGCCGGCCGGTCTATGGGCTGGGGCTTGGGCGGGGCGGGGGCGGCGGCCTGGAGCATGCAGCGCAGGACCGGGCCGTCGTCGGGGTTGCCTAGCCGCACCACGCAGTCGGCGGCGATCGGGACCCGCTCGATCCGCTGCAGCCCGACGAACGTCCCGTTGGTGCTGCCGAGATCCTCCAGCAGCCATCCGTCGCCGTCGACGCGCAGCACGCCGTGCCGCCACGAGACCCGCGAGTCGGCCATGACGATGTCGGAGTTGGGGTCGCGGCCGATGCGATAGCTGGTGCCGCCGTGTAGCGTGCGCTCCGCGCTCCGGGTCCTGACCACGAGGGTGGGCACGGCAGTGGCGTGCTCGGGTGGCATGTTCAGAGTGTAGGGCCGCTCGCGGTAAACGGGAATCAGCTGGAACCTTTCGGGTCACTCGAGCGTTTTGGCGCACGGGGCCGCGGACACCCTTGATACTGGAACGTCCGGAACTATCGGTCCGGTCAGACGCTGCCATGCCGGGAGGCCAGCCATGAGCGCCGATCCCACCCGCCCCTTGCCCGAATGGTGGCGGACGCAGGGTCCGGCCGAGCCGACCTTCGTCACCCGCAGGCGGCGCCGGAAGGGGCCGCTCATCGCCCTGATCACGCTGATCGTGATCGTGGTCCTGCTGGTGGTCAGCGACCGGGTGGCCAACGCGTACGCCGAGAACCAGATCGCCAGCCAGGTCCAGTCGTCCCTGGACCTGTCGGGCAAGCCGCACGTGAGCATCCAGGGGTTCCCGTTCTGGACCCAATTGATCGCGAAGGACTTCAAGACCGTCGACATCACGGCCAGCAACGAGACGATCAACTCGGCCAGCGCGGGTGGCGGGGCGCTGGAGATCGCCAGCTTGAACGCCACCGTGGACGGGTTGCACTTTCACGGGTTCAACAGCACCACCGCGACCGTCGATGAGTTCAACGCCTCGGCGCTGATCACGTTCACCGCGCTGGCCAACGTGGGCGGCATCCCGCAGGGCATCACGCTGACCTCCAGCGGCGGGAACACGGTGACGGCGACCATCAGCCTCGGCCCGATCAGCGGCTCGGCGCAGGCGCAGGTCACCCAGTCCGGGCCGAACACGATCAACGTCAAGGTCACCAACGCCGACGGGATACCGGCGTCCGTCCTGGGGAACCTGGCCGACTTCAGCTTCTCCATCCCGAAGTTGCCGCCGGGGGTGTCGATCCGGAGCGTCAGCGTGACCCAGCAGGGCGTAATGATCACCATCTCCGGCCAGAACACCACGCTGAGCCAGAACTCCTAGATTCTGGACGTGGCGGGCCCCGCATGAGTGAACTATTGTCTACCGAGAGTAGTCTCATAGGTACAGACAGTAGTTAGAATGATCGCGGAGGCCGATATGCCCGGTGCGTCCCCTACTGTCTGCGTCCCGGCGGGTCTGCCGAGCGCGATCCACGCGGCGCCCGCCGCGACGCGGACGTTCGCCCGGCGCACCGAGGAGGTCCCGGCCGCCCGGCGGTTCATCAGGGATGCCCTGGCCGGCCACCCGACCTGCTGCGACGCCGAGTTGCTGACGTGCGAGCTGGTGACCAACGCGGTGCAGCACGCCACCGACGCGGCCCGGGTGACGGTGGCCGTGCTGCACCGCGGCGCGCTCGTGCACGTGGACGTCATCGACGACGGCTGCATCGGCCTGCCGCACTGGCGCGAGGCCGAGGGGCACGACGAGGACGGGCGCGGTTTCCAGCTGATCAACGCGATCGCGGAACGCTGGGGCTTCCTGCGCGAGCGATCCGGCACCTGCTTCTGGTTCGAGATCGTGCCTTAAGCGCCGAGCCCGCCGGCGGCCCGGATGACCGCTACGGGATAGGCTCACGGCTGATGCCAGCGACGTGTGCCTTCTGCGCCATCATCCGCGGCGAGGAGAAGGCGGTGACCATCCTCGAGACGGAACGGCTGATCGCGTTCCTCGACCACCGCCCGCTGTTCTACGGACACACCCTGCTCGTGCCCAAGCAGCACATGGTCCTGCTCAGCGACCTGCCCGCCGATCAGGTGCCGGAATTCTTCGGTACGGCCCAGCGGCTGGAGCGCGCGGTCGAGGACGGCCTGCCCGCCGACGGCTCGATGATCCTGATCAACAACGTGATCAGTCAGTCGGTGCCGCACCTGCACCTGCACGTCATCCCCCGGAACAAGCGCGACGGCCTGCGGTTCTGGCTCGGCCCGCGCCAGGCGTACAGCGCGGCGGCCCCGGCCGAGGCCTTCGCGGAACGGATCAGGGCCGCCCTCCCTCCGGCGCAGAGCTAACGTGCCGCGCCCACCAGATCGGCAGCCGCGGCGTAGCGTGGGTACCCAGGGAGGTCCCTTATGTCCGACGGCTTTTCGGGTCCCAACCGCTTCGCGCGAAACCTGTTCGACCCGCTGCCCGCCCGGTACGACCGCCTGGCCGAGATCCTGTCCTTCGGGCAGAACGGACGATGGCGTTCGGCCATGGTCGACCGGGTCCTGCCGGCGGACGGCGTGATCCTCGACGTCGCCTCGGGCACCGCGGGGGTCGCGCTGCAGCTCGAGAGGCGCGGCGGGGCCAAGGTGGTGGGCGTGGACCTGACCGAGGCGATGTTGCGGCAGGGGCGCCAGCGGGTGGCGGCGGCCGGGAAGGGGAACCGGATCGGGCTGGTGGCCGGGCGGGCCGAGCAACTGCCCTTCCCCGACCGCCATTTCGACGCGCTGACGGTCACCTATCTGCTCAGGTACGTCCAGGATCCGCAGGCCACACTGACCGAGCTGGCCCGCGTCCTGCGGCCCGGCGGCATCATGGCCAGCCTGGAATTCGCCGTCCCGGCCGGCCCGGTGTGGGGCCCGGCCTGGTGGGCCTACACGAGGCTGCTGCTGCCGGCCGGCGGGCTGGCGCTGGGCGGGCGGGAATGGTACCGGGTCGGGCGGTTCCTCGGCCCGAACATCTCCGCCCATTACCGCCGGTATCCCGTCTCCTGGACCGTGCAGGCGTGGCAGAAGGCGGGGTTCACCGACGTGAGCGCCCGCATCATGAGCCTCGGCGGCGGCCTGGTCATGTGGGGCACGCGTGCCGACGTCTGAGGAAGAGGGGGACCATCCGGCGGAACGGCCGGCGTACTACGCGGCCCGGCCCGGCGGGTGGCGGGACTGGTGGACGCTGTTGCACCCGCCCTACACGGCCTGGCACCTGTCTTACTCGGTGATCGGCGCCGCGCTCGCGCCGCGGGTGCAGACCAGTCGCCTGATCGCGACCGTACTGGCGTTCTTCCTCGCGGTCGGGCTGGCCGCGCACGCTCTCGATGAGCTCCGCGGCCGGCCGCTGCGGACCAGGATCCCGTCGCCGGTCCTGGTCGCGGTGGTCGCCGTGGGACTGGCCGGCGCGCTGGCCCTGGGCGTGGCCGGGGTATACCGGGTGGGCTGGACCCTGATCCCGTTCATGGTGGCGGGCCCGGTCCTGGTCATCGCGTATAACGCCGAGCTGTTCGGCGGCGCGATGCACACCGACTTCGGCTTCGCCGCCGCCTGGGGGGCGTTCCCGGTGCTGACCGCCTACGTGGCTCAGACTGGCTCGCTGGCGGTGGCTCCGGTACTGGCCGCGGCCGGGGCGTTCGCCCTGTCCACGGCCCAGCGCCGGCTGAGCATGCCGGCCCGGAACATCCGCCGCCGGGCGGTGCGGGTCGAAGGCAGCATCACGTTCGGCGACGGCCGGACCGTGCCGATCACCGCGGACGGCCTGCTCAGGCCGTTGGAGCGGGCCCTGCGGGCCGCGTCATGGGCCATCGTCCTGCTGGCCGCTGCCCTGGCCGTGGCCCGGCTGGGCTGACGCCTTGCGAATTACGTCAATCGGGCTTAAACAATTACTTTTACGGATTAAGGTGAGTCATCGGAACTCCTGTCTGAACGTGCCGTCCGTGGCCCATAATTGACATGAGCGCAGCCAGCGATGCCATCGGGAGACAAACACATGACATCGGGCAGGTCGGCGAAGGGCAGTGCTCTTGGGTCGAGCGTCCCCGAGAGCGGTGTCCCCCCGAAGCGCGCCCCGGCCCCGCGAACCCCGCAAAGCACAGGCAATGGCGCCCACCGAGGCGGCGAAGGCACAATCGAAACCGACTCCTGGGAGGGCGGCATCGGCGAAACCGAGGGGCCCTTCGCCGGGGACATCGGCTCCGAGAGCGTGCCCACCGCGCTCTCCTCGTCGGTTCGCACCCTCATTCTCGGGATCGATTACGACGGGCGCATTGTCCAGTATGACCGCAACGCGCCGCGGATTCTGGCCCGCGAGCCCGACGAACTGCTCGGTGCTCAGCTAAGCGACCTGACCGTCCGCGCCGCCCCGGGCAACTCGCACCCGGCCCGCGCGGTGGACGGCGTCGCCGCGGTCAGCGGGCTGCTCGAGGCGATCCGGTCCGACCGCGAGGGCAGCGCGATGCTGACCATCGCGACCCGCGGCGGCCATCCGGCCGAGGCGGTGGTGACCGTCCACCCGATGCGCGCGGTAGGGACCAGCCTGGCCGCGCTCGCCCTGCTGCGCATTCCGGTGCCGCGAGCCGAGCGGTTCGTCGACCCCGCGGTCATGCGCAAGCAGATGCTGGACGACACCTTCACCAGGATCGGCGACACGCTCGACATCGATCACCTGGCCAGCGAGCTGATCGACGCGCTCGTCCCGCACTTCTGCAACGCGGCCGACGTGCTGCTGATGGAAAGCCTGATGGGCAACGACGAGCTGCCCGCGCACGGGCCCGAGGGATCGCTGCCGCTGCGGCGGATCGCGCTGTCTCACGACCGCAAGGACCCGGCCTGGGAGGCGGCCTTCCCGACCGGCGAGATCCTGCGTTACCCGGCGAACACGCCGTACTACAACTGCATGGACACCGCCAAGCCGGTGCTCGAGACGACCATCAGCGAGAGCCAGGCCGCGAAGATCGCCAAGGTCTGGCGGCGCAGGCCGGTGGGCAAGCTGCTGTCGGGCGCCTCCATGCTGATGCTGCCGCTGGTCGCCCGGGGCACCATGCTGGGGTTCTTCGCCTGCACCAGGCAGGAGGGATTCCGCCGGTTCGACGCGTACGACATCGAAATCGGCATGGACTTCGCCTCCCGGGCTTCGATCTTCATCGACAACGCCCGCCGCTACACCCGAGAGCACGCGACCGCGCTGACCCTGCAGCGGAGCATGCTGCCGACCGGGCTCTCCGCGCCGTCCTCGGTCGAGGTCCGGCACCGCTACCTGCCCGGCAGCAAGCTCATCGAGGTGGGCGGAGACTGGTACGAGTCGATCGCGCTGCCCGGCGGGCGGGTCGCGCTCGTGGTCGGGGACGTGGCCGGTCACGGCGTGCGCGCCGCCGTGACCATGGGGCGCCTCCGCACCGCCATCCAGACCCTGGCCATGCTGGAGCTGCCCCCGGCCGAGTCGCTGCAGCAGCTCGACGAGCTCATGCACACCCTGGGCGAGCGCGAGCCGCACTTCGCGACGTGCGCTTACGCGGTCTACGACGCGGTGAGCGGCGACTGCGAGGTCGCGGTGGCCGGCCACCTGCCGCCGCTGCTGGTCCGTCCCGACGGCACCAACGAACTGCTGGACGTTCCCCCGGCGCCGCCGCTGGGCATCGGCGACGGCGAGGTGGAGAGCCGCCAGTTCAAGATCGAGGACGGCAGCCTGTTCGTGCTGTACACCGACGGCCTGGTGGAGAACAAGGGCCAGGACATCAGCGACGGGCTGGCCCGGTTGCAAGGCATCTTCGGCCCCGGCTCGCCGACCCGCCCGCTCGAGGACCTGTGCAAGGCGGCGCTGGACGGGGTGTACTCCGACCATCAGCGCGACGACATCGCGTTGCTGATCGCGCGGCTGCGCCGGCTGCCCAAGGAGAACTACGCCTCGTGGACGTACTCGCCCAAGCTGACCTCGGTGCGCGAGGCGCGGCTGGCGATCGCCGAGCCGATGCAGCGCTGGGGTCTGGAGGACCTGATCCCCACCACTGAGCTGCTGGTCTCCGAGCTGGTGACCAACGCGGTCAAGTACTCCCGCGGCGACGTCACGCTGCGCCTGGTCAACGAGCGGGCGCTGGTTTGCGAGGTGCTGGACAACTCCGCGGCGCTGCCGAGGCTCCGTCAGGCCAACGGCGACGACGAGAACGGCCGCGGCCTGCAGGTCGTCCGGCAGCTCTCCCAGCGCTGGGGCGCGCGCCGTACGCCGGCCGGCAAGGTCGTCTGGTGCGAGCAGCCGCTGCCCGGCGGCCCCGGTCCCGAGACCGACTGGGCTTCAATGCACTGAATTAGCCCGGGGGGCGACCCCCCGGAACCCCCCGGT
>Ga0302181_10001088_pt1 | contig 20734 bp, 24 predicted proteins | sample I_Palsa_E3_3_FD_198786 | JGI IMG/M metagenome (GOLD analysis project Ga0302181, IMG submission 198786) | Peat permafrost microbial communities from Stordalen Mire near Abisko, Sweden - I_Palsa_E3_3 | ecosystem: Environmental > Terrestrial > Soil > Palsa > Peat permafrost | place: Sweden...
CAGCACGGCATCCGCACCGGTCAGGTCCTGCTCAGCGCGGATGACCTGATGCGCCGTACCCACTACCGAAACGCCCAGCGCACTCTGGACCGGCTGCTCGAGATGGGCGTGCTCCCGGTGGTCAACGAGAACGACACGGTCGCCACCGACGAGATCAGGTTCGGCGACAACGACCGGCTAGCCGCCCTGGTCGCCCACGTGACCCGGGCCCGCGCGCTGGTCCTGCTGTCCGACGTGGACGGCCTGTACGACGGTGACCCACGGCGCGGCGCGGCGCAGCGCATCGCCGAGGTGCGCGGCCAGGCCGACCTAGACGGGATCCGCCTCGGCCGCGGCCTCAATGCCGGCCAAGCCGGCCAAGCCGGCCACGGCAGCCAAGGAAGCCACGGCAGCCAACGAAGCCAAGGAAACCAGGGGAGCCACGGCAGCCACGGAAACCAAGGCATCGGCGGCATGGCGACCAAGGTGGAAGCGGCCCTGATCGCCTCCGCGGCCGGCATCCCCACCGTGGTGGCCGACGCGGCGAGCGCGCCCGCCGCGCTGGCCGGCGGCCCGGTCGGCACCTACTTCGCGGCCCACGGCCGGCGGCCCGCGGCCAGGCTGCTGTGGCTCAAGCACGCCGCGGTGGCCCACGGCAGCCTGCGCCTGGACCCAGGCGCTGTCGAGGCCGTGGTGAAGCGGCACGCCAGCCTGCTGCCGGCCGGCATCACCGGCGTGGAGGGGACCTTCGACGCCGGTGACCCGGTGAACCTCCGCGACGAGAACGACACGGTCATCGCGCGTGGCCTGGTGAACTACGACGCCACCGAGATCCCCGACATGATGGGCCGCTCGACCAGATGGCTGGCCAGCAAGCTGGGCCAGGAGTACGAGCGCGAAGTCGTCCACCGCGACGACCTAGTCATCCTCTGAACCGCCGCAGGCCCACGGCCGGCCGCACCGGCGGGCCGCCCCAGCGGGGCCGCCCCAGCAGCCACACCAACGGGCCGCGCCACTGCACCGCAGCCGCGCGACCCGCCGGTATAACAAGCTGACTAGTTGTCGTCGTCGCTATTGCCGCCGCGGTTCTGCAGCCGGTCGAACAGGCCGCCGCCGGCCCGCGCCGCGCTCTCTGCGACGCCGCGGAAGATGCCGATCAGCGGGTCCTGCGACCGAGCCCACGAGTCCTGGTACGCCTTGGCGGCGCTCCTGACCTCGTCGCCGACCGAGGCGCTGGCGTCGGCGTCGCGGCGCGGGTAGTCGCCGCCGAGAATCCGCTCGTACTCGCCGTGCGTGGCCCAGTAGTCGAGGTCGGCGAACCTGACCACCGCGAACGGGTGGGTGTTCCCCTGCAGCTGCATGATCTTCAGGATGCTGTCCCGCAGGTCAGGCACCGCGTCGTACTCGCGCGCCTGCTCGCGGAACGCGTCCGGGTTCAGCTCGGACAGCTGCGCGCCGCCGGCCAGCTTCATCAGCGCCCGCCGGGCCGCGTCCAGATCCTGCCCGGCCAGTAGCCCGGCCCGGTCGCAGGACAGCTCGGACTTGCGGAACCACTCTTCCAGGCCCCAGATGATCGCCGTCAGCGCGAGGGCGATCGGCAGGAACGCCGCCCGGGACGCCAGCCGGAGCAGGATCAGCAGCATCGTGCGGTACACGGCGTGCCCGGACAGGATGTGGCCCAGCTCGTGCCCGACGACCCAGCGCAGTTCTTCTGGGTCGTACAGGTTGACCATGCCGGTGGTGATCACGATGAACGGCTTGTCACGGCCGAGCGCCATCGCGTTCACCAGCGGGCTCTGGGTCACGTACACCTCGGGCACCTCGGGCAGGTCCAGGATGTAGGAACCGTCCCTGACCAGCTCGTAGATGTGCGGGAACTGCCGCTCGGAGGCGCGGACCGAACTGGCCAGGAAGGTCAGCCGGAAGGCCCGCTCGTTGAACAAGCCGAACAGCTTGCGCAGTAGTGTGTCGAACCCGCTGAGTTTGCGCAGCGCGACCAGCGCCGAACGGTCCGCGGGATGCTCATAGGCGCGGGATGAGATGCCGGTGAGCCGGACCCGCGCGCGATCTGGCACTGAAGTCATATCTCGAATCATAGCCCTGCCGCTGACCCGATGGGGCCGCGGCGAGCCGGTACGATACAACCCCATGAGGGGCCACTAAGCATGCGACGGATCGGTGTGATGGGCGGCACGTTCGACCCTATCCACCATGGTCACCTGGTCGCCGCCAGCGAGGTCGCGCACATCTTCGGGCTGGATGAGGTCATCTTCGTGCCGACCGGCCAGCCGTATGAGAAGGACAACCGCAAGGTCTCGCCCGCCGAAGACCGCTACCTGATGACGGTGATCGCGACCGCGTCGAACCCCCGGTTCAGCGTCAGCCGGGTGGACATCGACCGGCCCGGGCCCACGTACACGATCGACACGCTGCGCGAACTGGGCGCGCAGGCCGAGCCGGACGACGAGCTGTTCTTCATCACCGGGGCGGACGCCCTAGCCGAAATCCTGACCTGGCACGACGCGAACGAACTATTCACTCTGGCGCATTTCGTAGGATGTACTCGACCGGGGCATCGGCTGTCGGGGGCGGGCCTGCCCGACGGCAAGGTCAGCCTGGTGGAGATCCCCGCGCTGGCCATCTCGTCCACCGAGTGCCGCGCCCGGGTCCAGGCGGACGAGCCGGTCTGGTACCTGGTGCCGGACGGGGTCGTACAGTACATCGCCAAGCGCAGGCTATACGCGAAGGCAAAATGACCGCCCGTTGTGAGACGCTAATAAGGACAACGAACCGACCGAGGGAGGCCGGCAAGCACTCGTGACTGCCACACCGAAGGCCGTCGAGCTTGTGGAGACCGCCGCGCTGGCGGCCGCGGACAAGCTGGCCGACGGCATAATCGCCTACGACGTGAGCGAGCAGCTCGTGATCACCGACGCCTTCGTGCTGTGCTCGGCGTCCAACGACCGGCAGGTCCGGTCCATCGTCGACGAGGTCGAGCTCCGCATGCGCCAGGCCGGCGCGCAGCTGATCCGCCGCGAGGGTGAACGCGAAGGCCGCTGGGTACTGCTCGACTACCTCGACGTCGTGGTCCATGTGCAGCATTCCGAGCAGCGCACCTACTACGCCCTGGAGCGGATCTGGAAGGACTGCCCCCAGATTCCGCTGCCCGAGCTCGTCGTCAACCCCGGGAGGGTCCGCTGAGCGACCGGGTCCGGCTGGTCTTGTGGCGGCACGGGCAGACGTTGTGGAACGCCGAGCACCGCTTCCAGGGCCAAAGCGACATCCCGCTCGATGAAACCGGCCAGGCTCAGGCCGAGCGGGCCGCGCGCCTGCTCGCCGCGCTGCGCCCGGATCTGATCGTCTCCTCCGACCTGAGTCGCGCGGCCAGCACCGCGGCGCCGCTGGCCCGGCTGACCGGGCTGGAGGTGGTGCTCGACAAGGACCTGCGGGAACGGCACGGTGGCGCCTGGGAAGGCCTCAACGACGTCGAGATCCGCGAGCGGTTCCCCGCCGCGCACGCGACCTGGAATCCGCCGGACGGCGAGCCGACCGCGGCGGTCGCCGACCGGGTCGCCGCCTCGCTGCAGCGCACCGCCGTCGCCGTCGCCGAGCTGGCGAGCGGCCGCGACGGCCTGGCCGTGGTGGTCAGTCACGGCGCCGCGCTGCGGCTCGGCATGTCACGCCTGCTCGGCATGCCCGACGACCTGTTCGGCGTGCTCGGCCCGCTGTCCAACTGCTCCTGGTCCGTGCTCAGCGTCCGGTACGGCCGCTGGAGGCTGCAGGAGCACAACGCCGGCACGCTCCCCGAGCCGGTCCTCAGCGACGACCGCTAAAGATCCTTTTTCTGAGGAACGGCCCATGTACTCCGTCACGGTCACCTGGTACGGCCAGTCAGGCTTTCGCCTCGCCGCGGGGGAGAGCCGGGTCCTGATCGATCCCTTCCTCACCAATCGCGATGACCGGCGCTACCCGCCGCCCGCCTCGGCCGCGGAGTTCGCCGACGTCACGCTCGTGCTGTGCACCCACGAGCACGTGGACCACCTGGACCTGCCGTTCCTGCGCGAGTTCTGCGCGGTCAACTCCGGCGCCAGGATCGTGCTGCCCGCCCCCGCCGTCGCCCTGGCGTCGACCGGCGGCCTGGACCCGGCGCGCCTGGTCGGCGCGGTGACCGGGGAGGAGCTACGGGACCGGGACGTGACCGTGCACCCGGTCCCCGCCCTGCACGGAATCGGCGGCGATCAGCCCGTAGCCTACGAGTTCGCCCCGGACGGCGGCCCGGCCCGCTTCCTCGGCTACGTGGTGGAGATCGGCGGGATCCGCTTCTACCACGCCGGCGACGGCCTGGTCTACCCGGAGTTGCCCACGGTTCTGGCCGCGCTGGCGCCCGACGTGCTGATGCTCCCCATCAACGGCCGCGATCACATGCGCGAGTCAGCAGGCATCGTCGGCAACATGAACGAGACCGAAGCCGCCTGGCTCTGCGCCCAGGTTGCCCCCTCCTACGTCATCCCCATGCACTACGACGCCATCGAGCACAACACCGGCGACCCCGGCCACTTCACCACCATGGTCCACCAGTCCGGCAGCGCCGCCGCCATCGTGATCCCGAGCCGCACCCGGCCCGTCATCCTGACCGTGCCCTAGCTCGCCGTGCCGTCGGCCAGCCGGTTAAGACCGATACCCCAGTCGGCGGGTGTCGCCAGCCATGGCGGTATTCCTGCTAGCCGCAATGCGGCGGCTCGGTATACCTGGCACCATGAGCGCGTGTCGATACGGTCTCTGATTGTTGATGACAGCGACGCCTTCCTCAAGGCGGCGAGCGTTTTGCTGCAGCGAGAAGGCGTGATCGTGGTGGGCGCGGCCTCCAATAGCGCCGAGGCGCTGCGGCTGGCCGGCGCGCTGCGGCCAGATGTCATCCTGGTCGACATCGGGCTGGGGGAGGAGAGCGGCTTTGATCTGGCCCGGCTGCTGGCCCAGGATGGGCAGGCCGGCGGCGCTGAGGTGATCTTGATCTCGGCGCGGGCCGAAGCCGATTATGCGGAGCTGATCGCCGAGAGCCCGGCGGCCGGGTTCTTGGTCAAGTCCGACCTGTCGGCGCAGGCGATCAACCGGATCCTCGCCGCAAGTCGTGAAGGGCGGCCAGCGGAATAGGAGCCCTGCGACGCACCGGACGCGCGGGTCATAGCTGGCCGGGGTAGAAGCCGTACCGGGCCAGCGGGCCGACGAGTTCGCCTTCTTCGTAGGCGAAGTGGGATAGGAGCGTATCGGTGAGCAGGTCGATGGCTTCGGTCACCGGGCCGAGGTCGGCCGGGTGCTGGACGAGGTGGATCAGGGCGGCGTCGATCTCCTCGAGCACGTCGTGGATCGCGTGGTGCTCGGTGTCCAGCCGGTCGAGCACGTCCCGCAGGGTGGGCTGGCTCTGGCCCAGGTGCGGGAAGATGGCCGCGTCTTCCATGCTGTGATGTTCGGTTAGGGCCACGCATTGCATCTGGCATGCCCCGCCGAGTGTCCAGTCGTTGGCGCGGATGGTGAGCCGGTTCAGCTCGTCTCGCGCCTGCCCGACGGCGGTGATGCCCTTGGCGACCCGGGCGAGCAGGTCACGCACCTGCTCCAGTTCGGCGCGGTAGTGGTCGTGCACGTCGATCAGGTGCTGTCCTGCCGACAGCCCGCGTCGGCTGAAGGTGACGTCCGCACCGGGCTCGGGCGCCGATGGCCGGGTGTCCTCGTCCAGCACCGATCGCGTACTCAGCCGGGTCACCGGCGGGGCCGTGGCCACGAGCCCTGTGCGCCGGGTCAGCCATGGCCCGCTCACTGGACCACACTGCCGAAGGAACGGCCGGTGGCGTGGGACGCTGCGGCGGTCTCGGGCGCCGCCGGGTGGCTGGTGTCGTCCTCGACGCCTGCCGGGAGCGGCATCCACTGGTGCGACCAGGCGATGACCGCATCCAGCACCGGCCCGGCCTCCCGGCCCATCTGGGTCAGGTGATATTCCACGTGGACCGGCGAGAGCGGGACGACCCGCCGCTCCACCAGCCCGGCGGCTTCCAGCTCGCGCAGCCGCCGGGTCAGCATCATGTCGCTGACGCCGGGGATGGCGGCCCTGATATCAGCGAACCGGTGCGAGCCGGTGAACAGCGCCTGCAGCACCGCCCCGGACCACTTGGCCCCGATCAGCTCGATCGCCGCATGGAACCGCGTACAGACAGGATGAATATCGTTCATGCCAGCCTCAACGGGACGGTGACGCTAAACATTCCTGTGTTACTAAGGAATATTTAGTAGGGATGACGTCTTGACCAGGGCATCGACAATCGCCGGGAGGCGTCATGAACACACTGCAGTTCGGGGTCTTCCTTTCTCCCCGTGCCGCTGACCTCGGACAGCTGCGTGAGCATGTACAGGTGGCGGAGGCGGCCGGATTCGACTACGTATCCTTCCAGGACCACCCCTACGTACCGGACTTTCTCGACACCTTCGCCCTGATCGGCGCCCTGATCGGCCAGACCAGCCGCCTGCGGTTCATGACCGACGTCGCCAACCTGCCGCTGCGCCCCGCCCAGATGCTAGCCAAGACCAGCGCGAGCCTGGACGTGCTCTCCGGCGGCCGGTTCGAGCTTGGCCTCGGGGCCGGCCGGGCCGGGGACCAGATTGCCGGGCTGGGCGGCCCCCGGCGCAGCCCTCGCGAGGCCGTGGCCGCCGTCAGCGAGGCGATCGACGTACTGCACGCCCTGTGGCTTCCCGGCCGCACCATCACCCTGCCCGGCCAGTACTACCCCGTCACGGCGGCTACCGGGCCCGCCCCCGCTCACCGCATCGGCATCTGGCTCGGCGCCGTCGGCCCGCAGATGCTCGACGTTACCGGCCGCCAGGCGGACGGCTGGATCGCGCCGCTCGCCACCGGCTACGAGACCAAGCCGGCGGCCCAGGACCGCATCGACAGCGCGGCCCGTGCCGCCGGCCGGGACCCGGCCAGCATCCGCCGTGTCATCCAGCTCGTCGGCGCCGTGACCGGCACCCCGCACACGACCAGCCGGCCTCGTTCCGGTCCCGGCGCTCAGCCGATCCGTACCACCCCGGACATCTGGGCCAAGATCATCGCCGAATTCGCCGCCGACCAGCGGTTCGACACCGTCAATCTCGTCCTCGAGCAGGAAACCAGCGAACAGCTACGACTGTTCGCCGACGAGGTCATACCGCTCGCCCGTACCGCCACCTCAGGCGCCTCGGTCGGCTAGCTCACCTACCTGGTAGCGGTACTGCGAAGACTGCTTGCTGACAAGCCGGTGAAAGAAGGCCGCAGCGCGGAGAGGCAGGAGGTAGGAGGCCGACATGGAGCGCACGGATTGGCTGGATGGTGGTTTCGACTCCGCCGAATCCCGATTCCTTATGGTGACGGCGATCACGCATCACCGGTTCAACTCGGCGGTCTGGGGAGCGCACGAGATCAGAAAGCTCCATGCCGAGCTCGCCGAGATAGAGGCTTCCGCCGCGGGGGTCCTCGCAGCTTTCCGGACCCGGACGCCGGGGTCGTTTTAGCGGCCGAGACGCCCGGGAGGCGACCTACCGGGCCCTACGAGCGGAGGGCCGGAGCGATCTCGGTGGCGTAGCGGGCGATGGATTCCCCGACCAGGTCCGGGGGGAGGCCGCCCCAGTCGCCCTGGGCGAAGATGCGGTCCAGGTCCAGGGCCTTGGCGGCGTCGAGCAGCTTGTCGGTGATCTCGCCGGCGGAGCCGATCATGATCGCCCCGTGGCGACCGGTGCCGGCCTCGAACGCGGCGGGACTGACGACGAAACCGCGCCCGCCGGGTCGCTTGGGACGCAGGTACTCGTGGTAGTAGGGGTAAACGGCGCGAGCCTTGGCCGGGTCGGCGCCCGCGTGGAAGTGGGTGGACAGGGCCACCTTGAGCTGGTCCGGATGTCCGGCGCGTTCGCCCGCGGCGCGGTAGGCATCCACGAGCGGCCGCAGGTGCCCGAGCGTGCCGCCGATGTAGCCAAGCACCATCGGCAGGCCCAGGCGGCCAGCTCGTTCAGCGCTCTCGGGTGACCCGCCGACGCCGACCCAGACCGGCAGCGGTTGCTGGACGGCCCGGGGCACCACGGCGGCCTCCCGCAACGGAGGGCGGAACCGCCCGGCCCAGGTGACCTCCTCGTGGGCGCGGATGTCCAGCAGCAGGCCCAGTTTCTCGGCGAACAAGGCGTCGTAGTCGGCGGTGTCGTAGCCGAACAGCGCGAACGGCTCGACGAACGCACTGCGGCCGGCGATGACCTCCGCCCGGCCGCGGCTGATCAGGTCCAGGCTGGCGAAGTCCTCATACACCCGGACCGGGTCCGCCACCCCGAGCAGGGTGGTCGCGCTGGTCAGCCGGATCCGCGAGGTCCTGGCCGCGGCGGCCGCCAGCACCACGGCCGGGGAGGAGGTAAAGAATTCGGCGCTGTGGTGTTCGCCGAGCGCGAAGACGTCCAAGCCCAGCTGGTCTGCGAGCGCCGCGTAGCCAAGAATCTCGGCCATCCGGTCCACCGCCCGGTGCGGGCGGCCGGTGCGCTGGTCGCGCTGCAGGTCGCCGAGCGACAAGATGCCAAGTTCCACTAGGGTCATCCTGCCACGCCGCGTGCTAGCGCGGGCTCCTGATGCGGGCGAAGGAGAACAGGCACAGGACGGCGAGCACGATGGACAGTGCGAGCACGGCCGCGAAGTCGCTGATGAACTCCGTGGCCACCCCGACGGCGACCACGGGGATGATCAGGCCGGTGTAGCACGCCACGAAGAAGGCGGATAGCGCATGACTGCGCCGTTCGGGTGGGGCCAGGCGGTTGGCGGTGGCCAGACTGCCCAGGAAGACGGCACCCACGGCCACCCCGCCCACGACCGTCCCGGCCAGGAACAGCGCCATGCCGGCTTGGGAGAGGGCGGCCACGATCAGGGCCAGCCCGGCCAGGAATACGCCTAGGCCAGCCATCACGACCCGGCGGCTGTTGAACCGGGCCAGCGCCACCTGAGCCAGGGCTCCCACCGCCAGCAGCAGGAACACGACGCCACCCTGTACGGCGTGGCTGTTCTGGTGCAGGTCGTTGCCGAGGAAGGTGGGCGCCAGCGCGGCGAACAGCCCGAGCAGGGCGAAGGCGGCGAACGCGGCCACGGCGGCGGCGATGAACTCGCTCCGGCCCCGCTCGGGGATGCCCAGGCCGGCGAAGCGCAGGGCGGGCCGGCGGCGCGGGCTCACTGTTTCTGGTACCAGGAGCAGGCACAGGCCCGCGAGCGCCAGCACGGCCAGGTATACCTCGAACACCAGGGTGGTGGGGTCCGGTGCGTACTGGGCGAACAAGCCGGCGATGAGCGGGCCGAGCCCGAGGCCGAGCATGTTCGCGGCCGTGGCGACCAGGGATGCCCGGCGGCTGGCCGACGCCGGGACCAGCTCGGTGAGCGCGGCGGTCGCGGTGCCGGTCATCAGGCCAGCGGACAGCCCGGACAGGATCCGGCCGACGATCAGCACTCCCACGTCGGGGGCCAGGATGAACACGATCGTGCTCAGGGCGCTGGCAGCCAGGGCGGCGGCCAGCACGGGTTTGCGTCCGGCCTGGTCCGAGGACCGCCCCGCCAGCAGCAACGTGGCCAGGACCGCGACGGCGTAGACGGCGAAGGTCACCGTCACGATGGCCGCGGAGAAATGCCACTGGGCCTGGTAGATGACATACAGAGGAGTAGGCAGGGTGGTGCCGAGCATGGTGATGCTCAAGATCAGTGCCGCCACCCAGAACGCGACCCTGCTAGCAACGGCCGGCCTAGTGCGCCCGGCGGCTGGCGGGTGGTCTAGGCAGTCGACACACGGCCGGTCGGGTGTTCGCTCGGGAGCCCGGACGGTCACCAGGTTCGACTCGGCCTTGATCCGGGCCTGGGCCGCGTCGAAGATGCCGCCGGGCAAGTCGCGGTGCGCATAGGCCACCGCCTTGGGTGCGAGCAGGCGCACGAGCCGCCTCATTTAGTCCACCTTCCGTCGTGCGGGACGACTGATATCAGCCACGGTGGGGGTTATCACGGTGGGAGTTATCACTCACGATCGCCGATCCGCATGGCTGTGTCTTCACCGCAGACGGCCATCGCCGTTACCCGCTAGCAGGAATTCAGCGACTGAAGCCAGCATGAGTGCCGAGACCCTGCTGACCGCGATGACGGCCGTACGACTTATGCGGGATCGTTGGCGCGTACAGGAAACTCGAGCCGAGGACAAAATGAAGACGACCTGCGCGGAATAAGCCACGAGGGCTATTCCGCCTTAGCCGGGCCGCATCGAATTTCCATGAACGGAAAAGAAAATAACCTCCGGATGCTAACCCGCTGAGGTGAACGGAAGGGTATTTGATGGCCGTCACGCCGATCGAGCCGACCGGCTACGCCACGGACTGGGCCGGCCCCTCCGCGAAGCACGCAACGCCGCTGCCCGCCTACGAGCGGGTCCGTGAGCAGGCCGTCCAGGCGCGTGCCCGGCGCTTCCCGGCGCAGGGCGATCCGGCCGCGACTCGCCAGGCCGTGCTGCAGCTGGTGGACACCCCGAACCCGCCCCTGCGACTGTTCCTGGGCGAGGCGCCGCTGGGCATCGCGGTAGCGGACTACGAGTCGCGGCTGGCGACCTGGCGCGAATGGCGAGACCGCCCGGACGTTCGGCCTGGACGATCTGGTCGCGCTTTTCGAGGACCGCGCGGCGCTGACCGATGAGGAGATCGGCTCCGTACGCGGAGATGAGGGCGCTCCTGGAGGTGGCCCCGCTGACACCGCACACCGCGGCTGACATCCGGCTTCCATCCCACGCCGCCATCTGGCGGGACAACTGATGGGGGTGCTGCCGTGCGCGACAGCGACGGCGCCACCCACGCTCCCATCCGGCAAGCTGCTGGCCAGCGCCTATCTTGAGGCGGTGGGGACCTTCTCCGCCGCGTCCGCCGCGTCCTGCGCGGTGTCGACCAGGGTCGCGGCTGTCGCGGCGCTGGCCTTTCCCCGCTGGCCGGTGGTGATGAGGGCCAGCACGATGACGGCGAACCCGCAGGCGGCAATGATCCACCAGCCGGGGCGGGTCGCGGCGGTGAACCCCGACTGCAGCGGGCCGTGCAGGTTCGCGGTCAGCACCGAGCCCATGACCGCCACGCCGAGCACCTGGCCGACCTGACGGCTGGACGACGCGATCCCGGCCGCGACCCCGGCCTGGGCCCGGGGCATCCCGGACACCGCGGAGTTCGTGATCGGCGCGTTCACCATGCCCATGCCGATCCCGAACACCAGATAGCTCACGATGAGGTAACCCGGCGACGTCGACGCGGTCACCGCGGTCAGCAGGACGCCGGCGGCCATCAGCCCGGCCCCGGCGACCAGCAGCGGCCTCCGGGTCCCGCGCCGGGCGACCATCCGGCCGGCCAGCGGGGCGCCCACCGCCATCGCCGCCGCCATCGGCAGCAGGAACAACCCCGCGATCAGCGGCCGGTAACCCCGGACCTCCTGCAGGTACAGCGTATTGAGGAACAAGAACCCGCCCAGCGCGCCCATCGCGCTCACCGCGGTCAAGGTCGCGCCGGAAAACGGCAGGCTGCGGAAGAACCTGAGGTCGACCAGCGGCTCGCGGCGGCGGGGCTCATAGCCGAGGAAAACGCCTAGCGCGATCACCGCCACGGCCAGCAGGGACAAGATCCGCACCGATTCCCAGCCGTAGGAGGGGCCTTCGATGAGCGCGTAGGTCAGCGACCCGAGCAGGACGATCACCAGCAGCTGCCCGATCGGATCGGGGCGCCTGGGCCGGGCCGCCTTGGACTCCGGCACGAACAAGGCGGTGAGCACGAGCGCCGCGATCCCCACCGGGATGTTCACCCAGAACACCCCGCGCCAGCCCACCGCGTCGACCAGTGCGCCGCCCAGGACGGGTCCCATCGCCATGCTGAGCCCGAACACCCCGCCCCACACGCCGATCGCCCGGGCCCGTTCGGCGGGCTCGGTGAAGGTGTTGGTGATGATCGACATCGCGACCGGGTTGAGCATCGACCCGCCGACCGCCTGCAGCATCCGGAACGCTACCAGCCAGCCCAGTCCGGGGGCGATGCTGCACAGCAGCGACCCGAGCGTGAACAGCGCCAGCCCGGTCTGGAAGGTGCGCCGCCGGCCCACCCGGTCCGCGGTCGACCCGGACAACATCAGCAGGCTCGCGAGCACCAGCGAGTACGCGTCGATCGTCCACTGCAGGCCGGAGACCGACGAGTGCAGCTCCCGGCCGATGGACGGCAGTGCCACGTTCACGATCGTCGCGTCCAGGCCGACGATGAACAGGCTCAGGCAGCAGATGGCCAGCACCAGGTACTGGCGCCGCCGGCTCAGCCCAGACACCACGATCACCCCAGCTTCAGCGTCACGAAACATTAGTAGTTGCTATCTGACAACTAACGACCAGCGCAGCTTATGCCTCCCACATACAGCGGGATAGGCAGGGTGCCGCCGAGCATCACCGCCACCAGCACCCCGGCGGTCAGGGCGTAGCCGGCACGCCTGCCCGGCGCTGCCGCGTTCGCGCTGACCGTGGCTGCTTGCATGGCGGTCTCCCTCTTGAGCGTGCGTGGGACGCCAGCTGCCATGCCAGCTCGATGGCCACGGCGCGTAGCCGATGAGCAGCGCGATGCCGCAGCCGAGCAGCGCGTCGATCAGCCTGTCCTGGGCCAGATGCCAGCCGTCATTGGCGAGCAGGTCGATGAGCAACACGACCAGCGGGGCGAAGAAGACGGTGAACAGGCCGTAGTTACGGCTCTGCCCGTAGGGCAGCGCCAGCGCGAACAGCGCCAGCCATATCACCAGGAGCGGTCCCGGCGGCCGGGAGGCCAGGATCAGGGCGCCGACGCTCGCGCCGATCACGGTACCGGCTGCGCGATCCGCCGCACCCTCATCAGGTAGGGACCGGCCCGGTCGGCCGTCGTGCCGATCAGCCCGCCCACCCCCGCGAGTACCCCGGGGGCTAGGTGCCCGGAGGCCAGGCCGACGGCCATCGGCACGGCGATCGCCAGCACGGCGTGGCCCATCTGGGCCCACGGCACCGGGCCACTACTCGACTGGGCGAGCTCGGTGAGCCACTGCGGGACCCGCGGCGGCCGGCGCACTCTGGCCGCCGTCCTCACGCCAGCATCCGCGGGATCAGCGGCGTGCTGAGCGATTCGAGCATGGCGGGATTCCCTTTTCTTCGGAACGGCCGTGGTGCTTGCCCGGCATGCCTGGGCGCGTTACACCTCGAGCGTGAAAAACCTCATTGCTTTCTTTCTTTTCCCCCCACGAACAGGTCGCGCCAGTCATTCTCCGAGATGTGGACGTCGTACCTGCTGGCCGCGGCCCGGATCCGCTCCCAGGCTCGGTCCCGCTCCTCGTCGGTAACCCCTTCCACCTGGTCGAAGCGCGCTATCGCGTTCCGCACGTGCGCCGCATCGGTGAGGGGTTCTTTGCGTTCGGAGGGAAAGGCGAACTCCGCGACCGGCAGGCGATCCTTTTCCGCCGTGCTCAGGCCCTCCGTACTGCGCGGAATGTCTTCTCCGTGAGCACGCTCGCTCTCGACCTCACGAGCCTTCTCGATGTTGCGCCGTGCCGCCTCTTTTTGCTTCTCCGTTGACAAGGACCAACCCGGCGGAAGGAATCAAGATGGCGAGCCCGGCCGCGATGATCACCGGCTCCTCCCCGAGAGCACACGCCAACGGTAAGCCGTCGGCCCGTACGGCCCGTACGGACCGGTCGGCGTCGGCCGCGCTGATGCCGGTCCCCGACGTGCTGGGGGCCGAGCGGGTCTGGGTGATGGCCGCGTTCTTGCTAGGGGCCATCGCTCGCGGCGCGCTCGGCGAACCGGCCGGCGCCGGGCGCCCCCTGACCTTCGCGGGACGCCGCCGCGTGGCCCTGACCCAGGGCGAGACCCGGGTGCTGCAATACCTGCCGACTAACCTGTCCGCGCGGGAGATCGCCGACGAGCTGTACCTGTCGGTGAACACGGTCAAGACGCACCAGCGGCACCTGTACGCCAAGCTCGGCGCCCGCAGCCGGACCCAGGCCGTGGAGGAGGCCCGCGCCCTCGGCCTGCTCGCACCCGCCTTTCGCCGCACGGCCGGGGGTCCCGGTGGCAACGACAGACACCTCAGCCTCATCCTCTCAGCGACCCCCGGCTATCATCCACTCTCGACGCCGGATAGCCGCTAGGGAGCGAGGGAAGCAGTGACCGAAAATATATCCACCGTGCCAGTGATCGCGACAGATCTACGGGTAGGTGACGTTTTCAAAGGGTCAGATGGCCGTTACTACACCGTGGATACCCCACCGGAACCAATCCGCCTGCAAGAATACTCGGCAGCGAATATTGCGTTCCGGGTAACGGAGATGAACGAGGATATGACCCCGGTAGCGAATAGCACCAGGGTCATACATGAGGAAGATGCCGAACTCGAAGTCCTGACGCCGAGACCAGAAGAGTAAAACCCCAGCGTCCCACACTGTCCCATCCCGGCCTGAGCTCGAACCCACCGTAGATCGTCGGCAGATCACCAGAATCCGGTGACGACCTCTCACCTACCCGGCCGGGAGTCTGGACCCACGCGTACCGACCAGGTCCGCTCGTCGTCCGGAGGGAGAGAGCCATGACGTTCGTTTTCCGCGCGGTTCCCACGGAGGTGGCGGCATGAGCGGGGGAGTGGCGATCGTGGTCGGCGCGGGCGGTGAGCTCGGCCGCGCGACGGCGGAGAAGCTGGCGGCCGCCGGGTTCACCGTGGTCGGGGTCGACCGGAGCGAGGAGGGGCTGAAGGATCTGCCGGACGCCATCAGGCGCGAGGCGGCCGACCCGACCGACCCGGCCGCGGCCCGGAGCGTCGTGGACCGGATCGCTGCCGAGGTCGGCGCGCCCGAGATCCTGGTGAACACCATCGGCACCTACCACCTGGGCGATGCGCTCGCGGCGACGCCCGAAGACCTGCGGCTGATGATGGAGGTCAACGTGGGCCCGGCGCTCTGGCTGACCCAGGCGGTGGTTCCCTACCTGCGCGAGCGCGGTTCGGGCTCCATCGTGCACGTGACCGCCCGTCCGGGCCTGGAGCCGACCGCCGGGATGGCCACCTATGCCATCAGCAAGGCGGCCCTGGCCCACCTCACCCGCGTGCTCGACCTGGAGCTGCGCCCGCTCGGGATCCGCGTGAACGCCGTCGCGCCGCAGCTGCTCGACACCGCCAAGAACCGTCCGTACCTGACGCCGGACCTGCTGGCGCACGCGGTCGCGCCAGAGGCGGTCGCCGACATCATCGTCTACCTGGTGAGCGACGCTGCCGCGCCGGTCAGCGGTGCGGTCGTGCCCGCCTACGGTGCCTGAGCCTCTGGGCGGATCCTTTGCGCTCGGCCCGTGGCGCGTGCGCCGGGCCGGGTACGGGGCGATGCAGCTCGCCGGCGACGGGTTTTTCGGGCCGCGATCGCGCGATCGCGATGAGGCGCTGCAGGTGCTGCGCGCGGCCGTCGCGGCCGGAGTAGACCACATCGACACCGCGCAGTTCTACGGGGCGGGCACGGTGAACGAGCTCATCCGCGAGGCGCTGTATCCCTACCCAGACGGACTGGCGATCGTGAGCAAGGTGGCCGGCCGGGGCGGCGCCGAGCTGCGCGAGGGCATCGAGGGCAACCTCGTCACGCTCGCCGCCGGCCGGCTGGCGGCCGTGAACCTGCGCATGATGGACCCGTCCGAGCCGCCGGGCCAGGGGTTCGACGCCCAGCTCGCGGCGCTGGCCCGGGCCCGGGAGGAAGGGCTGATCGACGGCGTCGGGCTCAGCAACATCTCCCGGCGGCACCTGCTGCGGGCGACCGCCCAGACGGAGATCGTCTGCGTGCAGAACCTGTTCAACCTGGCCGACCAGCGGTCCCGGGACGTCCTCACCGAGTGCGAGGCGCGGGACATCGCGTTCGTGCCCTTCTGCCCGCTGGGCTTGCCCGGCGAGGAGCGGCGCCGGCTGCTCGCCGACCCCGTGCTGGCCGCCGTGGCCGCACGGCTCGGCGCGACGCCGGTGCAGGTCGCGCTCGCCTGGCTGCTGGATCTCGCCCCGAACATCCTGCTCATCCCGGGCACCCGCACCCGCACCCGCGCCCACCTCGCCGAGGACCTGGCCGCCGCCGACGTCCGGCTCGACGCCGCCGCCCGTGCCGACCTGGCCCGCCGCTTTCCCATCACCCGCTAGCCTCGGCTGGCCAGTTGGAGTTGTGCGGGGGCAGATGCGAACGCAGCCTTGCCCGGCAGGACAATTGACGTGAACCTGCCGTCAGGCACGCTCCCACGGGAGTGACACCACCAGCGGAGGCGAACCGACATGCCGGACCGGTCGAAAGCACATCGCGTCGTCATCGTGGGGGCGGGTTTCGCCGGCTTTAACGCCGCGCGGGAGCTGCTGCGGCTGGTCGGTGCCACGACCGAGATCGTGGTGATCAATTCGACTGACTACTTCCTGTACCTGCCGCTGATGCCTCAGGTCGGCAGCGGGCTGGTCGACCCGCGGCACATCTGCGTCGGGCTGCCCCGCCGGCTACGCCGGGCCAGGTTCGTGCTCGGCACGATGCAGGAAGTTGACGCCAAGCAGAAGATTGTGAGCTGGGCCGGGCCGGAGGGCGCGGCGGGCCAGGTGAGCTACGACCGGCTCATCCTGACCGTAGGCAGCGTGAACAAGCTGCTGCCCATCCCCGGCATCGCCGACTACGCGCACGGGTTCCGTGATATCGCCGAGGCGCTCTACCTGCGTGACAACATCACCCGCCAGCTCGAACTGGCCGCCGTCGCTACTGACCCCGCCGAACGGCAGGCGCGCTGTACCTTCGTCGTGGTCGGCGCGGGTTACACCGGCACCGAGGTCACGGCGCAGGGCCAGCTGATGACCACCCGGCTGGCCAAGACCCTGCCTGGCCTGGCCGGCCAGCAGATCCGCTGGCTGTTGCTGGACACCGCCCCGCGGCTGCTGCCCGAACTCGATCCGCGACTGTCCAAGACCGCCGACCGGGTGCTGCGGCGGCGCGGCGTCGAGGTGCGCACCGGGCAGTCGGTCGCCGAAGCGCTGGACGGGCAGGTGCAGCTGTCCACCGGGGAGAAGGTGGCAACACGCTCGCTGATCTGGTGCGTCGGGGTCCGCGCCGACCCGCTGGTGAGCGACCTGAACCTGGACACCAACCGCGGGCGCCTGGTGGTCGATGAGTTCATGACCGTGCCCGGCGCACCTGATATCTACGCGTGCGGGGACTGCGCCGCCGTACCCGACCTGACCCGGCCGGGCCAGATTTGCGGCATGACCGCCCAGCACGCCCAGCGGCAGGGCAAGTTGGTCGCTCGGAACGTCGCGGCCTCCCTCGGCACCGGGAAGGCGGAGCCTTACAAGCACCACGATCTGGGCTTCCTGGTCGACCTGGGCGGAACGGCGGCCGCCGCCAACCCGCTGAATATCCCGCTGTCCGGGCCGCCGGCGAACGCCGTCACCCGGGTCTATCACCTGTCTGCCATGGCCGGAAACCGGATGCGCGTCCTGACCGACTGGTCGCTGAACGCCGTCACGCCGCCGGAAGCCACCTCATTCAGCCTGATCGACTCCAAGTCCGTGCCCCTCGACCCGAGCAAGCCACGCGCCTGACGCAGCGTCACCCGGGCAACGCCAGGACCCGGGCCGTTACCGTTACCGACCCGGCACCGTGGAGATTTGCCTCAGGCGCAATTATCTCTACCGGCCAGCGGGAATTATCCGGTACCCGATAGCCGCAATACTTTCGGCGGCCATTTCCGAATGCCTTGGCATACCCTTGCGGAAAGGTTGCGAATTTCTTGCGGTCAGCCCGCGCTGCACAACCTTACACGCACCTTTCGGGCCTTTTCCAAGGCATTTCCGGCCCGGCCTGCGATACCTGAGATCAAGGATTCTCGACGACAGGAGTTAGGCGCATGTTTTCCAGCAAACGCAGCAAAGTCATCGCGACCGGAGCCGCGGCGGTCGCGATCGCCACGGTGACCGCCTGCGGCAGCAGCACATCGAGCACGGCCAGCACCAACGGCTCGTCGGCCGCGCCCGCCGCCGGCAGCTCGTCGTCCTCGGCCGCGCCCACCGCCAGCAGCAGCCCGGCCGGTGGGTTCGGATCTGGCAGCGGTTCCAACGCCCGGTCCGGCCCGGCCGCGGGCGGGTCAGTCGGCACGATCACCAGCGTGTCCTCCTCCGGGTTCACGCTGACCACCGCGACCGGCGAGAAGGTGACGGTCAAGGAGGCCTCCTCCACCACCTATGAAAAGGGCACGAGCACGGCCACGTCCGCCGCCGTCACCACCGGTGAACCCGTCCTGGTGCTGGGCGCCACCGACAACACGACCATCACCGCTACCCAGATCATCGTGCAGCCGCCCGCCACCAGCGGATCGAACCCGGGCGGAAAGACGATCGGCTACACCCAGGGCACGCAGGGCTCCACCGAGAAGGTCGGCACGATCCCCTCGGACTACACCCAAGGGTCGGGGACGCTCGCCAGCGGGACCACCGCGGCCAAGGCGACCGAAGCGGCGCTGGCCGCCTACCCGGGCGGCATCGTGGACCGTGTCGTGGAACTGGGCAACGGCGATTACGAGGTGCACAACATCGGCGTCAACTGGCCCCACCACATCTTCGTCAACCAGGACTTCCAGGTCATCGGTGCCGACGACTAGCCGCCGCGGTGAAGCCGGTGACCACCCGGTGGCCGCTGCCCGCCGGTTACGTATTACCGCTAGCAGATAGCAAGACCGGGTGCCTGCCGGGACGACAGTGCCATGCCGATGCGCGATGGTGAAGGACAAGCAGCGCGGCGCAGTAGGGAACGACCGAAAATCGAAGGGAGCGGCTCGTGGCTATCGCTGACCGGGCGCAGGAAAACATGAATTACGTGCGCACGCTGCTGAAGGCCAATCAGCCGCAATTCGCCGCGCTGCTTGAACGCCTTGAACGCGAGTTGTCGACCGAGGCTGGAGTCATGGCCGAAGTTCCTGCTAGCCGCAATGCGGCTGATGCCGTATCCGTGGCAGTCTGATCACATGCCGCTACGATGCCTGATCGTTGATGACAACGGGGCCTTCCTCGATGCCGCGAGGCTTCTCCTGGAGCGAGAGGGCGTGACGGTCGTGGGTGTGGCCTCGAGCATCGCCGAGGCGCTGCGGCAGGCCCGCGCGCTGCTGCCGGACGTCAGCCTGGTCGACATCGGGCTGGGGGAGGAGAGCGGCTTTGACCTAGCCCGCCTCCTCACCCAGGACGGCCGGGCGGCGACGCCGAAGTGATCTTGATTTCGACCGGAGCCGAAGCAGACTATAGGGAACTGATCGACGAAAGCCCGGCCGCCGGATTCTTGGCCAAGTCGGAGCTGTCGGCGCGGAATATCAGCCGCATCCTCGATCACACGCCGTAAAACCGCCAGCCGTCACCACGCGGCGGCGCCCTCGGTATCGAGCTTCACCAGGCCGGCCGGCGTGAGGTCGTAGCGGGTCATCTGCGGCAGCGGCGGCGAGTATGCGTGCACGCTAACCGCCAGCGCCGAGGTGGCGGCGTTGCGCACGTCATGGATGTACCGGGGACCGAACGCACACGAACCGCCCGCTCCGACCGGCTTCGCCAGCACGTGCCCGGTCGCCGCGGCGCCTGTGACCCGGTGCTCCGTCAAGGTTCCCCAGACTACGGCGAACGCGCCGGCCGACCCGCCATGATCATGAAACCCGGTGGCCTGGCCCGGCAGCCAGCTGATCACCCAGACTTCGTGGCTGTCGTCGAGGTGGATCCGCTCATACCAACGGCCCGCAGTGTTCAGTCGGACCCGCGCGATCCAGTCCGCGGGGCGGGCCGCCAGGCGCTGCACCACGTCGGCTAGCTGCCGCGCGCCGAGTAGTCGGCCGGGCTGCACGCTGGCGGGAGCGGTTGGACAGATCATCGTGCTCATTTGGCTTCTCCTTACGTCGGTAAGTGCAGCGTGCGGCCGGTTTGTGAAACCCCGGTGAAAATCGGGCCACCTGCAGCAACCTTCCGGGACACTCTCAGCTGGGGCCGAGCCAATGACAGGGTGCGATCCGAGCCGGCCGGCTCACGAGGTCGGTCGCCTCAGACGGTCTGCGGCTGGTTTCTTAGCGGGTTTCGAGGTACCTCAGGACGGCCAGTACCCGGCGGTGCTCGGTGTCGTTCTCGGGCAGGTCCAGCTTGGTCAAGATGCCGCGGACATGCTTTTCGACCGTGCCCTCGGTGACGAAGATCCGCCGGGCGATGCCCGCGTTGGACGCGCCCTCGGCCATCAGCGCGAGCACCTCACGCTCCCGCGGCGACAGCACGTCCAGCGGATCACTTCGCCGCCGCGCCCGGATCAGCTCCTGCACCAGCGACGGGTCCACCACCGACCCGCCCGCCGCGATCCGCCCCACCGTCTCGATGAACTCCGCCACATCGGTCACCCGGCTCTTCAGCAGGTACCCGGTACCCGCCCCCCCGGCCAGCAGCTCCATCGCCTCCTCCACCTCCACATGGGCGGACAGCACGATGATCGCCGTACCCGGCAGCTCCGCGCGGATCACCCGCGCCGCCTGCAACCCCTCCGTGCCATGCCCGGGCGGCATCCGGATATCGATCACCGCCAGCTCCGGACGCTCCGCACGGACCTGCGCCAGCAACTCCACCCCGTTGCCCGCCTGGCCGACCACATCGAACCCCGACCGGTCCAGCAAGCTGGCCAGGCCCTCCCGCAGCAGCACGTCATCAT